>Ga0208788_1000341_pt1 | contig 23491 bp, 24 predicted proteins | sample Wag4_2014_7_11_3_FD_187363 | JGI IMG/M metagenome (GOLD analysis project Ga0208788, IMG submission 187363) | Fresh water mixed with fracking chemicals microbial communities from Ohio, USA - Utica-2 Time Series FC 2014_7_11 (SPAdes) (version 2) ...
ATCTCCATGACCAAAAACTAGATCTTGATCAAACTTTGGACCATGCTGGCCGTTAAGGTCGATGTGGAACAACTTCTTGTGCCACAACGCCTGCGCGATTCCATGAACAAAGTTAAGTCCCGCCATTTGTTCATGGCCAACCTCTGGATTCAGACCAACTAGCTCTGGGCGATCCAATGAGTTAATAAATGCAAGTGCGTGACCAATTGTTGGCAAGAAGATATCGCCACGTGGCTCATTTGGTTTTGGTTCAATTGCAAACTTAATGTCATAACCATTATCAGTTACAAACTCTCCTAAGGTGTTGAAGGCTTCACGGAAGCGATCTAAAGCGATGTAGGCATCCTTTGCACCATCTGATTCAGCACCTTCGCGGCCGCCCCAACACACATAGGTGGTTGCGCCAAGTTCAACTGCAAGTTCGATGTTCTTCATGACCTTGCGAATTGCATAACGACGAATGTCTTTGTCATTAGATGTAAATGCGCCATCCTTGAAAACTGGATGGGTAAACAAATTTGTTGTAGCCATCGGCACCTTCATGCCGGTTTCAGCAAGTGCTTTCTTGAAGCGATCAATGTGTCCACGTCGAGCGTTCTCATCGCTTCCAAATGGAATCAGATCATCATCATGGAAGGTCACGCCATAAGCGCCACGAGCTGCGAGTTCATTGACGGTACGAACTGGATCCAAAGCATCACGTGTGGCATCTCCAAAGGGATCTCTCGCCTGCCATCCCACGGTCCAAAGGCCAAAGGTGAACTTGTCTGCTGGGGTTGGATTCAATGTCATTGCGCTCGTGCCTCTCGCTCTGGTGTTGCCCCGTGCGGGGGCCGTTTTGGAACATTGGTAACTTACCTCTAATCTTGTCCCCTATCCATACTTAGGCGGTAACGCTTTGGTAAGGGTTTGCGGGAGTGGTGAAATGGCAGACACGCAGGTCTTAGGAACCTGTGTCTTCGGACGTGCGGGTTCAAGTCCCGCCTCCCGCACACTAGTTTTTCTTCAAAAATTAACAAATCAAAGTTAGAGTCAACACATGGCAAAGAAATCTGCAGCCAAAATCAAAATGGAAGCCGCTGAGATTAAGCGCGCCGCAGCATTACGTCGTGAAGAAAAGAAATCTCAAAAAATTAGCGCGCAATCACAATGCGCTGTCACCAATGGAGAAGTAGACCTGGAGTATTACGCATCTGTCGATGGTGCATGGGTAGAGCTTGGCCTTGCCGCACCTGCCCGCCGTGCATTAATCGATGATGGACTGTTCAAGTTATCGGATCTTCGAAAAACATCATTAGCCGCTGTAAAAGATTTACATGGCATGGGGCCTAATGCAATCCGCATTTTGATTAGCGAGATGAAGAAGGCCGATCTTTCCTTTAGAAAGTAAGTTAGAAAATACCTGAGTTATTACGGGTGAATTAATTGCTGAATGCGAAGGCGATTAAAGCTACGCCAGCAATTGCCAGCAGCGCTTTAACCTCACGTCGAGCAAGCACTGTGACAAGCGCTGGAACATATGTTGCGCCTAGGACAGCGGCACCTGGCCCAAAGATCAAAGCGCTGCGCGAAATAATGTCGGGCTCTCCCCACTGGTATCGAAGATTAATCAAGCCACATGCAAAGAGCAGATAGCCACCCATTCGATAATTGTTAACCCAGTACTTATCTAATTTCGTTGATTTATCTTTCTCATCTGGACTCATGTGATTAGTCTATGAAAGCAAACAGGAGTGCCGCTTTCGCGACACTCCTGTTTTTAGGATTCTTAACTAAAAGAGATCCACTAATCAAAGATTAGTGATCGTCCTTCATTCCTTCTGCAACTGACTTCATACGTGCAATCTTCAGAATTGTTAGACCGAATACACACTTAGCCAAAACGTCTGCCAATGTGTAACCAACCTGAACAGTTACGAATGATGATGATGAAGCATCTCCAACGATGTTGAAGATGTACGCGATTGGGTAAACGCCCCATGTCGCGATAAGAAGCAGGCGCAAACGGCCAACAGTCTCTGCAACACCTGCAGGCTGACGGTCAAGTGACTTGCTGAGCTCTACGAATAGTACGTAAAGGATGTATAGGAAAGGAATTGTTGAAAGAACACCGTATAGAACCTGTGTGTTCTGATCGTTTGAGATTTCACCTGGGTAACCAAGCGCGATCATCGCAGCTGATGCTGGGACCAAACGCATGATCAATGAGCGTGAAACTTCGCGTGTTAGAGCAAGTACAGCAATTACCTCTACTAGTAGTAGTGGCACAGTTAGTAGCCAGTCTACGTAGCGGTATGCCTCGTTGAATGCATCCTGTGATGCATCAAGCTTGACCATTCCACCAGTTGATGCATGCTTGAATGAATCAAAGATGCGTAGGTAGTGGTAGCCAGCGATGAATGTAACCATTGATGACATTACGAGAGCGTTGCGGTACTTAGGCAAAACACGATGCTGTGAAACTAGTGTGTAAATCGTGCAAGCGAGCATAGAAATCAGGCCAAACGAGAATGTGTTATAGACCAGATTCCATTGGTTGCTATCTAGTTGCATTTAATTAGCCTCCGTGAGGATAAATGGAGGAATCCGTTTGATTCCTCTCAAACCGTAGACCCTGGGAGACCTCGAGGAGCTCCCTTGACCTTCGATACGCATAGTGTGACCTTCTTGCGAGCCTTTTGCACTACTAAATGAGGGATTTTGTGCAGATATTTTTTATCCTATGTGCGTAATGTGAAGAAAAAATGGGGCGATATCGGTGAAATCACCCGTACCGCCCCACCTTAAAAAATTACTTGTTAGTAACTTATTGACCCGCCCATAACTTCATTTCAGCGGCAAATGGATCAAGACCCATTGGTCCTAACTTCAATGCATAGCTGTGGAACTTCTTCATATTAAAGCTAGCGCCAAGTCGCGCCTTTGCATCCTCACGAGAGTTCATCCAGACCCGCTCTCCCACCTTGTATGAAATCGCCTGTCCTGGCCATCCCAAGTAACGATCGGTTTCACTGCGTGAATGATCCTCATCCAGCAAGGCCTGCTCATTTAGCAGTTTGCGTGAGCTTTCTGCGTTCCACACATTGCCATCGAAATCCTTGTATCCAAGGTGCATTCCGATATCGACAACGATGCGTGCAGCGCGCAACGCTTGAGCCGATAGATAGCCCATCTCAATTCCTGGCTCATCAAAAGCACCAAGCTCATTCATGAAACGCTCTGCATACAGCGCCCAACCTTCGCCGTAGCCGCTGATCCATGCAGCTTGTCGCTGGAATCGACTTAAGCGATCTGCTTCAACCGTTGCAGTTCCAATTTGTAAATGGTGACCTGGAACAGCTTCGTGATACCAGGTTGATACGAGGTGCCAATTACTTACCTCATTCTTACCCAGCATTGGAATCCATGTTGTTCCTGGACGTGAAAGATCCTCAGAAGGTGGGTTGTAATACGGTGCAGATGCGCTGCCTTCTGGTGCAAGTCTAGCTTCGCAAATTGCAATGCGTGGATCGATTTCAAAGAACTCACCATTCATGCGCTTCATAGCGGCATCGGTGAAATCCTGCAGGTACTTCACTACATTTTCAGGACCAACAACCTTGTACTTAGGATCATTATCCAAAGTATCTGCAACCTCGCGAAGCGTCTTTGCAGATGGGTTAATCAACTTTGCAAGCTCCCACATACGATCATTGATCGCCTTGAGCTCTTTCTTTCCCCACTCATATGTTGCTGGAAGATCAAGTTGTGCTCCAGTGAAGTAACGGGCCCACACCGCGTAGCGATCTGCACCAACTGCGTCGTTTGGTGTTGCGATTGGAAGGTACTTAGTGCGCAAGAAATCTGCCGCTTCTGCTGAAGCTTTCTCTGCAAGCTTTGCAGCTTCATGGATCGCTGGGTATTTTCCATCAGCATCAAAGTTTTTGCACATCGCGCTGTAGCCACCCTTTGCGTAGCTATCAAGCTGCTCGATTACACCTTTAACTTGGCGCTGCGCAGTTGTCTTACCCTCTTGAGCAATTGTCATGATTGTTTCGCACCAAGACTTATATGCGCCATCAACCGCTGCTAAGCGCTTTGCGATGTTGTCAAAATCTTGCGCGGTGTTCTTTGGCATTAATTCAAAGATTGAACGCACATTTGAAGGTGGAGATGTCAAAACATTCCAGAGTACAAATGACTCTTTGCTGTCATGAAGGGCAAGACCTGATTCAAGACGTTCCTTCATAACCGCTTTAGCGATGCGATCGATCTCATCAATTGGCTCGAGTGAATCCAACTTCTTCAAGGTTTCGCGGGTTAGTTTCGCGCTCACTTCGGCGGCTGCAATTGAGAAGTCATCTAACTTGTCCTGGTTTAAACCATTTCCAAGGTAGGTGCAGCTCATTGGACTTAAGGCCGCTTCTTGATCGATGTAAACATCGCTGATTTCAAATATGGGTGATCTATGTGTCATGGTGCAAGTTTGGCAGTGGCTCCTGCCTTTGTCCACGGGCAATTATCGGTAATTACCCTAGGCTTACATGTATGAGCCAGCTTCCAATAATTCCCCCAAAGTTAAGAGGCTGGTTTCACTTAGGTGCAACCCCTGCGGTGATCATCGCTTCCCTGGTGCTTTTCATATTAAGTAAAGAATCTTTAAAGTTTGCCGTCGCAATCTATTCAATAACGGCGATCATGCTCTTTAGCGTATCTGCTATTTACCATCGTGTTCCATGGGTGCCAGCAAAGAAAAAAATATGGCGACGTTGGGACCATGCAAATATCAACTTGCTTATCGCGGGTTCTTACACACCATTTGCCGTTGCCTTACTTGAAGGACGAGATCGAACAATTCTGCTGGCCGTTGTTTGGATTGGCGCAGCGATGGGTGTTGGGATGCGAGTCTTTTGGATTAATGCACCACGTTGGTTATATGTAGCAAATTATTTGTTACTGGGGTGGGTCGCAGTCTTCTACACTCCAGCGCTCTATCGAGCGGGTGGTTTATGGGTGTTACTGCCGATTGCAATTGGTGGACTCTTTTATTCAGTGGGTGCCATCTTCTATGCGCTCAAGCGCCCTGGCCGCGAAGCCAAGTACTTCGGCTTCCACGAGCTCTTCCATATCTTTGTTTTAGCCGCGTGGATCTCGCAGTACATAGCCATTTCGGTGGCGATTTACAGTAAATAGGCCCTTGCTCTAACCTAAGCCCACATCTATTTCATTGAGCAGCGGGGTACATGATGGCGGAAAAGAAGAGCTTCCTTAACTGGGTGGGCTTTACCGGCGAGGAAGAAAAATCCAACCAACCTTCATCTGTTGACCGTATCCGTGAACTTGAAGCACAGATCGCAGATCTAAAGTCTCGTCGCGACATTACGGGATTGACTAAAGAAGAGTTTGAAATTCTCGCAACTGAAACTGCGATGTCAATGATCAAATCTGCTCAAGCGCGCGAAAGCAAGGCACAAGCTGCTGCATCTCGATTAGTTGCCGAAACTACTCGCGCAACAAAGGAAGAGTTAGAAGCAGCAGATGCAAAGGCCCGCTCAATTCTTTCCGGTGCTGAAACCCGTGGCCGCAAATACATTCAGGCCGCTGAATCAGAGGCTGAAGACAAGATCGCACAAGCTGAAACTGAAGCGGAAAGTTTGATGGAGAGCAAGAAGCGCGAGATCGCAACTCTTGCTACTGCTGCTCGTCGCGAAGGCGAAAGAATCATCACTGAGGCAACAACTGAAGTATCTGGTTACCGCCAATGGTTATCTGGTGTTATCTCTGAAGCAGAGCGCCTGTACCGAATTCAAAAGCAATCACTAGATGCTGCAGAATCTGCAATTCAACAATCACGTAACCGTTTAGATGGTGCGTTCCAGCGATTAGAAGAGCTACAAAAGAGCGTGCTGGATAATCTCAACGCTGATGACACATTGATTAATCCAGGACCGCTTAAGGTTTCAAGTCAGCGCACACGTCCGGCACTTGATGCTCCGCGAAAGAGTGTTAAGAAAACCGCCAAGAAGGCAGCGAAGAAGGCTCCTGCAAAGAAGAGCGCGGCCAAGAAAACCGCTAAGCGCTAATTTCAATTAGCTCATAACAGCCATGTCCACTCCCCGCGGCATCCGCTACATACCTGCCATCGATGGGTTGCGTGCTGTCGCAGTTATTGCGGTGATGTTGTATCACCTCGGATTTAACTGGATTCCAGGTGGTTTCTTAGGTGTAGATCTCTTCTTTGTTATCTCTGGCTACGTAATCACCCGTTTATTGCTGGATTCAATACAGCGAAGTGGCGGATTAGATCTCCGCGCTTTTTATGTTGCGCGCATTCGTCGTTTGTTACCGCCATTGCTGTTCATGATCATTGTTACAACGGTTTTTGTTGGAGCATGGGCGCCGGACACAATGCGCCGATTCTTAGGTGACACACCATTTGCACTACTTGGCGGAATGAATTGGTGGTTAGTTTTTCGCCATACCGATTACTTTGAAGCCATTGGGCGTCCACCACTTTTGCAACACACATGGTCGCTAGGTGTTGAAGCTCAGTTTTACCTAGTGTGGCCGCTGATTCTTCTGCTCGTCCTGCGTTACTTTGGTAAGAACAAGATCCCTGGTGCAGCGCTGTTAATCGCTGCTTTTTCCGGCATTGCGCTGCTCCTAGTTTCCCTACAGGTAGATGCTGCTAGCGCATCTCAAGTAAGCCATGTGTACTTCGGAACAGATACCCACAGTATTGGTTTGTTCTTGGGAGCAGCACTTGCTGTCCGATGGATTCCACAAAACTTAAATGAAACTGTTTCAAAGAAGGCACAGGACTTTATTGATGGAATTGGTGTCTTTGGATTACTTGGCATCATCGCAGCCTTCTTATTTGTTGATGAGAATGATCCAACCCTTTACAAAATTGCTTTCCCTTTAGCCGGACTATTTGGATGCGCCATTATTACTTCGATTGTGCATCCCGCTTCTCGTTTTGCACCAATTCTTAGCAGCAAGCCATTTGTGTGGATTGGCGAACGTTCCTATGCAATTTATTTATGGCATTGGGTTGTCTTTCAAGTAACACGTCCCGATTACGACCTCGAGGGCTCACCATGGGCACTGTATGCACTTCGACTCTTAATCGTCTTTGCATTAGCTGATATCTCGCTGCGACTCGTTGAATTACCGGTTAGAACTGGCCTTATTGATTACTGGTTCAAAGGAATGAAGTATCGAACCAAACGAGTTCAATTACGACAAAAATTTGCTGTCTTCTTGATTCTTATCTCAACACTTGGTTTAACTGCTACATCTGCGCTCAGTGCTATCGCAGAAGGTGATCGTCAATTAAATGAACTAAAGCAACAACTCGAACCACCAGCTGTGACACCAACAGTGACAGAGGGCGGACTGTGGGTAGCAGGAGACTCAGTAATTTTGGGAATTCGATTTGAGTTAGATGCACGCGAAAATATTGGATTGATCAATGCTCGAGTTGGTCGTCAAGCACCTGAACTACTTGAGGTAATCAAGAACGACAAGGCAAATATGGTTGGTTCTACAATAATCATGAACCTTGGAAACAATAATCGCCTCACAGAAGAACAGGTTGCTGCAATCTTTGCTGAAGTTAGGGATCAGCCACGAATTATTGTGGTGAACACCGCGGTGCCTCGTGGGTGGAGAGATGAAAACAATGCGTTAATCGCGCAATACGCAGCCTTGTACGGAGCTCGACTCATTGATTGGGCAACAATTTCAGCTGGCCATCCTGAGTACTTTGGCCCAGATGGTGTGCACCTTGTTCCCGCAGGTGTTCGAGCGTATGTAGATGCAATCTCAGCTGAACTTTCAGTTACAACTGAAATAACAACTGAGCAATAAAAAATCCCCCACCGTTAAGTGAGGGATTTTTTAGTAAGAGTTGTTTTTACTTAAACTCTCCAGGAATTCCAAAAGCTGTAGCTGATGCAGTTTGTCCATCTGAGTAAACAGATGAAACGCGGAACTGAGTCCATCCTGAATCACTTGCCTTTGTAACGTTCTGAGTAAGTTGGTCAGCTGGAACTGTTGCAATTACTGTCCACTCGCCTGCTCCGTTTGCGCGGATTTCAACGTTATATCCAGTTAATCCTTCAACAGCTGTTGGTGCGATCCAACGTAGCTTCAAACCATCTTCGCTCTTAAGAGCAACAAACTTAGTTGGTGCCTCAACAGCTGTAACTGTTGCAGGTGGCTCTTCACTCTCAGATGGAGTTGCAGATGCTGATGGCTCTGCACTTTGTGACATCGAAGGCGCAGGTGCTGCATCATCGCTGTCCTTATCTGAAGACTGTGACCATACGATCGCAGCAAGAATTGCAATTCCGATTACAACAAACCACGCGGTGCGTGTAGATGTTGATTGCTTTGGTGCAGCAACTGGCTTAGCAGCTGCTGGAGCAGGTGCAGCAACTGGACGAGCAACCGCTGCAGCTGGTGCAGAAGTAACTGCAACCGCAGCCTTCTTTACAACGCGCTTTGCAGGGGCCTTCTTAGCGACCTTCTTCTTTGCAGGGGCCTTCTTAGCAACCGCCTTCTTCGCTGTCTTCTTCGCTACAGCTTTCTTAGCAACAGCCTTCTTTGCGGTCTTCTTCTTCGCTACAGCTTTTTTAGCAACAGGCTTTCGTGCAGCTGTCTTCTTAGCTGGTGACTTCTTCTTTGCAACAGCTTTTTTAGCTGGTGACTTTTTCGCAGCTGTCTTCTTTGCAGGAGACTTCTTTGCTGCTTTCTTTGCGGTCTTCTTAACGGCCACGTGGAACTCCTTGGGTTGCGGTACGCACGTTATTAACGCACTTGTATGGGTTAAGGCTACCCCAGGCTCGCTAGCATTTGGATGACATGAGGTGCGATAGCGCGAAGTGATTTTCCCCGGTGACTCATCTCATCCTTTTCCTGCGCGCTCATTTGTGCGGAGGAAATACTCAAGCCCAGTGGCTGAAATATCGGGTCATACCCAAATCCATTCTCACCGACCGGTGCGTGCAGGATGTGGCCCTCAAACCGTCCCTCTGCAACCTGATGACGGCCATCGGGCACAACCAATGAGGCCACACACATGAAATGTGCTGTGCGCTTCTCATCGGGAACATCTGCAAGTTGTTGCAAAACCTTTTCCAGATTGGCGCGATCATCTCCGTGAACACCGGCCCAACGCGCTGAAAAAATCCCAGGATCTCCATTTAACGCATCAACACAGAGCCCTGAATCATCAGCGATCGCAGGCAATCCCGTTGCTTCACAGGTGTAGCGGGCTTTAAGTAAAGAGTTCTCCTCAAAGGTTGATCCGGTCTCATCAACATCAACAAGATGTGGAAATTGATCAACGCCTATTAATTCGATCTGACCAGGAGCAAGCTCTTCAAGGATTCTTCGAAACTCTGTGATCTTTCCTTGATTACGTGTTGCAAGAACAAGTTTGTGGGACATTACTTAGCAAGCACATCTTTCTGTAACTGACTGAGTGTTGAACAACCCGCAACAGCTAGGTCAAGAAGTTGGTTAAGAAGGTCACGATCAAATGGTTCACCTTCTGCGGTTCCTTGGACTTCAATGAAACGACCATCGCCAGCAACGACAACATTCATATCTGTTCCTGCACGAACATCCTCTTCGTAGCAAAGATCAAGCATCGGAACACCATCGATGATTCCAACGCTTACTGCAGCAACTGAATCATTCAGTGGCTTTGCACTTTCCTTGATGTGACCTTGCGCCTTTGCCCAAGCAATGGCATCGGCTAAAGCAACATATGCACCAGTAATTGCTGCGGTACGTGTTCCACCATCGGCTTGAAGAACATCGCAATCGATCACGATTGTGTTCTCGCCAAGTTCTTTCATATTTACAACTGCACGTAATGAACGTCCCACAAGGCGTGAAATCTCTTGTGTGCGACCACCTAATTTTCCTTTAACGCTTTCACGATCTGAACGTGTATGCGTTGCACGAGGAAGCATTGAATACTCTGATGTAACCCAGCCATTTCCGGTGTCCTTTAACCAGCGAGGAACACCAGGAGTAAATGAGGCAACACACAGAACGCGGGTCTTTCCAAACTCAACTAACACTGAGCCTTCTGCATGATCTAACCAGCCACGAGTGAACTTGATTTCGCGTAGATCTTTCTCAGAACGTCCATCATTGCGTGGCATTTTTACTCCTATGTAGTGAGTTATTGATGTGGTGAGCTACAGAACTTGGTGTTCGACTTTAGTTACCTCTGGACCTAGAAAACGTCGAGCTAAGGTTTCAAAGGCCTTTGCATCACCGGTTGCTAAGAATCTATGTGTTGCTGGTGTTGAGCTGTGGGCTCTTAATGAACCATTTTCAACAAGTGTTCGGTACAAATCTTTAGCGGTTTCTTCTGCACTAGAAACCAAGGTCACGCCCTCACCCATTACATACGAGATAACACCTGTTAGTAATGGATAGTGGGTGCATCCAAGAACCAAGGTATCAACCTTCGAATCCATCACTGGCGCTAAGTAATCACGTGCAATCTTTGTTATCTCTGGACCTGAAGTTTCGCCACGTTCTACATATTCCACAAATAACGGACAAGCTACCGATGTAATTTTCAATTGTGGGGCTGCTGCAAATGCATCTAAATACGCTTGCGAATCAATTGTTGCTCTTGTTCCAATTACTCCCACATTTCCAGTGCGAGTAGCTGCAACCGCTCTGCGCACTGCTGGTTGAATTACTTCGATCACTGGGATTGAATAACGTTCACGGGCATCACGAAGCATCGCTGCAGATGCTGTATTACAAGCAATGACAATAGCTTTAACACCTTGATCAACCAGGTAATCCATTGTTTCTAAAGCAAACTCGCGAACTTCGGCCAGAGGTCGAGGGCCATATGGACCACGTGCGGTGTCGCCTATATAAAGAGTGGATTCATTAGGAAGCTGATCAAGGATTGCACGTGCAACGGTTAATCCGCCTACACCTGAATCAAAGATTCCAATTGGGGCATCACTCACAGGGCTAGCCTACCTTGCACTTATGGTTTAACAGGTTGCCTAACTATTGAGATTCATCCATCAGAGCATCGATCAAACTCTCTTGTAGCCAGCCTAGCCAGCTATAAACAGCGTAAACGCCTCGCATTGGGTCATCGGGAGCCAAGAGCTCCAACTCTTGATGTGTATTTTCTTCAACCTTTAAACGAACTCCCAATGCAAGTCGCACATCATTCATCGCACCAAGCCAAGCATTTGCTGAATCATGATCTAACTCAATAACTCCATCAACCGCAGCTTTGATGTGCATTCGCATCGCCATGGCATGCGCTTGCTTCTTTTGGCGTAGCGTTGATTCTGTGTATCGACGAAACTCAGATGCATCAACTTGATCTGCATATGCATTAGGAAGAAGGCGCAGCAACACCTCATCTTCAGGTGGAGTGTCATGCACAGTGATTCCAACCATCGCAGCTAACGGATCATCGCTGTGGTGATCTACACGTTCGGCTAGTAACTCGATTATTTGTTCAGCAAGATTTAGTAAGACTTCGCGTTCGGCTTCGGTGAAGTTTGCTAAATAAGCGTTGTCACCGTGGCGGAAAAATCCATGTTGTAAATCGCTCATAGCGCTTGATCACCGCGCTGAAGGGTTGCCCACAAACCATATTCGTGCAGACGAGCAACATCATGCTCCATCTCTTCACGGCTTCCAGTTGAAACAACCGCTTTACCTTCAGTGTGAACCTTCATCATGAGCTCATGTGCTTTTTCTTTGTTGTAACCAAAAAGCTCCATCAGTACATATGTCACATATGTCATCAAGTTAACAGGATCATCCCAAACAATAGTTACCCAAGGAATATCACCGCTAAAGATCGCTTTTAACTCTTCCTCGATCTTCTCGCTTACGCCAATCTTCTCTTTTATTTTGCCCATGATTAACGAATAACAATCGCGAATTGTTCTGAGGCGATGTCGCCAACAAGCTGAACTCGCATTGTTATTACTCCTCGTTTTGTTTCTACAGTTGTAAAGGTGAATAACCCACTGGCATCAGAAATAACCGCTGCTCCTACATTTTGCCACTTACCGTTAACGTTTTTCTGCAATTGAGCAGATTTTCCAGCTACACGTGGCAACAACTGCGCCTTAATTACTAACGGTGCTCCCTTAGAGACAGAAACTGGACGATCTAGCTGAATGCTGCTCTTGACCTTAATTGCGGACTCTGAAGAAACAGATTCAGCCTGCTCCCATGTTCCAACAGTTGTAAGACGCAAGGATGCATCTGCTCCCAATGTCATTGGAGTAGAAATAGTTCCATCAACTCCTGTAACAAGTTCAGTCACCTTGCTCCAACTAGTCTCGCTTGCCCGCTTAATCTCAAGTGAAACAGTCAGGCCTGCAATTGGAGTTTTATCCTTTAAGGTCAATAAGCCTTTAACGGTAAACAGCCCTGCATAACTAATTGTGTTTTGTGGAGCTCCCTCAACATTCAATGTACTAACTACCGGATCTGGTGCGATCGCTAGTGCTGCGTTACGAAGCTCAGTCGTTGCAGCGGGATCCTCCATAGCTAAAGTCCACAACGCAGCTCCGCCCAATCGATACTTTGCAACTAACGCCATACGTTCTGCATAGCTGCGAGCATTTTGATACCAGACGGTTCGGTTAACTGAGCACTCAGTTGAAGCACCCGTAACTGATAAGCCGTTGTAAATTTGAGTATAGGAATATGTCGCTTCGCTATATTTCTCATCAAAGATTGGTGTTGCCTTATCGATAGCCGCTTTTGTCGTTGCATAACTTGTTTTAAAAGTTGCTGCCTTTGCTCCACCCTTTAATCCAGGTGGTGCATTCACGGGACACTTTCCTTTAACTGAAGTGATCCAATCGCGGCCATATCCTGGCAAACCTATATAAACTTTTGAAGGTGACATGATGCTGATCGCATACTTAAGTGTCTTTTCTGTCCAAGACAGCGGGCCAATTGGTCCAGGTTTCGCCACCGAATAGTCATAGGTCATGATGCGTAAGCGATCTATATGGTTTGCAACATCGGCCCAGGCATAGACAAAGTAACCCTTTTGCTTCTCCTTTGGGTCATAAACATATGGTGTTGAAATAGATAAAAGTTTATTGTGTGATTTCATCGCGACACTGAGTTCCTTTATAAATGCAACCCAGAGTGGAGCTGTTTTTGTCCAGGTGTTATTTCCATCTACAAAAGCAAAGCCTTCGTAATCCAAATCAATTCCATCGAAATCATTGGTGAGCACTAGATCTATAATTGTTTTGACGATCGTTGTACGTGTGGCTGCATTAGCTAAGTAACCTGATAAAACTAACTTTTCTGTACCATCTGTCATGGTTGGAATAACTTGCAGCCCTGCACGACGGATTAAGCAGACGGTATCTGCCATCGGCCATGAAGGATTTCCAGTTACATAATCATTGCGAATGACGGTTGGCGATTTAATTGAAAACCAGAAGGGCATAACCTCTTTCATTAAATCCTTATTGGTAAACAGGTAAGAAGACTCAATTGCTTGATTTTCTGCGGGGCCGTACTGCGTTGCATCGCAAACCGCAGACTTTCCGGCAACGGTTGGTTGTGCGGTTGGCAGTTTGCGGACTAAAGGCATGATGGTGCGCACTGAATAATATGGAAGCCAGCCCGTGACAACTTTTCGTGGAGGCTTATCTGCAGCTGATGCTGTTTGTGCGGTTGTTATGTAGGTCGTCAGTGTTGCGATTGTGATTAATGAAAGTACGAAGGCGATGATGCGCTTCATTATTACTTTTCTTCGGTATCTGGCTTCAACCCTGCGTGAATCTCTTTGCAGGTGGGACAGATTGGATACTTCTCGGGATCACGAGATGGAATCCACTTCTTTCCACAGAGAGCTTTCACCGCTTTTCCTGTTACAGCTGATTCGACGATCTTCTCTTTCTTTACATAATGAGCAAAACGATCGTGCCCACCATCATCTTCTTGAAGATTTTCATCAAGGGAGGGGCGGGTTAAGAGATCGGTGTCAGACTCCGATTCATTTCCGATTTTTCGAAAGATACCCATGAGGTGGATAAGAATACCTATGAGCACCCCAAAACTACGGGTAGAATTCGCAAATGAAGGACTTACTGCGTACCGAGCATTTGAGCCGTGCCGATGTCGAATTATTGCTATCGACCGCCGCTGAATTTGCTGAGAATCCACTGCGATCAAACACCGCTTTGGCCAATAAGACGGTGGCTATTTATATGACTAAGCCTTCAACCCGTACCCGTCTCTCATCTGAGACCGCGGTTGCCCATTTAGGTGGCACGCCAATTTTTATTCGTGGCGATGAGTTGCAGCTAGGGCGCGGTGAAACTATTGAGGACACCGCAAAGATCATTAGCGGATATTGCAGCGCATTAATTATTAGAACCTTTGCACAAGCAGATGTTGATCAGTTAGGTGCGTATGCATCTATTCCAGTAATCAACGCATTAACCGATGTTGATCATCCAACACAATTGCTCGCCGACTGGTTAACGATTCGTGAAAACTTTGGAACCGATATTTCTGGTCGCAAATTTGTTTATCTTGGTGATGGAAACAATATGTCTCATGCCTGGTTGATCATGGGAGCGATTATGGGAGCACATGTTGTTGCCGCAACTCCGAGTGGTAAGTGGGCACCGGATCCTGTTGTTGTAGCTGTTGCAAAAAATATTGCAGCTAACAGTGGTGGAAAAGTAGAAGTGACTAATGATCCTGAAGCAGCAGCAAAGGATGCATCTGTGCTGTATACGGATGTGTGGATGTCCATGGGTGATTCAGAGAGTGATCGCGCTGAAAAAATGAAGGCGCTATCTCCATATGCGGTTACAGAAAATCTGATGAAGATGAGTAGCAAAGATTCTTTGTTCATGCATTGTTTACCTGCTCACCGTGGTGAAGAGGTTGAGGCCTCAGTCATCGATGGTCCCCGCTCAGTTATCTGGCGCGAGGCGTATCACCGGAGAACTACCATTCAATCCATCCTGTACCACCTAGTTCGTGGTGACTTAAAGGGCTATACGCACTAACATTTCGGGTATGCGCGTAGTCGTCCCACGGGAAATCAAAGATGGTGAAAAGCGCGTTGCGCTTGTCCCAGATGTCATCAATAAGTTAACTCGCTTAGGCCTCGATGTTGTTATCGAAGCTGGTGCTGGTGTTCATTCGCAAGCAACAGATGCTGATTTCACAGCAGCTGGTGCAACTGTGAAATCGGGCGATGTTTTAGCTGAAGCAGATGTTGTCCTGTCGGTACAACCGTTAACTCCACAACAGATGGCTACCCTGAAAAAGGGCGCAATTACTATTTCCTTCTTATCCCCTGTTACAGCAGTTGATTCAATTGATGCGGCGGCATCAGCGGGAGTTACAGCTTTCTCACTTGAATTAGTTCCACGTATTTCTCGTGCACAATCGATGGATGCTTTAACTTCGCAAGCGTTGTGTGCAGGTTATCGCGCAGCGGTTGTTGGAGCAGAGCTTTCACCTCGCTTCTTCCCGATGTTAATGACCGCGGCAGGAACAGTTACACCAGCACAAGTTTTGGTTCTTGGTGCAGGAGTAGCCGGTCTGCAAGCGATCGCAACAGCGCGACGTTTAGGTGCGGTTGTTTCTGCATACGATGTTCGCCCAGCATCTGCCGATGAGGTTCGTTCAATGGGTGCAGCATTTATCGAATTAGAACTCGAAGCACTTGAAGGTGCTGGTGGTTATGCACGCGAGATGACTGAGGAGCGCGCTGCTAAGCAACGTGAACTGTTAACGCCATACATCGCAAAATCTCATGTAGTTATTACAACCGCTGCCGTTCCAGGTCGTCAGGCACCACGATTGATGACACAGGCAATGGTGGATTCAATGGCTCCAGGAACAATCATCGTTGACTTAGCTGCTGAAACTGGTGGCAATGTTGAGGGCTCAAAGCCTGGCGAAATCGTTGAAACTTCAGGCGGAGTTCGTATTTGGGGTGGCAAAGATGTGCCAAGCCAACTGCCCTTCCATGCATCTTTCTTGTACTCACGTAACGTTGTAAATCTCTTGTCACTCTTTACGACCCCTGCAAAGGATGATCAAAAGGTGGCCTTTAACCTTGATTTTGAGGATGAAATTATTAATGGCGCTGCGGTAACGCACGCTGGTGCACGAAGAGGAGCTAAGTAATGGAACCGATGGCGATTGTTTCAATCTTCGTGCTTTCTGTCTTTGTAGGTTTTGAGGTTGTTTCAAAGGTCTCATCTACATTGCACACACCATTGATGTCTGGCGCAAATGCGATTCACGGTGTGATCCTCGTTGGAGCGATCATCGTGGCAGATCACAGCACAACTAATCTGGAACTTGGGCTTTCAGTGGCTGCAATTATCTTGGCAACAATCAACATGGTGGGTGGCTTTGTTGTCACCGACCGAATGCTTGAGATGTTCAAAGGAAATAAGAAATGAGCCGCACTCTGTATGACCTCATCGGTTTAGCTGCAGGTGTTGCCTTCATTCTTGCTTTGAAGGGACTCTCACATCCAAAGACTGCTCGTCGCGGAAATCTAATCGGTGCCTTTGGCGCAGCGCTTGCGACTTTGGTTGTCTTCTTCCATACCAATGAAGGTTCATCACTTCCGCTCAATAACTTGGGGTGGATCCTTGGTGCGATCGCAATTGGTTTGGTAATTGGTGTACCAGCTGCTCGCAAGGTTCAGATGACTCAAATGCCACAACTTGTTGCACTATTTAATGGTGTTGGTGGTGGCGCTGCAGCCCTTGTTGCAATTGTTGAGTACTTAAACCTTGGTGATACAGCCACAACCGCTGAAGTTATCTTCACCGTGTTTACTGTAATCGTTGGCTGTGTTTCATTCAGCGGTTCGGTCATCACCTTTATGAAGTTGCAAGAGTTAATGACTACCCGCCCTGTGATTTTCCCAGCGGGCCGCTTTATTATCGCCGCTACCTTGGTATCTGTACTAGGCGTCGGTGGCTGGGTTGTTAACTCACTTGGAACAACGCCACTGTTGATTCTTGCTGGTCTCTCACTGCTATTTGGTATTTTGTTTGTGCTTCCAGTTGGTGGCGCAGATGTGCCGATCGTTATCTCATTGCTCAACGCCTTTACAGGTCTAACAGTTGCAGCAAGCGGGTATGTTCTTGATTCAACGCTGTTGATTATTGCCGGAACTCTTGTTGGTGCCTCAGGAACAATCCTGACCCGCTTGATGGCGGAGGCGATGGGCCGTTCATTGTTTGGAACTTTGTTTGGTGCATTTACCGCAAAGCCGCAAGATGTTGCAGCAGCTGGCGAAGAACGTCCAGTGCGTTCGGGTTCTCCAGATGATGTTGCAATCTTGCTTAACTATGCACGTCGCGTTGTTATCGTTCCGGGATTTGGTCTTGCAGTTGCACAGGCGCAACACACAGTTCGCGAATTAGCAGACCTGATGATTTCTAAGGGCATCGATGTTGCTTACGGAATTCACCCAGTTGCAGGTCGTATGCCAGGACACATGAACGTTCTGCTTGCAGAAGCAAATGTTCCTTACGACCAATTAGCTGAGATGGATGAAGTGAACCCAACATTTGGTCAGACAGATGTTGCAATCGTTATTGGTGCAAACGATGTTGTGAACCCTGCAGCCCAGACAACTCCTGGTTGCCCAATTTACGGAATGCCAATTCTTGAAGTTAACCATGCAGCCAACATCATCTTCCTGAAGCGTTCTATGCGCCCAGGTTTTGCCGGTATTGAAAACGAGCTTTTGTACGATCCAAAGACGATGTTGTTATTCGGCGACGCCAAGGCTTCATTGACCAAAGTCGTATCTGCGCTGAAAGCTTTGTAAGCGCTTTTCGAAGTAAAGAGTTCGTAGAAATCGTATCTTTGTCTCAAGCGTCCTAGGGTGTGAGCGTCAACCGATTTCATAAAGGCCCTGGATTTCGAAGAACTGCTTTACAAGGAAAGCGCTCAGGTTGCAGGTAGTTGAAAGTTCAATTAACCTTGGTTTCTGAACTAAGGAGTGTTAAATGCCTGCAGTAACCGTCAGCGACATCACCATATTGCCTCGCGTCAGCGAACTTCCTGGTGCACGTGCACGCAAGGTAAAGAGCATTACAACCGCGCCACAAGGTTTCGAAGGTGAAGGCTTTCCTGTTCGTCGCGCATTTGCAGGTGTTGATCTTGCAGAGCTTGATCCATTTATTCACTTAGATGAGATGGGCGAGGTCGAGTACGCACCTGGTGAGCCAAAGGGAACTCCATGGCACCCACACCGCGGTTTTGAAACGGTTACCTACATTATTGATGGAATCTTTGATCACCAAGATAACAATGGTGGTGGCGGAACAATTTCAAATGGCGATACACAATGGATGACAGCAGGTGCAGGAATTCTGCACATTGAAACTCCTCCAGAGCATTTAGTGATGTCAGGTGGTTTGTTCCACGGATTTCAGTTGTGGGTTAACTTGCCTGCTGCAAAGAAGTGGTCACCTCCTGCATATCAGGATGTTCGCGCAAAGGATGTTGCGCTGTTAACAACAACAGATGGTGGATCTTTGTTGCGCGTTATTGCTGGAGAAGTTGATGGACACTTTGGTCCAGGATCAACGCAGACTCCAATTACTTTGTTGCATGCAACTGTTACAGCTGGCGCCGAGCTTCGTCTTCCATGGCGTAAGGATTACAACGCGCTTGTGTACACAATGAGTGGTTTTGGTTTTGTTGGCGATGAAGCACGACCTGTGCAAGCAGGACAGTTAGCGGTCTTTGCAGATGGCGACACCATTGTTGTTCGTGCTGCAAATCAGCAGGAGTCACGTTCTCCAGAGCTGGAGCTATTTATCTTGGGTGGCGCTCCAATCAAAGAGCCTGTTGCATGGATGGGGCCCTTTGTTATGAATACAAAGCGCGAAGTTCTGCAGGCTTTTGAGGATTTCCAAAAGGGTTTGTTGGGCTCAATTCCTGCGATTTACAAAGAGGATGCCAAGCCAAAGGCTGCGCTAAATCGCGGTGGTGAGGGTGCCAAGTTGGGCGGGGATGTAAAGCCTGCTGCACAGGAAATTCTTGATGTGCATGGGGCACCAACGGAGATGCAAGAGGGTTAATCGCTCAATTTTCGAACACTCAAGCTGTGTTCGCTCAATCTTGTAAAGCAGTTCCGCGAAATCCAGGGCCTTTTTCTAAGCATTTAACGCGGGCATACATGGACGCTTGAGACAAAGATACGATTTCGAAGAACTCTTTACTGCGATTGAGCCTCATGTGACACTCCGTAATTCGCAGCCCTTAGCGATTTCGAGGAACTGCTTTACAAGATTGAGCGGTACAAGATGGGTGTGAATAACTTTTTGATTTGTCGGTGGGTGGATCAATAGTTCGGTGCATGACAACCGCGCTACGCATTCCGCGAGAAATCCTCGATATTGAGGTCGCTGAGTTACTGCGCGCTACACCTGGATACAAGATTTTGGGCGAGTTGATTTCAATTAATCCCCGCTCACTGGGTGAGGCGGGAAAGTTGGATTATTTGGCGGCGTTGGATCGGCAAGAATCCTGGATATGTGCGTTGAAGCAAGAGGCGTTAGTGGCGATTGCAGGCGAAGTTGCTGATGAGACTGGTGGAATTTTCGGAGCGGTTGATGATGAAGAGCGCGAGGATGTTGCAACAGCTTTAAGACTCTCCCCTACCGCTGCACAAAATCGAATTGATGTTGCACGTGTTTTGGTCGGACATCTGCCCAACACAATTTCAGCGCTGGCAACTGGTGAAATTTCAGCGGCGCATGCAACGGTGATTGCAAAGGAAACCGCAACTGCGATTCGAAATGGCTTGAGTGAGGACGCTGTTTTTCGCGTCGAGCAAACCGCTTTGGCACATGCCGAGTTTCATACTCCAGGACAGGTGGCGACAAAGGTCAAAACAACCATTGCAAAACTTGCACCAGAAGAGTTTGAGGAGATCGTTGATCGTGCACGTGATTCTCGACGGGTTTCCTGTTATCCAGAAGCTGATGGAATGGCAACGGTTGTTGCGATTTTGCCAGCCGAGGATGCTCAAACAGTGATGAAATCAATCGAGGCTTACATTCTCAAGAGAAATCAGGAAGATGAGGTCGATGCGGAGTGGTCGATGCTTTCTGCAGATATGAAGCGTGCCGATGCACTTACATTTATTGCATCTCAAGCCTTGGCTTCAATGGCTGATGATGTTCGTCCACATCGTCGTCCAATCACAATTAGCGTTGCAATTGATCTTCCTACCTTGTTGGGATTGGCGGAAAATCCAGGGCAACTTGCTGGATATGGTGCGATTCCAGCATCGGTTGCACGAAAGTTAGCGGCAGATGGTACGTGGCAAAGATTTGTCAGTGATCCAACCACTGGAAACCTTTTAGATTTTGGTCGAGAAAAATACATTCCTCCACAAGAACTAGTTGATTACTTACTTGCTCGAGATCGAACCTGTCGATTCCCTGGGTGCCGAAGGTCGGGACAACTTGCAGACATTGATCATGCCCACAGTTGGGAAAGTGGTGGAGAGACAAATCCAGCAAATCTTGGATTGCTATGTCGTCGGCACCATCGAATGAAAACACACGGTGGTTGGAAGCTGATGAGCAATGCAGATGGGTCATGCACATGGGAATCTCCAGTTGGAAAGCAATTCTTCGTGCCAGCGCGGCCAATACTTGATGCGGTGTGAGAATTTAATTGATGGCCTGGGTGTTCTCTTTGCGCTCTGAATTAGGCCTGAACTCAATTCAAATGAATGATTAAGTGAGATACTTCAGCAATGATCTGGTGGCCTACCGAAGTACCAACCTTGCAGTATGGGTTGATTACTCTTCGCAAGCCTGAAGAGCGGGACATCATTCCTTTGTATGAGGGTGTTCAGGATCCAATAATTCCTAAGTTCACTCGCATTCCTGCCAACTATCAGATGGCAAATGCCGAACATTATGTTCGTGAGCGTTCACCTAATGGCTTCACTATGCGCACAGAGCTGCAGCTGGCTCTTGAATACGATGGAAAGTTTGCAGGAGCTTTGTCTTTTCACACTTTAGATCTTGATGATGCTAAGGCTGAGATCGGATATTGGATTACCGCAGATGTACGCGGCAAAGGTGTTGCAACTGCTGCAACCCGATTAATGACTGAGTATGGTTTTGAAACGATCGGCTTTCACCGAATTGAAGCTTTAGTTGTTGAATCCAATGTTCCATCACTTAAGGTTTTAAAGAATGCTGGATACATGCAAGAAGGAATCATGCGCGATAAGTGTTTACAAGATGATGGCACCCGCGAAGATATGATCTCGTTTGCAGCGATTAGAACTGATTGGGGCCGGTAAGTGGAGTCACTAGCGATCGTTGTGGTGTTTCTATTTCTGATTGCCCTTTTAGCGGGACCGCTTTCGATCGCTTTATCCTCTCGCTTTATCCATTCTCGACTTAATACAGGTTCATCGATCTGGATCTCAATCCTCAATGTATTACGCAGAATAACTCACTTACTACTTGTGGCCTTTGGAACCTTGATCGGCGTGCAGTTCTTGTTGATTGCTGGCTTGCCACTTATTCCAAGAGTTATCGGGCTCTTCTCAATCGTCACCTGTTACATCGGTTTGCGCCGTGAATACTTCCCAGAGTTCTTCTTCGCTAAGGATTTAATCGCAAAGCTTGGATTTTCCCGCAAGAACGGTCGCTCATCTGGAGATGATGGGAACGGACCAGCGGGCCAGCATTAAATACCAATACAAAACTTATTCCCGTTTTGTGAGTACAGGCACCATTTTATTGAATGACTCAATTGGTCTAACACTACTTCCCACGAATATCCCGTACCCAATGAGGGCGATCCATGGATTAACTAAAGATAGTGGTACCAAAATAACACCCATTAACGCCGCGACTGAGAGAAAAATAGTTGTAGCTCGTCGCATATCCTCTGCCGGCAAAGGTAAATCCTCTGTGTATTCGATTGGAGCTTTGAACTTTACGAATGCGAAAAATGTCCAATTAGTCCATACCGTTCCGAAAAGGCAGATCCCGAAGTAAAAAACTCCCCAACTTCTATTTGAGGTATTTAGATTTTGTGAAAGTAAGGCAACACCAAATGGCAGCAACGCAACCCACGCCATGGATAATCCATGATTCCAAACAACCCATGCGTTTGTATTTCGAGTGTATTGGCTGATTACGTGATACTGATACCAAGATGAGAAGAGAACAATAAAACCTAAAGCATAAGAAAAAAATGTTGGCCAATGCTCTAAAAACGCCGCATTGATATTTTCACTATGGCTAATCTCTGGGACTGACTCAACAACGTTCAATCCTAATAAAGTAAGAGCGATTGAATAAACGCCATCACTGAGTGAATCGATTAACTTGTGGCTAATGTTCTTAAACTTCAGGTCCATGCGGCTCTCCGCTTCCACTATATTTCAGAGAAAGGTACAGAAAATGAGTGAAAATTCCTATGACTCGCCCAAAAATACTTCTATTGTTCATTTGGGATCTGCATTTTGATCTACCCGCATGAAAAAAGGGCTGAAGCAATGAACCCCAGCCCTTTTTCACTGATTAATCAAGTTATGCGTGTTCTCCACCTGTATGGGCGAATGTCTTATTTGTGATCTGCCAACGACCTTCAAGAATTGAAAGTGTAAAGTAATCAGTAAAGGAGAGTGTCCCCCAGAAACCTTCTTCTTTAACCGTCACTACTGCAACGGTCCCATCAATTTGAATGTCTGTGATCTCTGCTTTGAGTTGACCACCATCTGCTGGGGATTCAACCATTAGTGCAACAAACCCTGCTTTATCAACGTCATAGTCAGTTCCACCCATGGTGCCAAACCAACGTGCACTTGAGTGAAACGCTTCATTTAGCTTGTCAGCGTTACCTTTTCCAGCGCCCTCAATATAAAGATTGATAAGTCTTTTTACTTCATCTAGATCTTTACTCATTGTGCTACCTCTCCGTAGTTAGCAGAATCGAAGCAGAGTTAGCCTGAGAAGTAAATGGGTATTTTGGTGGAGGTGCCGGGAATCGAACCCGGGTCCTTCGGTATTAAAACAGGGCTTCTACGGGCGTAGTGTGATTAACGCTTTCTCAGCTCCGAGGTTTTTACACACATTTCCTCGACAAGCTCAGTTGCAAAAATGTTCTCCTTCATCGTCTGCAACACCAACGAAGTGAAAAGCCCCCTAGTCGACGCTAGATTCCAGGTCGAGAGCGGCACCTGGGCTAACGGATTTGAACTGCTTATGCAGCGAGTTCGAAATCAGACGATTTAACGTCTGCAGTTATTTTTTTGCACGGATTATTGGTTAACGAGATCATTCCGGCTTCCTCGGCCCGCTTCCCCTGCCTCAACATCCAAAGTCGAGACCGTTCACCCCCAAGATTTAAAGTGCTTTCACACTTACAACTTGGAGAAAAAGAAACGTATTTCTTATCCCCTATTTAATTGTCAATT
>Ga0208788_1000343_pt1 | contig 23388 bp, 25 predicted proteins | sample Wag4_2014_7_11_3_FD_187363 | JGI IMG/M metagenome (GOLD analysis project Ga0208788, IMG submission 187363) | Fresh water mixed with fracking chemicals microbial communities from Ohio, USA - Utica-2 Time Series FC 2014_7_11 (SPAdes) (version 2) ...
AATTATATGAGGTTGGTATACTCCGTATGTGCAACAAAATTCTTCAAAATCGTTGAGCATTATAGTATGAGATTCGAATAAAAGTTTTAATCGTTTTACTGAAATAACACTTAGATAATCAACAGGAAGCTCTATTACTAGATTATCTATTTTAGGAGGATTTAATAAAAGTTCATCTAAGTCTATACCAGTTTCGCCAAACCACTTTCCTATAGACACACCAGAAAGTTTTTGTGGCAACCGTGTGTTAATATGCTTTATTAAATTAGTGTTATTAAATCTCCACATCTTCTTTTTATATTCATCTTCAGATAACGGAGTAACACCTGCTAGATACTCAACAAACGTTTGGCCTTGTGAGTTATGATATTGATTTTGAAACTCAGGTTCTTTAATCTTTTTTAACGATATTTTCTCAATGTGAATCATTACAGTACCGGCATTGGAGAATCGTACTCATCCTCTTGCATAAATTCGTCTGTGCTTAAACTGTTGTTAACTGCACCAAAGACTTCATCTTCAAACGTACTAATATAAGATATAACACGAACAGCAATTAGTAGACTCATCACTAAATCGTCGGTTTGTCCAGGTTTAGCACTATAGCTGTTACCTCTAGCAACAAAGTTCTTAAGTTCACTTATAAGCATTTTGCTGTTAATAGTAATCTTGTCTTTTTCAATCAAACGTTTTAGTGCAATAGCGGCTTCAACTTTACTCTTATGATTAGTATGGAAGCCTTTACGTCCTTTATAACCTTGAATGCGTTTTGGTTCATGAAGGAAGTCGCCGGGGAAGTTTTCTTCACCTGTGTCACGAATGACAACTAACGCAGCCTCACCAATTGAATTGTTTTCTACCGTCCAGTAAATTTGATGAGCGCCACGTTCTTTGATGTACTGCATGATGTCCATCATAGTACGCATCTGTCCTTCAATAGGTGTTTTATTGTTACACCATTCTGCTACCTGAATCATTGACGGAAGTTCAACAACTTGGATAGCAGAATTGTCTCCGCCTGTGCCGGCACTTGGATCTAGTGTAACCACATACATATTAGCTGGACTAACATGTTTATACCAACGTACTTGGCCCATACGAGAAATAGGCTCAGTGCCTTGTAAGTCTAATAGTTTGATTGCACTAATTAGTGTTTCATCATAGATAACGAATTCACATTCGTGTTCACGACGGAAACGTTCATCACCAATTCTACTACGTTCTGCATCTGCCCACACTTGATCGCGCTCAGGATGTTCGTCCCACTTAGCAAACATTGCTCTGAAACCGTTAACACCTACTTCAGTTTCGTTGCCATAATCGTCATAGGTTTTATTTGCTGCTTTCCAAATTTCAGCAAACGTATCTTCGTCACTGCTAGGTGTGCTAGTAACAATACACTTACCACCAGTTGATAGTGTAGGTGATAAAGCAGCCCAAAATTCTTTAGCAATAGTGTTACGCACGAACGCAAACTCGTCTAGATAAATTAGCGAGATAGACATACCACGACCAGTGTTTTCTGTAGTTGTGGTACTTACAATACGTGAACCATTATCAAAAGTAATACTACCTTTATTATATTCTGTAACACCTGCACGGATATGATCAGGCACGTTTTCATATGCGTAACGAATACGTTGCATAATTTCACTAGCACCTGTTTGCTTGTGAGCCGCAACAAGAATAGTACTATCTGGTACAAACATAGCGTACCAAAGTAGGTAGCCGGCAGCAACAGTTGTTTTGCCCATTTGTCGTCCCAGCATGTTAATACTGTAACGATAATCGTTGTAATTTTTAATTAGCTCTAACTGATAATCAAAAGGAATAAACTTTATCGCACCTTTAGTTGGATGCTGAATCATCATGTACTTTTCCATAAAGTACCTAGGACCAGTTTGTGGATGACAACATGCTCTAAATTCTTTTAGCGTGTCGTTAGTATACGCTACTTTAGCGTATGCTGATTTAGTTAGACTACTTTCTACTGTACCTTTTGCCATATTAGTATTTATCGAAAAAAAAGCCCGCCGGAGCGGGCTTTCTGAACTCCAAAAGAGTTTAAGTTAATTATGCCAACCTTTTTTGTAACTTATCACGTAAAACATTAATTAGTGTCTGTTTGTCTGTGCTATATTTTACGTCTGCTGGTTCTTCGTCTTCACAACCACATGGCTCTTCAGCTGGTGCTTCTGGAGCATGTGGCGCAAGAGCTACTGCAACGTCTTGCATACTTGGCTCTTGTTTTCCCCCATCACTATCGTAATCAATGCCTGCTAGCTTTAGAATACGATGCAATTCTTCCATATCTTTTGCTGATGCGTTGATGTTTAATGTAGCATCACCCATCTGCTTACTTTGATTAAAACTCACAGTAGTTGTTTCTTGAGGTCCTACTGCGCCTGGCATTGTTTCGGGCCCTGGAGCGTAGTAGCCTTCTTCAACAGGCTCTTCTTCTGGTGCTGGTAATGCTTCGACACTTCCGACAATGCTGTCATAGTCGTCCATGCTTAATGGACCGTCTTTTGACAATGCAATCATACGCTCTGCTACGTCATGTAAATCCATATCTTCGTGTGCATCTTCTCTAGCATATTCCATCATACGTAGTAACAGTGGAACGTCCATTGTTACTGTATCTACTTTATCTTCGCCGTCTGCTTCTTCAACATCTTCTTTCTTCATGCGATTGTTCCACGCATGTTGTTTAATTATTTTGCGGATTTCGTCTGTGTTAGATGTGTTTTTATTGGCATGCTTACCAATAACTGCATCTACAGACATGCCAGAATCGAGATCTTTCTTAATCTGTTTTACGTTTAACGCTTCATCAACACTTTCCATGTGATCAAAGTGACCTGCTTCTAAATCTTGAATTACTTGTTTGGTCCAAATGCTAACATCGCTTGAACCGATTTCGTCTAAGCCGTCGCTGCCTGCAAAATCTGCAACATCATCAATAGCTGCCATAACCTTTACAGGACCGTACTTGCCGAGTAAGTCTGTATGCTGCATCATAATGCGGCGTGTAATTGCGCCTGCTACTGCATCAATGCTATCTTGATCTTCTGTGACGCTTTCTTGTTTTTGCGTTTGCTTCATTAGCTGAACAAATTTTGTTCTTAACTGCGGGTCTGATAAAATTTTTGTTAGTGCATCTGCATAAGGATCTAGCGCCTTTGCAAGTCCAGGTGTTAGTGTTTTGCCTTGACCTAGCGTACCAAGTGCTTTTGCTACTGCTGAGCCAGATTGGCCAGTTACGCCTCTTATTGTATTAGCACCTGCGGCTGCTGCCGCTGAACCTGGTTTTGGTGCAGGATTCATGCCAGTTTCTGGCGAAGGTGTCAAACTAGATAATTCAAAAATGTTAGACAATCTCATGTTTAGTTCCTTCTAGCACTTTGACTAATAACGTCAACTTCTTTGTTTTCTACACCTCTACCCATGTTTGCCTGACCATGTAGTGTATCCCACATCGGCTTTAAGTTGTCGCCCATAATTTCATCTTTGGTTGGATAATTCTTGAAATAGTCTGCGCCTTTTTCAGCTTTGATTTTTGCTAGGGTGTCTAAAAACTTTTTATTATACTCTTCACCGAAGTACACTACATCTTCAATGCCTTCATTTTGCATTTCATAGTGTGATTGATCTTCTTTACCTAGTACGCTATCATCTTCTGTAACAGTACGATCTTTATTATATTCAGTGCGTTCAGCCGCATTGTCTGCTTCTAGCTTGCGAGGATCTTTAACATTATAGCATAATACTCTATCGTGATCTAAACCTAAGTGTACTGCTAACCATACTTCTAAAATTCTTTCATGCACAGGATATTTTAATACTACGTCAGTACTGCATACTTCGCTAATTAATTTAACGCCTTTTGCACGAACAAACTCCATTGGGTTTTCTTGAATTGGGGTACGCTTAAAAGACGCTACACTAACAACATTATATTTTGCTAGACAGCCTTCAATAATATCCAAATGCTCTGGCTTACAATCAGCCGCAATTTTTACCCTAAATGAGTATTCTTTCTTGAAACTTTCAGTAATAAAATCTCGTAGTTGCATGGTTTAAATCTCCTGTTACAACTATTTATCATCTGATATAAGAAAAGGGCCCGAAGGCCCTTTTCAAATTTCTTAACTTAACTTTAAATTAAGCTACAGTTAGGCTTGTGCCTAGTGTTACAGTTGCTGAAGCAAAGCTATAACCGTTTACGTCATCTGTACCGATGCCACGGATCTGTGCCTGTAGTGAAGCTGCATCAAATGTTGCACTGTCAACTACAGCATGGATTTCACCTGATGTATCATTCTTTACATGATATACTAGTGGTTGAATAAACTGTAGAGCACGCTCTACTGCTTCACGTGTTGCATCGTCTTCTGTTGCAAGACTTGCACCAGTATCAACTTTGATTACTTTTAAACTTGATTTTGCTACTACGCCTACTGAAGTTAAAAACTCGCTTACGCCTGCGCCGTTACCTTTGGTCTGTGCCATTTTGTTCTCCTGATATTTTAAGCCTCTTGGCTATGCACTTATTTATCATTTGATATATACTTATATATAAGAAAAGGACCCGAAGGTCCTTTTCCATGTTACATATATGTATAAAATATCAACCGTCTGTATCGTCGTCTGTGATACGTCCGATTGTTACTAATACTGCGGCACCACCTAATGCTTCTCTAACAGCATCCTGTAATGCTACTACTGTTTCGCCTTCGCTCTGGAACGTCTGACCTGGGCCATAAGGAATGCTAGAATCTCTTACAATGATAGTGACATTGTAACTGTCGCTGGAACCACCAACTTGGAATATTTCGCAGTACTGCTGAATTGCACGTACAGCAAGGTATACATCACTGCCGGGTGAAGCAAAGTCACTGTCTGGATTGTAGTTGTCTGCGTCTGCGTCATTTGGGCACCATACACTACTTCCGTTGGGCATTGTTACGCCGTCAGTGTTAAGAACAATTGATGTTAGTTGCGGTGTACCAAAAGTTGAGCTTGGTACTATTCTGCGAGCGTTTGACCCGAGACTAGAATATAGATCTGCCATAAAATTCTCCTAATTTTTGTCAAGCCTAGTGGGCTATATTATGCAGTTATTTATCGCTTTTACCCAGCATCTTTAACAGTTCATTACGGTCAAATGTGTTAGAACTAATTTCCTCTGCATCACTGTCGCCTATCTTTTTAGCAGTTTGATCTACTCGCGCTTTTTTAAGCATCAAGTCCACTTGTTTAAGTTTACGATTAACTTTGCTATCTTTAGCTTCTAGTGCAATTTTAAGCATGTTAGCGGCGTTGTTAAACACTTGCCCTGCTGCCATATCTGTCATATTCATACCTAAGCTCATTAGTTGTTGATAGCTCTGCATGGCTTCTACTGCAATAGCATCCATCTCACTATCATGTACTTCCATACCACGTACTTCAGCTAAGGCGTTGTCTATTTTTTCACTGATACTAATTGCTTCTTGTACTTCATCGATAGTTGCTACAGCATTAAACGCTTCGTCATTAGAATTTTCCTGCGCTTCAGGTAATACATCTTCAATAGGAGGCAAGCCAAATTCTTCTTCAAGTTTTTTAGTCATTGTGCTTTTCCTCTGTTATTTTTCCCATAGCCATTTCGTAATATGGATCGTCAGGAGATAGTATAGTTTCAGGAGCAGTATTGTCTGCTCTAATACCTATGTCACTGTTCCATGCTTCGCCTGAATCAGGTAGAGTATAGTTTGTGAAGTATCTTCGTTGTTCCATACTACTACTTATTAGCTTTTCTTTTTGGCTACTCTGCTTTTAGGTGTTCGTTTTTTATTAGTCTGAAATATTTGGTCTTCGTTTAACACTCGGAATCGTATGCCTTTGCGTTGACACCATTCTTGTGCGGCTGTCCATTTAGCAGAATTTACTACTGTTGCTGCACGGTTACTTGCAGTCTTAGCACTTTCTAATGTAGTTTGATTTTTAGGTTTAATTTCTATTAATTCAACATGAGTAGTACCGCCCTTATCCATATATTGAATCATAAAGTCAGGAACATAGTTTGACCATTTATTAGTGAGGGGATTCAAATAAGGTATCTTAACACTTTCATTTGCCCATTTTAATATATTAGGATGCTGATCGCACATACGCATAAATGCCAATTCCCAACTACTTCGGTAGTAAGGAACATTTTGCCCTACATATTTTTGAGGGTTTTGTACTGTATAAACTGCTTGTGCAAATCTACTCATTACGGTTGAATTAACTGTCTAAATTTTGTAGCAGAGTTGTTTAATGGGCGGACTAAATTGACTCTATTTCCTACCGGACGTAGTGCATTAATTGCATTATAAGTGTCTACTGTTAGCTTTAAAGTATTACTGTTAACTTCAAAGTAATCTAACACATTTACACGCTCTGCGGCTGCTACACGAATAAGTACATCCGCCATTGCTTTAGCATTTGCTTCTTTGAATCCAGACTTTATTAAACGCTGTTGTACCTGTTCTAATAAAGTAGGGTTAATTGAATCATCCTTATCTTTAAAGAGTGATGCTAATATGCTTGTACTTGCTTCAGGTAGCGGAAATTTTACTGTAGCATTTTCTAAATATGCTACAAGTGTGTTTTGAGTAATCTGATATTTTACCTCATTTCCAAAGGTATCGTATAAACTAGTAGAAGACATTATGAAGATCCTTCTGGCTTAACTGCTGGTTTTTCAGAAGTACTTGCAGACGATGTTTCAGCTTCGGAAGTGGGTTGTTGTCTAGTTCCTCGAACAGGAGGTCTAATGGTATTCACTATACCCTGTGTGATGCCTCCCACAGCGGTATTAATTACTGCATTTTTAATACTAGTTCCATGAATGGCTGCACTTAGTGCGTTATCTGCAATGTTACTTAAAAGACCGCCAATAAAACTTTTATCTTTTTCTGCTGGACTAGCAATTTTAGCTCGCTCTCCATAAACACTTGGCGGTGCCTTGGGGGCCGATACAACAATTTCAGCTGAAGCTTCTGGTTGTTGCTGAAATGATCTTGCATATTTTTCCGCGTTTTTATACCCGGATAACATTTCTAATTGTCGTTCTTGTAGGAGAACAGGAACATTAAATGGTACGAACGCTGGTCCTTTAAAATCCTTAGCATTTTCAAATCTAGCAATATCAAAATCACTTAAACCAAAATTGACTTGCTCTGATATTGTGAATGACTCGTATTCAAAAGTCATGTCAAATTCCATTACATCTGAGCTAGCGTAGTCAATTTCACCTGTTCTGAATCTAGTGAGAACAGGATTTATTAAACTATATTGAACACCTTTATTGCCGTGGTAAAGAACATAGTCAATTCGTTCAAAGAAATTAGCCAATTCATTTAAATTATATCCATATGCGTTACTATTCCAATTCGTATTGTCGCTTGATGCGCCAAATTTGGATCCTTCGTATTGCTGGTTAGTTTTAGATTGTCTAGGGTCGTTGCCTACTTCGCGTTCGTCACCAAACTGTTTGTTTCTAGGATTCATGTAGTGATAGCTAAAATATTTCATAAACATTGTTAGCCATTCATTATTAATAGTATCAAATACTTTAATATCTACCGGTTGGTATTCTACCCCAGTATTAACAATACGTTTTCTGTTATATGAATTTTTAGTTTCAGTTTTAAATTCAACTTCAGGTAATGTAGCACTTCTAACTAAACTACCTAAACGAAGTCTAAATGTTGAGTTTACTTCATTGCCGTAAAGAGTCGAACCGTATAATTCACGGTTGACAACAAAACTTACATAACCTTGAAATTTTTGGCGGGGAGGATTTTGATCTGGACGAAAAGTATAAGCATTGCGGAAGTCACGTGCATAAAAATTATTTCCACCCGGGCCAAAGATATCTAAGATTTTTCCGATAATACTCATGCACTTAATTCCCAAAATAAGAAATAAATTGTAGCTGGCATTCCTGCCAGCTACAATAATATTTCATTAAGCGTTTGTGCCTAGCTCGTTTAGACCAACAGTATCTGGGAATGGATTACCACCGCTTGTTCTACCGTTGACATCATTGTCACCTTGGTAGTGCGTTGCGTTATCATAACGAACTTGCATTGTTACTGTTACTGGTTCATTTGTGCTGTAATCACTGTCGCTGTAGTCAACGTTAGTTAAGAAGCAGCCTTCTAAGTACCAAACTTCACTTGCGCCAGCATTAACACCATCAAGAATTTCAATTTGCATATCAAACTTATAGTCTGAACCTGCTGCTGGTGTTGACTGTTGGAAGTGGTTTACCTGACGCTGAATCTGTGAACCAACTAGCTTAGTTACGCTGTTAGTGATATCGTCACGTACAACAACTGAGATCTGTTCCCAACTGTGCTTGCCCTGTAAATACATTCTTGAGTTGTAACTGTCAATTGTTACTTCTTCGTATGTAATCTTTGGGCGGCTAACGTTCTGTACGTTTTGTGTTAGTACTCTTGATTCAGCTTCGCCACCGAAACCTCCTAAGAAGCTAACACGGAAACGGTACTTTAGCTTAGGCATTAAAATGCCTGAACCTGTGTTACCGGTAACAGGAACACCAAACTTTGATCTGGTTTCTGTTGTATTAATATTTGCCATCTTGTTCTCCTACGAACGGTTAGTTCTTTCTATGTAAATATTTATCATATAAATGGAAAAAACATTAACTCTTGTTTTAATTTGACAAAAAAAGGGGCATTGCTGCCCCTTTTTCTGTTTGGTAAGGAACCAACCTTACTGCGCTGCGCCCAGTGTATTCTGGATGCGAATTGGAATGTAAATAAACTCAACTGCTTTGACTGGCTGAATAGCGATGTCAATGTGTAGTTCATTACGATCAATTCTTGCAGGTGTGTTGTTTGTTGTATCACACACTGTTAAGAAGTCAAACAAACCGCGCTGTGTTACTAACTGACCTAGGAAACGGTCAACTACAACCTTAGCATTCTGACGTGTAATTTCGTCATTTGGTTCAAACAAGAATGGTTTCATAATATCGTCTAAGCGTTCACGAATGTAAACAACTAGACGTGCTACGTTAACACGATCCAATGCACTTGAAACAGGGTTTAGAGTCTTCTGACCAAACACTGCTAGGCCGCGGCCTGGGAAGTTACCAATTGGGTTAATCTTGTTAACATACAAGCTATCACGTTGTCCTTCGCTTAGTGCAACTGATACATATTCTGCGCTTGCTGCATCTAAGTAACCTACGCTAGTAGCATTGCTTACTAGACCACGTTGGAAGCCAGCTGGTGCAAACCATGGGAAGGCAACCTGATCGTTAAATGCTAATGTACGTAGAGCAATATGACTTGCTGGTTGTAGAACATTTGTACCATCAATGTTAGTTGTTAATGCGTGTGGATAATAAACACCCACGTATGGTGAGCTTGTTACTAAGCCATCTTCACCGTTGCCGTCAGCATTGGCACTGTTAGTAGCCCATGCTTGTGTAGCACTTGCACTTGAAGATAAACGTAATGGAGCATCAGCAATGATAAATGCAGTTTCCTTACGATCAACGTTTAAGTTTACTAACTCGTCAATTAATTCAGGATAACCTGGGCAAGCGATTAAGTTGAAACGATTTACTTCGTTTCTCGCTTCTTCGCTAGCTGCTACCGCTGCTTGCATTTGACGTACAATTGCTGCACGTTGAGCTTTACGCAACATATAAGGTGAGCCGTCTGGCTTGTTACCTGAATAGTCAACCCATTTAGGACCAATATCATTACCGCTTACAATGTATACTTCGTTATACTCTTTAACGTTACCGCCACTAGCACGCTTGTTCCATGCCAAGATACCGATTGGATATTGAGACTCAGGTGGGTGACCGCCGTCCATTACAGTCGATAATGTGTCTGCACGTGGGCGGAAATCACCGAACACAATACCGTCGCCACTTACTTGATCAGTGTTATCAACGAGAACCCACTCATCATCTGCGCTCCACTTATAAATTACAGGGAAGTTTTCTAAATCGCCACCGTCAATCCATAGGTCGCCTGTTGCTAGTGTAGTTGAACCATCGCTTTGCTTAGTTGGTTCAGACGCTGTTACTTGGATGTCTCCAGTGTATGTAACCCAACCGTCTTCGGAATCATTGATAAGAATGTCAATGTTATCCGCACTGATCACGTTATCATACCATAATGTACCGTTAGCGGTTTCACCTACTACTGCGGTAGAACTTGCTTCATAGCTTAGTTCTTCCCAGTTTGTATAGACTTCGTCTGCTGTTAGGTTTAGGTTTGCAGGACCAAATCCTGCTACGTTACCAGCCTCAAGTAGAATATCTCTGCCTGCGGTATCAACAATACGGATTCTGCCGTTAACGTTGCTTGCAAGTACAGTTGATGTAAAGCTAACTGTTGCGTTTGCTAGTGATAATGCGCTGTTGATGTCGGCAACGATATCGTCAACGCTAGCATTGCCGTCACTATCAGCATCGCTCGAAAGTTCAACATCTACTGCTGTACCTTCGTTAACTGTAATTGAGAACGCTACTGCTCCGCTATGACCGGTTAGATCGGTAGCTGTATCGCTAAGAACTGCACTCGATGTAACAGTTAAACTGCTATTACCGTTGTGGCGGCGTAGTATAATTGTTGCATCATCATCGATAAAATCTGCCCATAGATCACCTTCGCTTAGGTTAGATCCATATGCTGCAAAAGCAGATCTTGATGAAACCCATTGCTCTATTGCTTCTGATGTCCACTGTCCAGTAGATGCATTGTAAACTTTAACTACAATGCTTGTACCGTTATTTGGACTATTAACTTGTAGCATTAAGTCACCATCTGCTAGTGATCCACCGCCGCTCTTAGTTGAAGGTAAGCTAGTATGACGTGCTAATTGGAAGTCTTTACCGCTTGCGCTATCCCAACCTGCTGTGCCAATCTTGTACCATGACCCAGAAACTTTCTGATGTAATGTTATAGTGCTTGCAGTATCACCGGTATTTACAAAATATAGTGCTGCAAATTCGCCATCTTTACCATAAGCTGGCTTGATGCTTGTTGGCGAGTCCATGTCGCTAGATGCTGGAACTTTAACAGTTTGGCGTACCCATGCACTGCCGCTCCAACGCTTCAAACCCCATACAGTGTTAGCTGTGTCTAACCAATATGCACCGCTAGCTGCTTCAGCTGAAGGAGCAGTTGCTCTTGCTGTTAGCTGATCTAAGTCAATGTTAGCACGTAATACATATGCGCGGTTTGCAATACCTAAGAAGCTATAAGCTGCCATTAGGCCGTATTCGTTTTGCTCATGACCGTGTAGTGGAGTACCACCGCTGGTCTTGAAAATTGGATTACCAAAATTTGTTAGCAGGTCTCTTTGGCTGGTAATCAATTGTACCTTGCCTGCTGTTGCTGCTGTAGTATAAGCTGCTGTACCACTACCATCTGGAGTGCTCTTATCTTGCGCTGTTGCAATTACGATAAGAGGAACAGTTCCGGTACCGGCAGGAGCATAAAAGCTCTCGTCGGTAACGCTTACACTTACACCAGGTGAAACTAATGTTGCCATGTTATTCTCCCGTTAATAGGTTAATGTGTTTCCTATGCAAGTATTTATGCGAAAATGGAGAAAACCGGTATTATTTGACTACCGGGTGCAACAGAATGAAAGGTTTTTGCTAAATAGCCTCAGACTGCAACTAGGCGAGGTTTTTTAATATCTAAGTTAATTTCAAGTACACGGTCACGTAGATCTTCAATCGTACCAGTGTTGAAAATGGTGTAGTCAGGTTTGAAGCCTACCCAGTTCCATTCACTTTCATGTATATCCCTGTAACGTGTCTGCATAATTTTGCGGCTTACTGCATTACCAGTATGTGCGCTGGCTGCGATGTCGTACCATTCGGGTAGTTCGCCTCTGCGAACCCACACAATCTTGCCGCCCATTTCTGTAATTAGTTCGAGTTCGTTTTTAAAACGAGCATCACTGATGACAATACATTCACGGTTAAGAGTATTTTTTCTAATGCGATATTCTAAGCTATTTAACCAAATATCTTGAGAGAACTGATTGCGTAGAACATCTGTACCTAAAAGTTGAAGTGCTAGACGCGGAGTAAAATGATCAATGCCTAGCTTACGAGTCCAAAACATATCAGGAGTTTCACGGAATTCACGGCTTTCAATTGTGTCGCCTTCTAATAGTTCTCTTGACCATCCAAATACTGCGGCACACATATCTTTTAGTGGGGCGGCGAAACTGTCTTTTTTACAACCAAGTTTTACAAATTCTTGTGCAGCCGTATCTTTACCGCTACCGATAAAACCAATTAGACCAATAATCATTCTTAACCTATGATAAAACCAAGCGGACTATTACCTTCTTCCATATTATGGAGTTCTTGCTTTAGCTGCTCTTGCATTTGCTGTGATTCTTGTTTTAGTTCTGCGCCGTTAAGCTGAATTGCGCCGCCTGCGCCGGGTAAGCCACTAGTATACTTGCTGCGAGCTTCACCTAGGTAATGCTTACACATTGCTAGCGCATAACTAGCCAGCCACGGACTTGCATATACATCTTTAAGTAAAATAGCTTCTGGAATGAAGTTATATACACCTATCATTACTTCTTCTTCGTGCTGTACGTTACGAAGTAATTTTAGTTTCTTGGTGTTGCGGTTCCAGAGGAAATTGTATTCGCTACCAAACACACGCCCAATTGTTTCTTTGTACTGTGCAAACGCATCAAATACAGCAAGGCCGCCAATCTGGCCTGCTTGTAGCATATACATGTTGTTAAATGCTACATCAAATGGGTCAAAGTTAGTGCCGCCGCCGCTGTTAGTACCAATGCCTCTGCGATACAGTCTGCGAACTTCTTGTACTTCGTCTGGGAGAGTATATTCTGTTACGTCTTTTTGTGTTTGAATAAAGATGAGACTTTCTTCAACTGACCCTGAACTTAACTGACGATACTTAGCAAGAGCATTATCGATTGCTACATCGTAGTGATCACGGTCTAATTCAACGTCTACAATACCGTCTGCGAGGCGCAATTGTAGTTCACGAATTAGATCCTGTCGACTGTTATATCCTATTTGATTTGCTGGCATGATACTATTTATCTTTTTAGAAAGTACTAATCAGGATAATATGTTCGTTTAGACGGCCATTCATAGATGTTTCTGTAGCGCGGATTTCATCAAACTGTTTCTGCATTTTAGTTCTAGGTAGTTTGCCTGCGCCTTTGAGCAGTTCTGGTTTACGCACAGTCTTACACACACTCTTTTTAGGGTCGAATCCGATGATACTGGTACCCTTAATACTTAGTACTTGCCCCATCGAATCTGCTACATAACAACCTAGTTTACGGTTTTTTGTATTATATACCCATAGCACGTTAGAGTCAATAATGCTAAGTGGGTTAATACTTGCTAGACCAATGCTAGGATCACTTTCCTTATATTTGATCTTAGCAATTAGCTTCTCCTTGCTAGGTGCTTTTTTAACTCTAGTCTTGCGTACTGCCTTACCAGTGTTAATGTAGGTATCGCAGGCTGTCATGATCTTTTCAAAAAACGCAAGAAAGTCTTTACGCATTTTAGCAGTCATGTAAGCATAGCCTTCCTTTAGTTGCTCGTCTTTCCAAACAACTACTTCTTTAGCTTCTTCGTACTGCCCAGTATACATATCTTTAATGATCTTAGCGTGAGCAGCCTTAATCACACCACTATTGTATACTTGCATTTGAGCGTGTGGATCAAACTTAGAGAGGTCAAAGTCTTTACCAAAACAAAGTTGGTCAACATACTCGTCCCACTGACCGCAAAGATCAGAGACCTGCTCTCGCATTCGTGTTTGAATCGAAATAACCGGGCCGACTACCTTTTGCTTAGTCTCAGCTGATTTAACTTTAGTTAATGCTTCTGCCTTTATAAGAAGCTCGTTATATTTCTTTTCTAGGTGAGCAATTGTGTCATCATCGAGTTCAGCGCCCTTAAGCGCAAGGTAAGCATACTTACCTGCGCTCATAAATTCGTATTCGGGTAATATTTTAAGAATCGCCGATTTCTTTTTATCGAAGCGTTCGCAATATTTGATAAAACTAGCGTGCAATGTTTTGGACGGCACTTCGTAGTGAACATAATACATAGCAGATTGAAACAATCGCTTGTAATCCATTAGTACACCACTAGAGTTCTTAAAAGGTTTAATATCCTTCTTTACAAGTCCCCATTCAGGGATACTCATTCCGTTTATTGAAAGATTGCGTTTTGGCTTAGTTTTTGCCACACTTATCTCCTATGCTCCATTAGTTAATAGTATAGCATCAGCACATGATTTGTCAACCGAGTTATTACTTCCCAATACTAAACTTCTTTTTAGCGTTAAATTCTAATTTGTTATCAACGATATTTTTCCAAACTGCAATAGTAAGATCCAAGCCTTCATCGAGGTCAACTTTTGGATACCAACCCAAACGAGTAGTAATCTTATTGTTAGTGCTGTTAAGCAAATAAATCTCGCCCGGGCGTTTTGGCTTTGTATTCCAGTTTACATGGCCGTCCCAACCAATCTTATCAGCAATGAGTTGCACATAGTCCTTAATCTTAATGGCATTGTTAGGGCCTATGCAAAAAATTTCACCCGCACATTTATCCGGATTTTCAATAACTGTTTCCCATGCATCTAGTAAGTCGTCAATGTATATAAAGTTACGATAAGGTTCGCCGTAACCTAAGTTAATTTCTTTAGGATTAGTCAGCATTTGATAAATGATCTGCTCAGTAACAAAGAAGTTATTGTCTTTACGACCGTATGCGTTAGTTTGACGGATAGCAGTAAATGGTAAACCATAACTACGGTGTGCATACTCTAGATACTTTTCACATGCATACTTAGCTACTGCATATGGAGCATTAGGATTAGGCGGTGTGCTTTCATCAAAAGCAAAAATACCTTTTTCCTTACCGTCGCGAATCAAGTCACTGATAGGTTGCCAGCCGTATACTTCCATGGTACTAGCAAACACGAAGTTCTTAAGATTAGGCAGGTCTTTAGCAATCTCAATTAGATTTACTGTACCGGTATAGTTAATATCACTAAATGTGATCTGCTCATAGAAACTCTTTTCAACTTCAGTTCGAGCAGCAAGGTGTACAATGATCTCTGGATTAAACTGTCGGATTTGAAATCCTACTTTATCGTGATCTCGTAAATCATGCTGTAGAAATTCAAGCTCGTGTTTACCTTGTAAACGCTGTACCATATGTTGGCCAATGAAGCCGTCGTGTCCTGTAATAAAAATTTTCATATAAACATGTCCTTGTGTGTAAAGCCGGTAAGTTGCATAGTGTATCTGTTCAAATAACCTAAATTAGCAACACTGTGTAATTTATCAGGTGTGATAACTACATAGTCTCCTTTTTTGTATTTATTTAGATAAGTACTATCCATTTCGAACATATGGCCGATTTCTTTATCTTGTAAAAAAAGATTTATGCGTACGAGCTTAAGAGCCGATACATCTGTTTGTTCATTGTCTGCTTTTTTCTTAATTCTATACATAGTATCTTTGTGTGGCGGTATGAAACATCCGGGAGTAAGTTTATTAATTGTAACCATACTATGCATCAACCAATTAAACTGTTGTTTAATATCGTGTGCCCATTTAGGACAACCTGAATCAAATGTTTGATGTACTACGTCAGAATGTAATGGAAAGTCAGGAGTAAGTGTATCTAATGTTTTCCAAAAGCCGCCTGCTTCTCGTGTTTCAGTATGCTCAGTAAAAACAGTAGACTCTAATAACAAGTAGTCGATATGATCGATGTTAATGTGTCCTGCAATCATAATCTAACTGTTACCTGCATAGAATAAAAAGGCTTGTCGCCCATGTTGCCGGCAAGATGCCAATCGTCCTGTTCAAACTTAGTCCAATCACCTGCACGCCATTTTACGTATGGCTGATTATGTATTTCATAGTAATGACCCATCTTCCAATCTTCTAACATTATTAGATAACGAGCAGTTTTACCTTTACCATATTTTTCTTGCACTTTAAAATGTGCGTCAATGTGATTAGGTATTATATTGCCTGGATCTATTCTAATAATACTTACTACAAAGTTGACATTTTCATTAACACTGTTTAACAACCTTTTAGCTGTGTCCCGTACCCATTGCGGACATGCATCGTCAAACATTTGCCAGATACTGCTATTATGTTTATTATAATACTGGTTTAGACATTCATACTGACGGTAACACTCGTGCAAGTCATCAAAGTTTAATTGGTCTAACTGTGCAGAGTGTACGTCAATGTCTAAATATCCGTATTTAATCACAATAACTCTCTAGTGTTCCTTTGCGGCGTAAATCAAGTGTAGCGCAGTGAATGCCGCCGCTTAGTGTCATACTATGACGGAAGCGAACTGGTACGCTGTCGATGCCACACTTGTCTAGTTCACGCATAAGTGGTTCTTGTGCGCTATCACAAATAATTGTGTTTTCGTTAACGCTGAGAATGTTCATACCAATGTATGGACTGCATGGTGCAATGTATCCTTGGTCAGCAAGTTTGCTGCCTTGTACAACACAATCACTAAACCAAATCTTATCCCACTTCTTAAAGATTTCAGGGCAGTTGTCAGGTGTTACTCGTGTACTGTTTAGCAGTACTAGGCCGGGCCGTAGAGGAATAATAGTGCTGTCAAAGTGTGCAAAGCTATATAGTTCGCTGTAGTGTAGCTTATAACCCATTGGTTCTAAGAAACGCTTGAGCCACTTAAAGCCCTTCATGTTGCCACTATTACTAACTTGATAAAGTAAGTCGCGGCCGACACGAACAATATTAGGAGCATCAAAACAAATTTCATGATCCATCAGTGTTGCTTTCTTAAGATCATCAAACTGATACATATTATCGTGTAACTTTGGCTTAGGTACTTGAACCCACATTGCCCCATCTTCAAATGCTTCATACAAAATATCTTCGTACAATCTTGTTTCAAAGTATCTAGCACGTACAGGTGTAGGTGTTTCAATCAACATGTCGCCTAGCGGTAAAATTAAATCGCGTGGGCACCAGCTATACCAGCCTTTGGTGTTCCAGCCTTGGCCAATATCGTAGTTAACCTTATCCCAGTCAATAATTTTAGGGCGGTGTACCTTTACGCCCATTTTAGTAAGTGTGTCTGCTAGTCCATCAGCATCTTCATTTGCTTCGTCAATTACCCACTGAGGGTAGGTGCCTTCTAAATGTTTAATTTTTTCAGCTGGATGATTTGCATAGCTAAAGCTGTGTGCGCTAATATCTGTAGCGATGCGGCTGTGGTGTGCATGACCTACAATAATTTCTTCTAGTTGGTCCCAGTCGTTGTGTGAATTTACAATCATTTTTATTTGTCCTCAAGGTATTCGGAAATGCATACTCTGTAGTTTCCAGGTACGCCTCTGTTGAAATGTTTATATCTAGCTTCATCACCTAAACCAAATATTACAGTATCAGTGTAAATGAAGCCAAATTCTTTACATACATCGTAGTAACGTTGTTCGTATGTTTCCCAGTTCCAATCTGGGTTGAAACTTTTCATAAAGTGAACGCCTAAGCTCATACTGTGCTTATTTTGCATTTCAACTTCGTTTAACATACTTATACCGTCATCAGCATAGGTTCTAGTAAACCTGATTCCTACTCTGTGATTTTCTAAAGCATAAAATGGCTTACTTAAACTACAAGTAATTTCTCGAATAGCAGGATAATTTAAATCAAGATTTACTTTTTTAGAAATCCCCCAGTATGCTAAATCCACACAAACTGGAATATCGTTAACTTCGCAAATATTTAAAATATCATAAAACTCAGGATGCATACATCCAAAGTCACTAAAGGGGGCGCTAATCAAAAGCGCATGTAAGCCTTTACCTTGTATGTTACTAATCAAATCAGCGTAGTTAGTTACGTATGAAAAATTGATGTGTTTGCCCAAACAAGCATGATATTGAAAATCACCGCGGAGGCAAAATATATGTTTATCGGCAGCATGTTTTAAAATAAAATGGTCAAACGTTTGACTTGTACCTTGAGTATAATCCGCAAACTCAAACTGATCTAACCCGTTTATTAACTTCGTATCAGAATATTCGAGCCAATTTCTCCACACTGTCTCATATTCTTTTAATGAAACATCCTTATAAACGTGGTTTGCATAATGTTGCTTTACGGCTAGGTTTTTAATAGGTCTAGCTCCGCGGACGGCTTTATTCATAGCGATATTTATTGAAATCGCATACCGAGTATTTTTAATATTGATAAGTATACAAATGCTGCCATCTTTTTTAAATCTATCTAGCATACATGTAGAACTAACAGACAAGTGTAATGCAAAATGTCCTGTCTGTGTTAGACGTTTGCGTGGTGGTATTATCAATCCTATTATAAAAAACACAGAATTAGGGTTAAGTTACTTCCGAGACGATTTAGGGGAAGATTTTTGCAGTAATGTCAACTTTTGGAACTTCTGTGGCACTAAAGGCGATCCGATCGCATGTACAGAGCTTGTCGAAATCATTGATTACATTAAACAATGTAATTCTACTGCCGAGTTTACTATCCACACCAATGGGGGCATAAGATCCGTAGAATGGTGGACAAGACTAGGAGATTTATTAAAAAATTCCAATTCTCGTGTTGTATGGGGCATTGACGGATTAGACGATACAAACCATATATACCGCAGAAATGTAAGTTGGAAAAAACTATGGGCCAACCTTTGTGCTTACACTAACGCAGGTGGTAAAAGTATATGGCAGTTCTTAATCTTTGAGCACAACAAACATCAACTAGAAAAAATTCAAGCGATATGCGACGAAAAAAACATTATCTTAGATGTTAAAGAACCTTTTGGATTTAGTTATAACAAAAATAACTCAGGTGAAACAAAAATTTTACCTATAAGAGTATATGACGATTATGGTACATATTTGTATGATATTTTACCAAAAGATGTCAAGGCGACCGACGTTGTAGCTTTGCACCGTGACGATCTAACCTGCACTAATTTTATACAACATGATTGCGAAACTACAAATATCAATAAAGGTGATTTTAATGTAGATTGCAGAATAGGAACTTCAACATCTGACTTATATATCGACTGTGACGGGGCATTGTTGCCGTGTTGTTTTATAGGTGCAGGGTTACACTCTGAGGGCAGTAATTATCAGTTAGAAAAGCAATTTACGCCTAGAGAAGATTTTATCCCTCGTTACAATAATCATTATAAAGAAATAATTAATAACACATATTATAAAACAACACTACTTCAGGGTATAACAGGAGACTTGCCCGGGGAAACTGCTTATACGGCAAAATGCGTAGAAACGTGCGGCAAATGTATAAAATAATTTAGATAAATAGTATTATGCCAAGACTATCACTGTGGAATCCAGTTAAAACTAACGATTTTAAATTCATAGACAGAGTTGTCGGTGAACACCTTCACGCTGGTGGTACCGGCGTGCATATTCACAAATATTTAGGTGTTCACGAAACTGCTAATACAGGTGATCCTACTCGTCCTAGTAGCGCCGGAAATGACAATGAAGTGTTTATTCAAGATTTGCTGTTTTTAGAAAATAGAGATCGCAAATATGATAAAACAATTTACGAGCTAAGAGGTCAGTATAATATACAAGACAATGACGGGTTCGACTTAACCCAGTTTGGTGCATTCTTAGCTAACGATACAGTGTTTTTAACATTCCATATTGAAAGCATGATTGAAGCGTTAGGTCGTAAACTAATGCCAGGTGACGTACTAGAATTGCCTCACTTACGAGACGATTTGCTGTTAGGCAGCGAAGATGCAGTTAACAGATTTTATGTAGTACAAGAAGGCGCTAGACCAGCAGAAGGGTACGACCCTCGTTGGTGGCCACACTTATGGCGTGTCAAATGCGGTCCTATCAGTGACAGTCAAGAATACAGAGACATTCTTGGTACAGGTGAAGAAGAAGGCGACTTACGCAATCTTATTAGCAAGTACCAAAACGAAATTACAATTAATGACGCAATTTTGGCTCAGGCAGAACGAGATGTTCCGTATGATCCACAATACAGAAATAACACACACTTATATTTCGATCCTAATGTACCAGACAAGCCTGTAGTCGGACTTGACTACGGTGCAAGCGATGGTCAACCGCCTAACGGTTTGAGTGTTGTAGGTAGCGGAGCAAGTTTTCCAACTAGCGGAGTAAGTAACGGTGACTATTTCTTACGAACCGACTTTACTCCTAACAGGCTATTTCAAAAATCAGGCAGTAGATGGATACGTGTAGGCGATGACGCTCGTAGCGCATGGGCTGCGGCGAACAGATTGCTTACATCATTTATTAACAACGATAACTACACAATTAATTCAGGCGGCGAGATTACTGAAGAAAAAACTAATCTCAGCAAAGTAGTAAAGCCAAAGACAGACAACTAAAGGAGTAACAAATGGCTACAAAATTAACAGAGCATTTCACATTAGAAGAAATGACTGCATCACCAACAGCAAAAAAGCTAGGTCTACCAAATACACCAACAGCAGAACACATCGAAAATATGCGTTATTGCTGTGAGAAGATTCTTGAGCCAGTTCGTGCTCACTTTGGTAAGGCTGTAACAATTAACTCAAGTTATCGCAGTCCAGCCGTTAACAAGGCTGTAGGCGGCAGCACAACAAGTCAACACGTTAACGGTCAAGCTATTGACTTTGAAATCACTGGTATTTCAAACAAGATCGTAGCTGACTGGATTGCTGACAATCTAGAATTTGACCAAGTAATTCTTGAGTTCTACGTAGAAGGCGACAAGAACTCAGGTTGGGTACACGCTTCCATTAAGAAGGAAGGTGGTAATCGTAAGCAAAAACTAATTGCTAAGAAAGACGGTAAGTCAACAAAGTATGTTCCAACAACAGACTTTGATCCAACAAACGCCTGGAAGAACCTTTAAGGAGCACACATGTCAGTTAAAATTCTACAAGAAAAAGTTGGTGCAACATCGGACGGTGCTTGGGGACCAGGTACACTAAAGGCTGCACAGGCATTTTATAAGCTAAGTGATGCTAGAGCGGCTCACTTCTTTGCACAGTGCGCTCACGAGTCAGGTGGATTTAAAACATTCAACGAAAACTTAAACTATGGCGCACAAGGCTTACTAGGTATCTTTAAGAAGTATTTCCCTGATGCTGCTACAGCCGCTAAGTATGAGCGTAAGCCAGAAATGATTGCTAATCGGGTATACGGCGGCAGAATGGGCAATGGTCCAGAAGCTTCTGGCGATGGTTACAAGTTCCGTGGTCGTGGTGCTATCCAGTTGACTGGTAAGAGCAACTACGAAGCGTTTTCAAAGTACATCGGTGATCCAGAAGTAATGACCAATCCAGATGTTGTTGCTAGCAAGTATGCATTTGAAAGTGCAATGTTCTTCTTTGAAACAAACAAGCTATGGGCTATCTGTGATAAGGGCGTCAACGATGCTGCTATCCTAGAGCTAACAAAGCGCATCAATGGTGGCACACACGGTTTAGACGATCGCAAAGAAAAAACTAAAAAGTATGCTAGCTGGTTAGCATAAGGAAAACATAATGGCAGGCAAGAACTTAGATTACTGGTATGACGAACAGATAAAGCGTTATCTAATTCAAATCATACGAGTATTTTCAAACTTTAAAGTAAAAGAAAACACTAAGAACGGTGTAAATTACAACCGTGTGCCTGCTCGTTATGGTGATTCAAGCAGACTTGTGGCGCATTTATTACGCAATAACAGTGAAAATATTGTTAATAGTGCGCCACAAATTGCTGTAAGTATTCAAAGCATTCAGCCTGCTAGAGATAGAACTGCTGAACCATTTTTAGTAGATACTCAGCAAGTTGCAGAACGTGAATTTGATACTGTAAATAATTCGTATACTAGTGAGCAAGGCAATTTGTATACTACACAACGTTATATGCCTGTTCCGTACAATATGACTGTGCAAGTAGACATATGGACTACTAATACAGACACAAAACTTCAATTACTAGAACAAATTTTTGTTATCTTTAATCCTAGTATTCAGCTACAATCAAACAGCAATCCATTAGATTGGACTAGTGTATTTGAAATTGAACTAACAGACATTAATTGGAGTAGCAGAGGTATTCCTGCGGGTGTTGATGAAACTTTAGATATTGCAACATTAACATTTAGTATACCTATCTGGATTAGCCCTCCTGCTAAAGTTAAGCGACAAACAATTATTCAGCAAATTATCGCAGATATCCATAAAGTTGATAGTGTGACCGGATTAGGTTACGATCAAGCGTATGCTGATTTCTTTGGTACTGTGTCTGACGACAGTGAATTAGTTATCACGCCAAATGATTATAAACTGCTAGTCTCTGGTGCTACAGCTACACTTATGTCACCAGCCGGAAATGCTGCTGTATGGAAAGATATTATTGAAATGAAAGGTGAACTTAGTGTTACTAGTTTACTAAAACTTAATACCAGCAATAATAGTGATAGCGATGAATTTCTCGTTATCGGAAGTGTTGTAGGTAATCCGTTAGATGATACATCTTTAATATTTAACCTCGATACTGATACATTACCATCTAACACGCTTGCTGATTTAACAAAAATTATTGATCCTACTGCTAGCAGTCCTGGTAATGGGTTAGACGCTGCTACTTTAGGGCAAAGATATTTAATAACAGAATCTATTAGTGCCAGCGGATATCCTAGCTGGAGTGTAGATGCAAACGAAAACGATATTATTCAATATGACGGTTCTGATTGGACTGTGGTGTTTAATTCTACCGCAGTTACTACAACCCAATATGTAACAAACGATTTTACATCAAAACAATTCAAGTGGACTGGTAGCGCATGGATAAGTAGTTACGAAGGTGAATACAATCCTGGTTACTGGAGACTTGTACTGTAATGACAACAGCCGCTGGCGTAGTATTTTTGGCAAAGGACACTGGACGATGCTTACTACAACTACGCAACTCAGATAAAAGATTTAAAAACACTTGGGGATTTTGGGGCGGCCTTATTGAAAAGGGCGAAACAGTTTACGAGTGCATCCAGCGTGAACTAACAGAAGAAATTGGGTTTGTTCCTGAGCTTGCAAAACTAAATCCTATAGACGTTTATCAAAGCAGAGATCAAAAATTTTATTATTACAGTTTTGTATATGTAGTAGAAAAAGAGTTTAGTCCTGTATTAAATGTCGAAAGTGCAGGATATGCTTGGGTTAATATTGGTGTTTGGCCACAGCCATTACATAATGGTGCAAGACTTACACTAAACAAAAACGGAGGCACAGAAAAACTACAC
>Ga0208788_1000344_pt1 | contig 23309 bp, 22 predicted proteins | sample Wag4_2014_7_11_3_FD_187363 | JGI IMG/M metagenome (GOLD analysis project Ga0208788, IMG submission 187363) | Fresh water mixed with fracking chemicals microbial communities from Ohio, USA - Utica-2 Time Series FC 2014_7_11 (SPAdes) (version 2) ...
TCACCGGTGTGCTTTCAAGTGCGATCGCAGCCTTCTTCTATATTCGCGTCATTGTTTTGATGTTCTTTACTGATGCCGTTGAAGATGGAACCGCGGTTGAGATTCCTTCAATCCTTACCCGTGCAACAATTGTTATTGCCGCGGTAATTACATTGGTGTTGGGTATCTATCCAGCACCAGTGCTTGATTTCATCACCGACTTAGCTATCTTCATTCGATAATGTCCACATTTGGGATTCCCAATGTTGCGCCTGCTTTAGAGACGCAATTAATTAGCCAAATGGCGCAGGTGGAATCCCTGTTGCGAAGCCATACTCGAAGCGAGTACCCCTTTGTTGATGAGACCGCCCACCACCTTGTGGCAGCTGGCGGCAAGCGTTTACGCCCCTTATTGACCCTATTGACCGCTCAATATGGGGATCCAACGGGCCAAGCGGTGATCGCTGCAGCCGTTGCCTGCGAGATTACCCACCTTGCAACCCTGTATCACGATGATGTTATGGATGAGGCTCCACTTCGTCGTGGAGTTGAAAGCGCCAACATGCGTTGGGGAAACACAATCGCAATTTTGACCGGTGATTTTCTCTTTGCAAAATCATCAGATCTGTTGGCGGATCTGGGACCAGAAGCTGTGCGTCTACAAGCCCGCACCTTTGAACGTTTAGTTATCGGTCAGATTATGGAAACCCAAGGTCCAAACCCAGGACAAGATCCTTTAGAGCATTACCTAAAGGTTGTTGCAGATAAGACAGGTTCATTAATTGCTGCATCTGCTCGATATGGCGGAATGATTTCAGGTGCACCTGCTGCGATCACAGAGACCGTTACCGTCTTTGGTGAAAAGATTGGTGTTGCATTCCAATTAGCAGATGATGTTATTGATATTGCGAGCGAATCAAATCAATCAGGAAAGACACCAGGTACAGATTTGCGTGAAGGTGTTCCAACATTGGTAACCCTTAATGTAATGAAATCAAATGATCCTGCAGACGCAGAACTCAAAAAATTGCTCAGCGCTCCAATTGAAGATGAACCAACGGTTCAGCAGGTTTTGGTTGCTTTGCGCAATCACAAGGCGCTCGATGAGTCTCGTCAGCAGCTGATGCAGGTTGCAAAAGAGGCGCGATCAGCACTTGGGCCGCTACCAATTAACGATGCAACTGGTGCGCTTATGTCGCTATGCGACGCTGTTATCGACCGTTCTGCTTGATTTAATCAAATCGATAGCTAGCGTTATAAGCGCCGCCCAAATAATTAAGAAACCAACCCAACGCGCAGCAGGCATATCCTCATTTAGTACCCAAACACCGATCGAAAACTGAAGTGTTGGTGTGATGTATTGCAATAAACCAATAGTCGTAAATGGAAGTCTGTTGGTGGATCCATTGAACAACAACAGCGGGATGGCGGTTACTGCCCCAGCGCTGATTAGTAGAGCGGTTAAACCCCACCCATGACCAAACTGGCCAGTACCCTGATTACCTATATAAATCAGGTATCCCAGGTAGAAAAAGCTTGAGATAAAGGTTTCGATGGCCAGGCCTTCAAGTGCGCCAAGTCCCAGCTGTTTTTTGATTAATCCGTAGCTTCCCCATGAAACCGCTAAAGCAATTGCGATCCACGGCAAGCGACCATAGTCAAAGGTCAAAACCAAAACACCAATTGACGCGATTGTTACCGCAGCCCACTGCAACGGGCGCATCTTCTCCTTTAAGAAAATCACACCAAATCCAATAATGATCAAAGGATTGATGTAGTAACCCAAGGATGCTTCTACAACATGTTCATTGTTTGTCGCCCAGATGTAAACCAGCCAGTTAATTGAAATCAACATTGAGGATAGAAAAAGTTTGATTGCAACGGTTGGGCGCTTTAATGTCGCAAGGGTAGATTTCAAAGCTCTAGTTGCAGCTAAAACGATGAAACAGAAAACCAAGGTCCAAACAGCGCGGTGCGAAACAATCTCTAGGGGATTGGCTGGTTCAAGCAGAGGCCAGTACAAGGGAAATGCTCCCCATAAAGAGTATGCACTTACGCCAAATAAAAGGCCAAGCTTGTTTTTACTCAATTATCTAAAGTTCGTAAATTGAACCGCAAAATCCCAGCCACCATCTTTGATCATGGCCATTGTTTCTTGCAGATCATCGCGGCTCTTTGAAGTCACACGAAGTTCATCGCCCTGGATCTGGGTCTTTACAGATTTTGGACCCTCATCACGAATCTTCTTTGCAATCTTCTTGGCATTCTCTGTCGAGATTCCTTCCTTCAAAGGTGCTGCGATCTTGTAAATCTTGCCTGACAACTGTGGATCTCCAGCATCAAGGTGCTTCAGTGAAACACCGCGCTTGATCATCTTGTCCTTAACAACATCTAAAGCCGCCTTTGCGCGCTCTTCGGTATCTGCTTCAATCAAAACCTTGTCACCTTCAAGCTCAATCTTTGAACCTGTGTTTTTGAAATCAAATCGGGTCTCAATCTCACGGACCGCCTGATTAATGGCGTTATCCAGCTCCATACGGTCGATCTTGGAGGTTACGTCGAAACTGCTATCTGCTGCCATGGTGATGGCTCCTTCACTCTAAAAACGCATTTTGTGCGTGTACCTGCCTAAGGTATCCTTTCCCCTCGCACTATCCATAATTGCCGCAGTACTTGTTCGACCTTGGCGGGTTGCCCGAGCGGCCAATGGGAGGGGACTGTAAATCCCCCGGCTCTGCCTTCGAAGGTTCAAATCCTTCACCCGCCACCACAGCTTTATTTACCGTTCTCCCACTTGCATCTCATTTGCAAGTCGACAACTCACATACCCATCAATAACATTTGCAGTGGTCACGAGTTCCAGCATCAAGCCCCGGCTAACTGGACGGCAACCCTCCACCGCGGCGGGGTGCTCCGGGTGAAGACCAGGCTGACAGCGCTTTTGTCGGCAAGCGTGGGTCTAACTAACTGCACTTCACAAGTTAGTTTGGTTAGTGATGATCCCCTGACTCTTTAGGAGATTACTGTGAAAAATCGTTTCGCAATTTTTTCAGCTGTTGTAATTGCAGCAGCGTTAGCACTTACAGGATGTTCATCATCAGATTCATCAACATCTGAGGCGGCATCATGTGCAAAGGCAGATCTTGCAACTATTACTGAAGGCAAGCTAACTATTGCAACAGGCGAGCCTGCGTACTACCCATGGATCATCGATGATGCGCCAGAGACCGGAAATGGTTTTGAGGGTGCGGTTGCATACGCAGTTGCTGCACAACTTGGATTTGATGCAGCGGATGTAACTTGGGTTCGTACAACATTTGATTCAGCTGTTACACCTGGTGAGAAGAACTTCGACTTCAACTTGCAGCAGTTCTCAATTACAGAAGAGCGCAAGAACGCTGTTGATTTCTCATCTCCTTACTACACAGCACCACAGGCAATCGTTTCATTCAAGGGAAGCAAGATTGATGGAAAGACTTCAATCGCAGACCTGAAGGGCGCAAAGCTTGGAGCAGCTGTTGGTACAACATCACTTGATGCAATTGAAAACCAAATCGGTTCAACACCACAGGTATTCAATGACAACGCAGCAGGAGTTTCAGCGCTGAAGAACAAGCAGATTGATGGTCTAGTAGTAGATCTACCAACCGCTTTCTACCTATCAGGCGTTGAAGTTCCAAACGGCATCATCGTTGGACAGCTTCCATCAACAGGTTCAGGTGATCAATTTGGTCTATTGCTAACTAAGGGCAGCAAGCTGACTTCATGTGTTTCTGGCGCGGTTGATGCAATCACTGCAGATGGCACATTGGCAGCAATCACAGATAAGTGGCTTGCAACTGATGCTGGCGCACCTGTATTGAAGCCTTAATAGGAACTAAGAAGTAAAGACGGTAGTTTGGCGACCATGACAGAGAAGCAAAGCTCTGCGTGGTCGCCAAGCTCACGTGAATTAGAACGCCGCAAGTCAAGGCGTGCGATAAGCCGCAAGCAAGCAGGTATTGCTGCGGCTTCTTCCATTTTTGTTTTGGGAACATTGTTTGCAATCCTTGTAACAAGCCCAGGTTGGGAGACGGTTAAGACAACCTTCTTTGACATCGAATACGGCAAAGAGGTCTTTCCAACAGTTGTTAAGGGTTTATGGATCAATCTCCAGCTCACATTTATTGGGGGAGCAGCGATTGGAGTAATTGCCTTAGGTCTAGCGCTTATGCGCACAACGAAATCTCCAGCACTTACCCCATTTAGATTTTTAGCTACCGCCTATGTAGATATTTTCCGAGGCGCACCACTTATTTTGATTATTTTGCTTGTTGGATTTGGAGTACCCGCACTTGGACTTAAGGGAGTTTCAAGCAATGTAATTTTCTTGGGCACAGTTGCAGTAGTCCTCACTTACTCTGCCTATGTTGCTGAAGTTATTCGAAGTGGAATTTTGTCGATCCATCCAAGTCAACGAGCTGCAGCACGTTCACTGGGATTAACTTCGGGACAAACCATGCGCTTTGTTGTACTTCCACAAGCTATTCGTCGCGTTGTTCCACCATTGCTTAACGACTTTGTCTCGTTGCTAAAGGACACAGGCTTGGTATCAATCTTGGGCGTGACAGATGCTGTGCGAGCAGCCCAGATCAACGCCAGCCGAACCTTTAACTACACCCCTTATGTAGTGGCTGCAATCTTGTTCCTTCTCATTACGATTCCACTAACCCGCTACACAGATAGAGTAATTAGACAGCGCACTAGCGCGCAGAACTCTGAAGGTGCGATCTAATGAGCAACGTTCTAGAGCTAATAAAGATACGTAAATCCTTTGGTGCAGAGCTAGTCCTTAATGATTTGTCACTAACGGTCCCAGAGCACACAGCAACTGTATTAATTGGTGCCTCTGGTTCCGGCAAGTCAACATTACTTCGCTGCATTAACTTGCTGGAATCAATCGATGATGGACAGATTTTCTTAGATGGCAAAGAGATCTCTGATCCAGATGTAAATGTTGATGAGGTTCGTCGTCGTTTAGGAATGGTTTTCCAATCCTTTAACTTGTTCCCCCATAAGACAGTTCTAGAAAACATCACCCTTTCTCCAATCAAGGTGCATGGCAAGAGCAAAGATGAAGCGAATTCGCATGCGATGTACTTGCTGAAGCGTTTTGATTTAGCTGATAAAGCCGATCAATATCCAGATCGCCTCAGTGGTGGACAACAACAGCGTGTAGCAATTATTAGATCTTTGGCTGTGAGTCCGCGTTTACTTTTGCTGGATGAAATCACTTCTGCGCTAGATCCCGTTTTGGTCAATGAAGTATTAAGCGCCGTACGTGATTTGAAGAGTGATGGAATGACAATGGTTCTTGCAACGCACGAGATGGGCTTTGCTACCCAGGTTGCAGATGAGGTTTGTTTCTTAGAATCAGGCAATATCGTCGAACGCGGAACTGCAGAACAGGTTTTACATAACCCTCAAAACCCTAAAACTCAGGAGTTCTTAAAGCGCGTGCATCAAGCTGGACGCCTGTAGCATCGGCTCATGAGCGCATTTAATCAACGCCTACAGCCACTTCGCGAGCTAATGAAGGCTAAGGGCCTTGATGCATTTGTATTGCGCCGTAATCCAAACCTTGCCTGGGCCATAGCAGGTCGTGCACATGTACCAACAACTATTGATATGGCTTGCTTTGATTTAATCATTACGCAGGACTCTGCAACAGTTATTACTAATGTTGTGGAAGCACCACGATTGATCGCTGAAGAACTTCCCAGTGAAGTATCGGTAAAAACAATTAAGTGGTCTGAAGGTCGCGACCCTCTTCTTCCAACGGGAACCAAGGTAGGAAGTGATCAACCAGGTGCTGACCGAATTGATCTTGGTGTAGAAGTCGAAATAATTCGGGCTTCATTAATTGAATCTGATTTTGAGAGATTCAAAGAAATCTGTGTTGATGCAGCAGTTGCATTAGGAAATGCCATGAAACAAGTCGAAAGTTCAGATCGTGAAATTGATGTCGCCGGATTGATCACACATTCCTTATGGCAAGCCGATTTGGAAATTGCATTCTTGGGTGTTGCGGGTCAAGAACGTGTCCATAAATTTAGACACCCACTTCCAACGGACGCGGTAGTAGGCAACCGAGTATCTGCTTCAATTTGTGCGAAGCGCAAAGGATTGATTGCATCCGTTACGCGGATCGTCACTTTCGGTGAAGTAACAGATCAGATGATCTCTGATTACACATCTATTTATAAAGTGGAAGCAGCTTTGCTAGATGCAACAGTTGTAGGCGCACCTTTTTCAGATCCAATCAATGCCGCCATTGCGGCCTATCCAGGCAATGGCTTTGATGCCGATGAATGGACAAAGCATCATCAAGGTGGTCCAACGGGCTTCCTGCCTCGCGATTGGCCAGCAAACCAGACCAGTTCACGTTTAATCGCACACAACCAGCCCATAGCCTGGAACCCAACAGGTAAGGGTTGGAAGGCCGAAGACACCATTGTGGCGACCACTTCCGGTGTGGAGCTGCTGACCATTGACCCGGATTGGCCCGCTTTTGAGGTCAAAGGTCGGACAAGGTCTTATTTCCTCCAACGTTAATTGACTCAGCGACTCAGTGATGGCACCCTCGGCTAAGAGGTCTTACCACTGGAGGATTCATTGACTACCGTTGCTTTATTGGCTCTAGCCCGTCCCACCTTCGACCTTACCTGTGCCCAAGCCAACTTTGATTCCGCTCGTGCCTTACTTGCCGAGCTCGGTGGAACTGTTGTCGGCCCTACAGATCTAGTAATGACGGTTGAAGATGTTGCTGCTGTAACTCTTCCTGAAGCCGATCTACATATCTTATTTATGGCCTCATTTTCTGATGCATCTCCAGCGGTAGAACTTCTAGGAAAAGTTAAAGGACCTGTACTTGGATGGTCAATGCGCGAGCCTGGCGAAGTCGGCGAACGTTTGAAACTTAATTCAATGTGCGGTGTAAATCTTGCAGCACATGCATTAATGAATGTCGGGCAATCTATTCGCCATATTCATGGAAACGCTGATGAGCCACAAGTGCGCACAGCAATTAAAGATGCGCTCGCAGGAAAGCTTCCGGCTGCAACAACTCCAGAAAATATTGTTGGCGAACTTGGTGCAGAAGCAGATGCGCAAAAAGCTTTTGATTGGATGAAGGGAAAGAAGATTGGCGCCGTTGGTGAAGCTCCAATTGGTTTTACACCTTGTGTTTATGACGCCCAACAAATTCGCTCGCTATTTGGTTTAGATATTCGTCAGATCACAATCGATGATGCTTTCGGAAAGATTTCAGAAGTTAAGGAAGAAGCCCGTGAACTTGCATATGCAAACGCAGTTGCTGCGCAGCCTTCACTTGCATCAGTAAATGTTGATGAGGCTAAAAAAGTTTATGGTGTCGAAGTTGCACTGGATAAGTGGCGCGAAGATGAGACTCTAGATGCAATCGCAATTCGTTGCTGGCCAGAGTTCCCCACAGATATGGGAGCTTGCATTTGTTCATCCTTAGGCCGTCTTGCAGATCGTGGAACAGTAACCACTTGCGAGCGAGATGTTTTAGGTGCAGTCACCATGATGATGTGCGAGGCACTTGGGTCAGATGAAAATTATCTGGTTGACATTGTTGATCTTGATGCTTCACAAGGTTTAGTTCGCTTATGGCACTGTGGGTCTGCGGCAACAAAACTTGCAGCTGATCCAAAGAATGCAACTCAAACAACCCACTGCAATCGCAAACTTGGCGTTGCAGGTAATTTTCCGCTCAAGACCGGACCAGTCACACTGTTCCGTATTGATCGGGATGTAGATCCGAGCAATCGCACGGGTTTACGCATGGTTGTGAGCCGAGGGGAATCGATCCCAGCTCCCAATCACTTCCAAGGCAATACAGCAACGGTTATCACTCAACCTGATGCCGCTGCGTTAGTGAATGGAATAGTCACTGGTGGATATCCGCATCACTTGGTCATCTCGTGGATCGATGTGCGACCAGGTATTCGCCAAATTGCAAAGATGTTAGGGATACCGGTGACTGAGTGGTAGCAACCGTGCTTGTTGGTGGTTCGCAGCGCGCCTCACGCATAGCGATGCAACTTATTGAGCTAATTGAGATACAGAAGTTAAGTCCAGGCGACAAATTGCCGCCGGAACGTCAATTAGCTGACTTACTTGAAGTGAGTCGTCCGAGTTTGCGAGAAGCACTTCACATCTTGCAAGCACAGGGATTAGTGCAGATTAAACATGGTCAAGGAACTTTTGTTCAGGAACCAGTAGTGGCCCAAGAACTTCGTGCTTCTGTGATGACCAAGACTCATGGACTTAATGAACTCTTTGATGCTCGTGAAGTACTTGAAGTACCAGCGTCTAAGTGGGCGGCAGAGAAAGCTACAAAAGAGGATATTCGTTTACTAAGAGCAACACTAAACCAGATTGACACAATTACGGCGATTGAACCAATTGATTTCGATCAATTACAAGCACTTGATGCAAAGTTTCACTTAACAATCGTTGGTATTGCAGGAAACCGATTTATCAACCAGACCCTTAACGTATTGCAAGACGTCATGAAGATGTCCATGGAAACAACACTTCGCCTTCCTGGGCGATCAGAAATTTCCCGTAACGAACATAATGAAATCTTGGCAGCAATCGAAAGCGGCGATGGAGAGCGTGCGTGTAAATTGACACTTCAACATATAACTGGTGCTCGTGCAACTGCTCTGGCTTATGCAAAGAAGAAGGGCGAAAATTGAGTTCTATTCAAGCGGTGTGTGTTGGCGTCATTACAATCGACACAATCGCACTTGTAGATAAGTATCCTGGCGAAGACGAAAGAGTTTTAGCAGAGGAAATTTCTCGTGCAGGTGGCGGTCCTGCCGCGGTTGCTGCGGTTGCCATGAGTCGCTTAGGAATCAAATGTGCAATTGTTGGAACAATTGGCGATGATGCCGATGGTAAAGAAATTTTAAGAATATTTGCGCAAGAGGGCGTAGATACTTCAGGTATTTCAATTGGTGCAACACCGACGGCGGGTAGCGTCATTGTTGCTTCAAAGGAGCACAGTGCTCGAGCAATCAGCACTAGGCAACCTGTAACGCAGGCTCCAATGAACGAAGCAGCTAGAAAGCTGATTGCATCTGCGCAGTGGGTGCATGTGGATCATGTCGGCGTAAATCGTTTAGATGAAGCAGGAATCTCTCGGGGTAAAGGACCACAGATTTCATTTGATGCGGGCTATGGTGTCGAAACCTTTGATCCAATAGTTGTTGATCTTTTTGTTCCAACCGATCGCCAAATGGCACTTCGCTATCCAGGTGTAGATCTAGCTGTTGCGCTAGAGAATGATTCGATGAAGGCAGGAAACACGGTAGTTGCTACCCAAGGATCTGCTGGTAGCGCGGGTTTTTCACCTGAAACTGGTCTAGTTACTGCACCTGGTTTCACGGTTGAGGTTACAAGCACACTTGGTGCCGGAGATGTTTTTCATGGCGCATTAGTAGCCCAATTGATTCAGGGCCATTCATTGCAGGAAGCAATGCGCAGAGCAAACGCTGTAGCAGCACTTTCATGCCGTGGCCTAGATGGGCAATCAAAGATTCCAACCACTACTGAACTCGATGCATACCTGGAGGCACACTGATGAGAAGACCACTAACTAAATTAGCAAGACCATCAGGTGCGTTAGCAATGGTTGCTGTTGATCAAAGAGAAGCACTGCGGGGAATGTTCGCACCTCACCAAATCACACCTGTTCCTGATTCACAGCTCACTCAATTTAAGGTAGATGTTGCTCGCGAGTTGTCACCGTATGCATCAGCACTACTTGTAGATCAAGAGTTTGGTATCGATGCAATTATTGATCAAAAGGCGTTACAAGGTAGTTGTGGTTTGATTGCTGCTGCAGATTTATTAGTTGGCCCACCAGGTGGTGCTGCTACTGATACAGCCATAGACCCAGATGTTGATCCAATTCGTATGCGTGACATTGGCAGCGTTGGCTTAAAGTTTTTAGTGTTGTGGCGTAATGATGAATCTCCAGATGTCCGCGCCAAGCTTGTTGAGGACTTCAATAAGTTATGTGAGATATCTGGTCTTCCTTCAATTATCGAAATCATTGTTAAACCACCGACGGATACTTCTCGCAGTTTTAATCGCGAAGAAGAGTTGATTATCGCTGCACGTGAAGCGGCAGCCTGGAAGCCAGATCTTTATAAGGCCGAAGTTCCATTTCACGGTGAAGGTGATTTGAACCTTGTTACAAAGAACGCTGACAGAATTTCTGAGGCAATTGGTTCACCATGGGTTGTCCTATCAAATGGTGTAAAGCAACCTTTCTTTAATGATGCGGTTAAAGCTTGTGCAATGGGTGGAGCCAGTGGCTTCCTTGCAGGACGAGCAGTGTGGGCTGACATTGTCAGTTCGCCAGATATTCCAAAAGCCCTTCGTGAAATCTCTATTCCACGCCTAGAACAATTGGCTGAAATCGTTGATACGCACGCTAAACCTTGGAGCAGTTGGAACTAGTTGTTAATTGCAACAAAATTTCTATCTTGATCAAGCATTACCGAGATAGCGTTTAACGCTAAACCTTGTCCCCATAATTGCATACGATCACTTCGAATTACACTGTAACCAAAAGGTATGAGTTGCAAAACAGTTCCTGCACTTGTACGAGTTAGAACTCCAGAACTATCAACATAAGTTAGCGCTGCCGCAATTGCGGTAGTTCCTGCATCATGTAGTTCCTTCTTTAACTCAGGAAAATGTCGAATTGCACGAATCATCGCTGCACCAAAACCAGCGGTTGCAGATGTTTCAAGAACACCCTTGTTCTCTACTTGATGATCAACAAGGACATCCCAAATTCCATATGTAGGAAGCAGCGGAATAAGGGCTAGCAACTGATCCTTCAGTGCGTTTTTTACGACATCATGCGATTTGGGTTTAATCCCTAATGCCTGACATGCATCTAGAAACTCGACAGCAGACAAGGACATCCATGCATTGCCGCGGCCCCAGTAGTTCCACAGAGCTTCACTTCTGTGCGAGCCATGTGCAAAAAGTTTGGTTGTGGGATTCTGCAATAACTCAATATGTGCAACTAATTGATCACCGATAAATTCGATATAAGAAAGGTTTTTTGTTCCAACGCCATGATTGATAAGGAATGTTCCCATCATGTAACAGGTGTCTGCCCACACCCCGCCAGGCCAGTGCTCGACAGCTCCATTTGCAGCTCTGGTTGCCGATGATGGATCCATCACCCATTTTTCCAGCGAGATGTTTGTGTCAGAGGCATCCATCAATCCACGTGTATGAATTCTTGAAGCAGCAGCACCGGGTGCAACATTATTGATGTGTCCTGATGTGATGGCACCTCTATTTGAGTACCAGTCAATCAATTTAGTTGGAATCTCTTGTTCTACAGTTTCGTGATATCGAACTTCAGACAGTAGATAAACACCTTCACCCCACGACCATTGCGGCAAACCAGCCTGCCACGTTGCATCGATGATGCGACTAGCCGTTTCCTTTAAGAAACTTGGAGTCAATGAATCCTTCGAGATAGGAGTTAATGGTGGTGATTCGAGAGTGCTCGAAGTTGTATCTTCACCAGCCATAGTTACACCTGTGACTTTGGATCAAGTCGCTTTCCATTAACAACATCAATTCGAAGCTTTTCTTTACCAAATTCTGCATCAAGGATCGAATCAGTTGATTCAAGTGCAACCGCAGGATTATCAAGTCGAGGTGCTAATTCTGGTAAACCACTCTCAAGTTGCTCACTCAAACCATCCACAAGAAATGGTCCAGTCCAATTCAACTCAAAGCGATGTTTGTGTTTCCAAGAAATAGAAAGGTTCTTCTCATCAAAGTTTGGTTCAGATAACTTGCGCACAAAACTCTTAAAGTCCCCGTAACTTTTCTTGTCACCGAGGATAGAAACATAGAGTGCTCCGTTGCCCTTTGGTGTCCACTCTTGGTGGGCGGTGTCACCGCTTTTAAGGGGAGAAAATCCTCCAGGAGTTGCTACTGCGATATATCCATTTCCTACACGACCTGCGATCCAAGAACCTTTTTGGGTGAACTCATCCATCCAAGGTGTTGGGAACCAGAGGTGTGTAAAGTCTGGATACAACTGATCATTGAGCGCATAAATTGCAAGGATCACATTCTCATATTGTCGAACGCGTGGCAGAACCAGATGTCCTGCCCATGCATTTGGTCGAACCGAAGTCGCATGACTAAAGGCAGCGGGATAACTAGCAAAGACCTGTACCTCAGTTGAAAGGGTTGCACCCCATACATGCTCTTGTAATCCAGGTAAACCTGCTCTGTAATCTTGAACAGATGAAAGCATTCCATCTCCAGTGCGCCACACATGAAGATCGGATGCATATGGTCGCTCCAGTAAATCACTTGTGAAGCGGTACTTACCGCGGTAGACCTGACGGCCGTGCCAAGTTTTATTGAGTGAATGAGCCACCTTTACGATCATTGGTGGAAGCACATACTTCTTCGATGTAATTAAAGTTGTAACTGGCAGCACAGCTAAATTAAGTGCGCCCATTCCCCACAACGCCCACATAATTGGTGCGGTTTCTTCAAATCGGGATGAACGCAATGTTGTTGTATAGCTTCGACCATGAGCAGCACCATGTACACCACGCCAAGAGTTGCTTGCTAAAGAGAGCATCAACTTGTCTAGCAACGCTTCTGAGTACTGTCGTATCTCTTTGTCAGGGGAGTATTCGATTAGTGAAACCAAAGCCAAAGTGTCGATTGCCAAGTAAGCATTTGAATCGTATTCACTAAATCCGCCCTCGAGCTTAAGCTTTAACCAATCAAGTGCCATTTCTCGACCATGTTGCGAATGCGCTACACCTGACATCTGTGCGTTTGCGAAAGTTTCATTTGCGAAGAAATCACCAATTAAGTGTTCTGCTGTATGCCAAACAAACTGGTGATTCTCGGTGAAGTAACACATTGCATCAAGTCCTGGGTGTTCAATCCAATACTTGAAATTCAGGAGCGCATCTTTTACCTCATCGCGTAGGCCCTTTTCCCATTGCTTTTCAGGGAATTTCTTCAAGATATGCACTAAACCAACTGCTTCAAAGTCTGCACAATCTGCCCGAGATGTGATCATTGATAACGCCGGCTTCAAATCCTCTGCAGTCACGACATACTGCGAGTTCTTTTCTAGTCGTGCTAACGCACGAGCAGATGATGCGTAGCTATCTGCAACGTGATCAACCACCTCAGAGCGCCACACCTTTGGCGAACTCTTTGGGACTGTAGTTCGGACACGCTCTGGGACATACGCTGTTCTGAAAGTTCTAAAAACAGGTGTGTTAGGTGAATCTAAGCGAAGTTCTAAGAAGATTTCGCCGGTATCTAACATTGTTGCAGTTACATCACCGTCAATGGCCGCCTTAATCTTTTCAGCTTTCTTGGCAGCACTGCGAATGTCACTGACTTTTACCTTGGCTTTCCCCTGCTTGAAAGTTATTGCGACACCATCACCTTGGGATTTACTCTCTTTGACTCGTACGCGTAACCCAGGAGAGCCCTTAAATTCAACGGTATCTGTTGTTCTAGCCCAACGCTCTAAAGCAATGTTTTCAAGTTCACGTTCGGCTATTTCTGATGCGTATTCATCTGCACCTAAACATGGAATTACAACTCGTACAGGCAAACCTTCGATCTTCACCCGAACCGCATGGCGAACTTCTCGTAATGAGATCTGCCATTGAGAAATAATCAGCGTGCTAATCCCTGATGGAAGTAAAGTTTTAATGGAATGTGTGAGCGGTTGCATATAACCGAATAAATCAGTGCTTAAAACTAATTCCCCATTGAGCCAAACCTGAACCGGGCCTTGGCTTTGAACAACAATGTTGCGCCATTCAGGTTGATCAACTTCTAGCTGTGTAGCCATCAAGGAATGACGATATTCAGGCGTGTATGAAAAATGACTCCAGTCCGCATATCCATCATGGCCTGTATGAATGCGAGTCCATATATCGGTATCGACTTGAGCGGTACCAGGTGCTTTCCAAGAAACTTCGCCACCTTCAATAATCTTTGGCATCGTTTGCGATGTAGTAAATGGTCGATTGTTGAAAATTTTGGCCTTTAAAGGAGCAATATCTGGACCATTGGTCAACACCCAACGCCCATCTTTCCCAAAGGGATCTCCTGTGTCTTTCAGAAGCTTCCCTAAATCATCTGCAGGATTAATCCAAGCTTTAGTCACTAGCCAATCGCGGATGAACCCATTGTTATCAAGTAGATGAATCGTACGATCGAAGTTATCTGTAAAGCGTGGAATTTTTCTGACCTCTTCCTATGATGAAGAATTTTCAAGACTGGTGAATTACTTGATTCCAGTCTGGGCGATTCCTTGGACAATTTGACGCTGCATGAATACAAACATAAACAACACAGGAATGATTGACATAACTGACATGGCCAAAACGATGTTGTATGGAACCACTAGTTGTCCATTTAAGAGCGCCAACGCAACTGGCAAGGTGTAGAGCTCTTCTTTTTGTGCAATCAATAAAGGCCATAAGAAATCGTTCCAACGCCACAGAATCGAGAAGATCGCAACCACTGCCAAAGCTGGACGACACAGTGGCAAAACGATTCGTGCAAAGATTCTAAACTCGCCTGCGCCGTCAATGCGTGCGGCTTCAATCAGTTCGTCAGGGATAGTTAACATGTATTGGCGAATGATGAAAACACCTGTTGGGGTAGCAGCTGCAGGAATAATCATTCCCCAGTAGGTATTTACCAACCCCAAGGATGAAACAACTAAGTAAATTGGGATCAAAATAACCTGCAAAGGAATCATGATCATTGCTAGGGTCATAACAAATAGACCATCACGTCCTCTGAAGTTGTACTTTGCGAAGGCATATGCAGCCATAGAATTAATCAATAAAGTTAGAACAGTTGCAACCGTTGTCACTATTACGCTGTTTGTAAAGTAACGCATGTAGTTATACATTTGGAAAGCTTCGGTGTAGTTTGAAAAGGCCCAAGTTGTTGGAAAAATCTTGGGAGGTCTTGCACTTAAGTCAGTTGGATCCTTAAAGGATGAAAGTACAAACCAAACTACGGGTGCCAAGATGATAAAGGTCATTACCAAAAGAAAAGTTGTTCTTGCAATTGAACCAACTGATGGTGGCTTCTTGCCACTCATTGAGCTCCACTTATTTGCAACTGCTCGCTCTTGAAGTTTACTCATATCGCCTGACGCTTCTTTCCAACTAAGAAGTTAAGGGCTGTAAAGGCAAATATGATCATAAACAGGATCACTCCAGCCGCGCTACCAAGTCCATACTGAATCGGCGTTTGAAAGGCGCGATCGTAAATGTATTGGACAATCAAAGTTGTCGCACCAAAAGGCCCGCCGCCAGTTAAGGTATAAATAAAGTCGAAGGACTGGAAGCCATGAATCGTGGCCAAAATTAGGATAACCAAAGTTGTTGGCTTTAATAGCGGAAGAATAATTGTCCGAATAATCTGGAGACGTGTTGCACCATCCATAGCGGCTGCTTCTAACAAGCTTCTATCAATGCCCTGAAGTCCGGCTAACAAAATAATTGAATAAAAACCCAAGTGAACCCAGACCCCGACAAAGATGACAGCAATCATTCCGAGCGTTGGTTCAACTAACCATCCAGGGCTTCCGCCACCTAGGGCCTCCAGCAAAGAATTGAGGGGGCCAACTTTGCGGTCTAGTACATCGTTCCAGATAAGCCCGACTACAACAGGCGAAAGCATTACAGGTAAAAAGAGAATTGCTCTAAAGAAACCCTTTGCAAACTGTTGTTCATTAATAATCAAAGCAAATGCGATTGAAAGTACTGTCGAAATAATTACATAGAAAATAACGTAGATTGCAGTGTTTTTGGCGACCTCTGCAATGGTTGGATCGCTGAATATCGCACGGTAATTACCAGTTCCAACAGGGGTAAAAGTTCGACCGTCCATACTGTCAAAGAAAGAAATTTGAAAACCACGAATTGCCGGCCAAATAATAAATGTTAGGAAAATTAACATATTTGGAGCCACAAACAGGTACGGCATTAACCGCCGGCGCCAGTTAATTACTGAGCGCCGGCGGTTAACCGTAGTACTTGAATTTGTCACAGGGAGTATTTATACCCTATTACTTCTTCAATGTTGCAAGCTGCGTATCGATAAACGCAATCTGCTTTGCAATTGCTTCCTTTGCTGTGATCTTGCCTCCCATGATGTCTGTCATCAAGTCACGTAGATTGTTGTAGATCAGTCCCGTCAGAGTTGGCACTGATTGGATTCCGTAAGCTGCAGCTGGAGTCCTTGCTGCATCTGCTTGGAAAACCGCCATATCTGAAGAACGTGTTGCGTACTTGACGCCCTGTGCGACTAAATCAACGCGTACTGGTAACCAGAATGCGTCCTTGTCCATCTGCTCCATTTGAGGTGCATCTGCCAAGTAGTAAACGAAGTATGCTGCCAAGTCAGGCGTCTTGCTTGTGTTAAATGCAGTTAAGAACTTTCCACCTGGCCATCCACCACCATTGAGTTCCTTAGGATTTGGAACTGCTGCGAAGTCAAACTTTGCATCCTTTGCAAGAGAAGCGACCTGCCAGTTTCCTGAGAAGAAAATTGGAGTCTGCTGCCCTAAGAAAATAGCTGTTGGTGATGAGTACTTTGTACCAGTACCAATCCATAGATCGCGAGGCGCAAGATCGGCTATGTAAAGATCAGTAATCATCTTTACAGCCTTTTCTGCACGGAATTTTGAAGTTGGAAGAACGTTTCTCTGGTTCTTATCAACCATGTACGCACCGAAGTGGCTCATAACTGTTGAAACACGGTGACCTGTTTTATCAATAGCAAATGCGTATTCAGATCCTGTTGCCTTTTGTACTTTCTTACCTGCAGCAATTAGCTCTGCCCAGTTCCAAGAAGTAGGAACAGCAACGCCAGCCTTTTTGAACATGTCAACGTTAATGAATGGACCATTAACCGTTAGGTCGTAAGGAACACCAATTAACTTCTTAGTTGTTGGGTGAGTAACCTGAAGAGTTGAACCCTTGAGGAATTCATTCTTGTATTTGCGGCCGAGGTACTTCTCAAGATCCAAAGAATCTTTGATGTACAGGCCTGGGTTATTTAAGCGTGCAACATCTGGCGCATTTCCTGCAGCCAAACGAGCCTGTAGTGTTGGATCGTAATTTGTGAAAGGAATTACATCTAGCTTTACAGTTGCACCAGTTAGCTTTTCAAAGGCTGCAATCTGTTTCTTTGTTGTATCAAGTTCTGCTTGGCTGTCGTTGTAGAAGTAGTAAGAAATAGTCTTACCCTTCCATTCGGCTAGCTGTTTTGCTGTTGGTTGCAATCCAGCGGCTTGTGCTGATGGCAGACCTGTTGCAACAAGGCCGGCTGAAAGCACGAGAGATGCTGCAATTGCGATCTTCGAACGAAGCTTCTTAATCTTCATAGATTTTGTTACCTCTCCTAATAGGTCGTGCCGATTACTCATCGACACAAGTGGCTTAATTCAAGGGGAATAAGGCGATTATGGCAATACCCGCAGCGGTCAAAAGCCTTTGATTGCGTGTCTTTTAATAACATTTATTTATAATTGAGATTGCCATACACTTTTGGCATGGATATTCGCACACCTATCACCCCAGAAGATGTTCAGAGCAAAAGTTCAGACAGCTTACGAGAGAAATTAGTCATCTCCAATCTCTTTCAGAAGAATGTAGTTACTTATGTGCTTTCTCATCATGATCGTATTTTGATCGGTGGATCATCTCTAGAATCTGGCAAAGTCAAGCTAGAAGCACCGAAAGGTTTGAGTGCTGAGTATTTGTTAGAAAGACGTGAATTGGGACTAGTTTGTCTATCGGGAAATATTGAAGTTGTCACTGATGGTGTGAAACATTCTCTCAAAGCAGAAGATATTCTTTACATCGGACGCGGCACTAGGGAAATTGAGATTTCAGGAACTTCTGATATCTACTTTACTTCCAGTATGTGCCACGCAGATCACCCAACTACTTTGATTAGAAAAGAGAATTCTGACGCCATAGTTATTGGTGATAAGAAGTTTGCAAGTGAGCGTACTTTAAGAAAATACATCCATGATCAAGGCGTTGCATCATCATCGATGGCCATGGGAATCACGACAATCCACGAGGGAAGCGTTTGGAACACAATGCCGTGCCACGTGCACGAGCGCAGAACTGAGGCTTATTTGTACTTTGATCTAGATGCTAATGAAAAAGTGATTCATCTATTTGGAAAACCAGATCAATCACGCAATTTTGTTTTGAGCAATAAAGAAGCGGTCATCAGCCCTGCTTGGTCTATTCATACCGGGGCCGGAACAACAAACTATAAGTTTGTTTGGTCAACTGCTGGCGAGAACATCACTTATTCTGACTTTAACTTAGTCGAAACCAAGAATCTCAAGTAATGACAAACTGGCTTGAATCTCAATTTTCATTAACTGGTAAGACAGCCTTAGTTACTGGTGCGAGTAAAGGAATAGGCGCGAGCATAGCTATCGCTATGGCACAGGCGGGCGCAGATGTTGTTTTGGTTGGACGATCCCAAGATTCATTGTCAGCCACACGCACCGCTATCGAAAACTTAGGAAGAACGTCTGAAACTTTAATCGCAGATGTTGAATCTAGGGATCAAATAGCTGCGGCATTCAAGAGTATTGAGCAACTCAATGTAGAAATTGTTGTAAACAATGCTGGTTCAATTTCAAGAGCTCCAGCAATTGAAACTTCATTAGAGGATTGGGATCGAATTATTGATACCAATCTCAATTCTGTCTTTCAAATTTCACAATTGTGTGCCAAGTCAATGCTGGCTAAAGGACATGGAAGAATCATCAATATTGCTTCACTCCTTTCATTCCAAGGAGGAATTAACGTCCCTGCCTATACAGCCAGTAAGCACGCTGTCGCCGGGGTTACAAAGGCGTTAGCAAATGAATGGGGTGCTAAAGGTGTAACAGTTAACGCCATTGCACCGGGATATATTTCAACCGACAATACTCAAGCACTTCGTAATGATGCCGATAGAAATACTTCGATCTTGGCGCGTATTCCAATCGGACGTTGGGGGACACCAGAAGATTTAGCAGCGGTGGCAGTATTTTTGGCTTCGCCTGCAGCCGCTTATATCAATGGAGAAATAATCACTGTAGATGGCGGTTGGATGGGTCGATGAATGAATCGGCCAATTATGACGAAAGCAAAGTAGGCGATCACCCTCTTCCAGAGCTATTGCTATGTGAAGATGGAACAAAAGTAATTGATAGCTCTGTTTGGATTACAAAACGCAGGCCCGAGATTTTAGATTTGTTCGCAACTTATGTATATGGAAAATTTCCACCAGCTGAATCAGAAATCACGTGTGAAGAAATCTCAGTAAATCAGGCGGCTCTGGATGGCCGAGCAATAAGGCACGAGATTGCAATTAACTACTTCAGTAATGCTAAAAAGTTAACAATTAACTTAGCGCTCTATCTTCCAAAGTCAGCCTCAACGCCTGTTCCAATATTCCTAGGCAGCAATTTCAATGGAAATCATGCAGTAGATCACGATGAAAGTATTTCAATAAATACTATGTGGATGAGAAATACTTTGGATGAGAAAAGCGTAGTTAATAACCGTGCAACAGAGTCATCAAGAGGATTTGAAGCATCACGATGGCCACTGGAACTAATCATTGAAAAAGGTTTTGGGGTTGCAACTTTCTACTATGGAGATCTAGAAGCAGATCATCCTGATGGTTGGAAAAATGGAATCCGAGCAGTGCTATCACCAGATGGAGAATCATCAGAATTTGAAAATGATGATTGGGGCGCAATTTCCGCTTGGTCCTGGGGACTTAGTCGAGCTCTTGATTATCTAGTTACAAATCCTGCTGTTGATTCAAAAAGAGTTGCCCTCATTGGACATTCCCGACTGGGCAAAGCAGCGTTGTGGGCTGGAGCCCTGGATGAGAGATTTGCATTAGTTATTTCAAACAATTCTGGGGCAGGTGGAATCTCACTGGCGCGTAGAGATTTTGGTGAATCAATACGTTCAATCAACGAAAACTTTCCACATTGGTTTTGCGGCAATTACAAGAGGTTTAATGATTCCCCAGAAACGCTTCCTGTAGACATGCATCAATTAGCTGCACTCATTGCGCCTAGACCTCTTTATATTGCAAGCGCGCAGGAGGATGCTTGGGCAGACCCAAGAGGAGAATTCTTGGCTGGAAAGAATGCCGAACCCGTTTATGCGCTTTTTGGTAAACCAGGTTTAGCTGTTGCTGTATGGCCGCCCGTAAACCAACCTGTAGGTGAATTTATTGGGTATCACATACGTACCGGTAAACATGATGTGACCACCTATGATTGGCAACAGTTTCTTCGATTCGCCTCACTGCACTTTAGGATCACACAATGATTGAATTGATTAAGAGCTTAAGGATTGTTCCAGTTGTTGCAATCAGTGACGCCTTTAAAGCCGCTGACTTAGCGTCAGCACTAGTTGCCGGTGGTTTACCAATTGCAGAAATTACATTGCGGACACCTGCCAGTTTAGAAGCACTGAAAATTGCTGCAAGTAATAAGGACTTGCTTGTAGGTGTTGGTTCATTGCGTACCGGCGAAGAATTAAAGAAAGCAATAGATGTTGGTGCAAGTTTTGCTGTCTCTGCAGGATTTTCACCATCGGTTGCAGTAGAGGCAGATAAGCAGGGGATTCCATATTTCCCAGGGGTATCAACTCCAACTGAGATGTTGCAGGCGATTAATGCGGGGATATCTACCCTTAAGTTCTTTCCAGCAGAAACCCTTGGCGGGGTAGCCGCGCTAAAGGCAATGTCAGCTCCATTTCCTGGAATCAATTTCATGCCTACTGGTGGAATATCAGCGGCAAATGCAAAGGAATATCTCTCGTTACCTTCAGTGGTTGCAGTTGGTGGTTCCTGGATGGTTGCGCAGAAACTGGTTGATGCTGGAGACTTTGAGACAATTATTTCATTAACCAAAGAAGCAGTCGAGGTTTGTGCGCCATGAAGATAAAGACAAATAGCGAGTGCGCATTTGATCAAATCTCTTTAGGTGAAGTCATGTTGCGACTTGATCCAGGTCAGGGACGTATCAAGACGACAAGAAGCTTTGATGCCTGGGAAGGCGGCGGTGAATATAACGTCGCCCGTGGTCTTCGTCGCTGCTTTGGTCTGCGCACCGCAGTCGTAACAGCCTTTGCAGAAAACGAGATTGGCCGATTGGTAGAAGATCTTATTTTGCAAGGCGGAGTAGATACTCAGTTTATTCAGTGGAAAAAATTTGATGGAATTGGACGTACTACCCGCAATGGATTGAACTTTACCGAACGTGGATTTGGTTTGCGTGGTGCTGTAGGAATTTCTGATCGTGGCAACACTTCAGCTTCACAACTTGATGCAGGCTCAATTGATTGGGATGCCATATTTTCACAAGGCGTCCGCTGGTTCCATACCGGTGGAATCTTTGCAGGATTATCTGAAACAACGCCATTAGTAATTGAAGCGGCGATGAAGAGTGCCAAGAAATATGGAACCAAGATTTCTTACGATTTGAATTATCGACCAAGTTTGTGGAGCGCAATTGGTGGACAAGCAAAAGCGCAGGAAGTGAATAGAAAGTTAGCTCCCTACGTAGATGTGATGATTGGTAACGAAGAAGACTTCACAGAGTCTCTAGGATTTAAAGTAGAAGGATTATCATCAAACTTTACCGAGATAGACCACAGTGCTTTTGGTGCGATGGTTCAAGAGGTCGTAAAGACATATCCAAACCTAGAAGTTATTGCTACAACTTTAAGAAAAGTGCACACAGCATCGATAAATGACTGGAGTGCAATTGTTTGGTCACAAGAAACAGGATTACTCAAGTCAAAGCTTTATGAAAAAGTAGAAGTTCTAGATCGCGTTGGCAGCGGCGACAGTTTTGCATCTGGACTGATTTTCGGACTTTTAGACGGACGCTCTTTGCAAGATTCACTCGAATTAGGTGTGGCCCATGGCGCTTTAGCCATGACAACACCGGGTGATACAACTATGGCTTCATTGGCAGAGGTTGAAAAGTTAGCTCGAGGTGGAAGTGCTCGGGTTGAGCGCTAGTTCCAGAGCTCTTTGATTTCAACTACTCGGCCTTCATTGATGCTCTTGTGAGCAGCAAGGCCAGTGACAACGCTAGTTACACCATCCTTCAAACTGACTTCTGCGGGAGTTGAGTTCAAGATCGCATCGCGGAACTTTGTATGTTCGATGTATGAAGCGCCGTAATGGTGACCCATGTACTTAACATCGTAGTTATGAATAATCTTTTGTTCGCTACCAGGTGTGCGTGCGGCACCAGTCTTCCATCCTGAAAGCATTCCAATTGATTCGCGACGAGAAGCGCGCAGAACCTGAGAAGGCAAGAAAGATTCAATCTTTCCTTCATCACCAACAATTGTCAGAATCTCTTTATCAAATGAACCTTCACCAAACATGCAGAGATCTAACATTCCGCGAGCACCATTGGCGTATTCCAGAACAACAAATGCGTTGTCCAACATATCGGCTTGCTTGCCATCGTATTTTTCATCTAAGTGATTAACACTTTGACCACCTGATGCAAAGACACGAACAGGTGTTTCTCCGACAACAATGTCCATCAAATTGAAATAGTGGCAACACTTTTCAACCAAAGTTCCACCCGTGCGTTCTGCAAAACGATTCCAGTTATCAACCTTTGGGTAAAAAGGTTCGCGGTGTTCGCGAATCGATACTTGATGAATCTTTCCGGCTTCGCCTTCATGTGCTCGCGCGATAGCTTCGGCAACAGGTGGCATGAATCGGTACTCAAGACCCATCCATGTCATTGCACTTCGCTTGTCATCCCAAGCAAGGATTGACTTTAAATCCTCAACTGTTGTGGCAAGAGGCTTTTCAACAAAGACAGCTAAATCGGTAGCGAGCGCATCCTTTAAAACAGCAGCATGTGTGTCATTCGGGGTAGCGATAACAACAGCATCGATTAATCCTGAATCAAGCAAAGCGCGGTGATCGGTGAAAACTGTGGCACCCGGGGCCATCGCAAGGGCCGCTTCCTGAGAAGGCTTATGGGGATCGCTGATGGCGGTGACGACCGCTCCACCCATGACCTTGATGTTCTCAATGTGCTCGCGGCCCATGCTGCCAGCGCCGATAATCCCGTAACGAAGCTCTGTTTTCATGGCAACAGGTTAGACCACTTCAAGAAATTTGGG
>Ga0208788_1000345_pt1 | contig 23302 bp, 21 predicted proteins | sample Wag4_2014_7_11_3_FD_187363 | JGI IMG/M metagenome (GOLD analysis project Ga0208788, IMG submission 187363) | Fresh water mixed with fracking chemicals microbial communities from Ohio, USA - Utica-2 Time Series FC 2014_7_11 (SPAdes) (version 2) ...
GATGGCCACCCAGCCGGAGCGGAAACCCGCCACACGGTAGCTCTTGGACAGGCCGTTGAAGGTCAGGCAGAGCACGTCCGGTGCCAGCGAGGCGGTGCTGATGTGCACGGCCTCGTCGTAGAGGATCTTGTCGTAGATCTCGTCGGAGAAGATCACCAGGTTGTGCTGGCGCGCCAGTTCGACGATATCCAGCAGCACTTCCCTGGAGTACACCGCGCCGGTGGGGTTGTTCGGGTTGATCAGCACCAGTGCCTTGGTATTGGGCGTGATCTTGGCGCGCATGTCGGCGATGTCCGGGAACCAGCCGGCCTGCTCGTCGCACAGGTAGTGCACCGGCTTGCCACCGGACAGCGCCACGGCGGCGGTCCACAGCGGATAGTCGGGCGCCGGGATGAGCACCTCGTCACCGTTGTTGAGCAGCGCCTGCATGGCCATCACGATCAGCTCGGAGACACCGTTGCCGAGGTAGATGTCCTCGATGGTGACGCCTTCGACCTGCTTCTGCTGGTAGTACTGCATCACCGCCTTGCGCGCGCTGAACAGTCCCTTGGAGTCACTGTAGCCCTGGGCGGTGGGCAGGTTGCGGATGACGTCCTGAAGAATTTCTTCCGGGGCCTCGAAACCGAACGGCGCCGGGTTGCCGATGTTCAGCTTGAGGATGCGATGGCCTTCCTCTTCCAGACGCTTGGCGTGCTTGAGCACCGGCCCGCGAATGTCGTAGCAGACGTTGGCGAGCTTGTTCGATTTGCTGACCTGCATGTGAGAAATCCCATTCGGTGGATGACCCGCTGAATCACGCTGCAAAAGTATCCTCTGGCGGAACCTTGGCAGCCCGCAGGGCGGGTGACAGACTGGGCACGAATCATACGTTGCAGCCTGACCCTGGCAAAGCTGTCGGTCGGGCTTTTTTACGAGGAGGGAAGCAGTCCGTGGATAAAGTCGAGAAATCCCTGGATGCCTGGCGTGAAGTGTTGTCGCCGGAACAGTTCCACGTCTGCCGCCTGGGCGGCACCGAAAGGCCTTTTACCGGGCAATATCACGACAGCAAGGTGGCGGGCGTCTATCACTGTGTCTGTTGTGGCGAGGCGCTGTTCGACTCCGCCGCCAAGTACGATTCCGGTTGCGGCTGGCCCAGCTATTTTCAGCCGCTCAGTGCGACGGTGATCCGTGAGCTGGATGACTTCAGCCATGGCATGCAGCGTATCGAGGTCAGATGCGCCAAATGCGATGCGCACCTGGGCCACGTCTTTCCTGATGGGCCGCGTCCGACCGGTTTGCGTTACTGCATCAACTCGGTGTCGCTGAAGTTCGCGCCGCGCGAGCCATGATGGATGAACGATGGACTGCCACGAGCGGGCAGCCCGGCTGAGTTTTTTCAGCGTTTCTGTGGACGGTTCTGCTGGCTTTGTTCCAGAAGCTGGCAGGCCTGCTGGATCATCGCTTCGGTGATCGGCACTTCGCGCCCCTGAGCGTCGATGATGAAGCCACCGATCGGCGTTGGGCGGGCGTGGTTGTTCAGGTGTTGCGGCTGATTGGCAGTGTTGTGCAAGCTCATGGCCTGTCTCCTCATCGATTCTGCGCGCAGTCTAGTGGTGCCGGATGAAGGTGCGGTGACAGTGAAGGTGTACGGAAAACCGTCACGCCGGCAACGCAGAGCAGGTACAAGCAGGCTGCATGCCAGTCTGCCGGTAATTGAGGAAGGCATGTCGCGTTTTCATATAGGTCTGATCATCAACCCTCTGGCCGGGCTGGGTGGCCCGGCTGCACTCAAGGGCAGCGACGGCGTGGCCGAGCAGGCCCTGGCACTCGGCGTTGAACCGAAGGCTGCGCAGCGTACGCGCACGGCGCTGGAGCAACTGTTGGCGCTGCGTGAGCGCATTGAGTTCGTCACCTATCCCGGTGCCATGGGCGGCGATTTGTTGGCGCAGATGGGCTTTGAGCATCGTCTGCTGGGACAGTTGGGCGACGAGCCCAGCACGGCCGACGACACCCGTCGTGCTGTGCAACACCTGCAGGACGCCGGTGCGGCACTGATTCTATTTGCCGGTGGCGATGGCACTGCGCGTGATGTATGTGCCGTGATCAGGGACGGGCAGCCGGTGCTGGGCATTCCGGCGGGGGTGAAGATCCAGTCCGGGGTGTACGCCATTAGCCCGCGAGCGGCCGGTGAGCTGACGGCGCGCCTGGTCGAAGGCGGTTTGGTTCGTCTGGCCAGCGGCGAGGTGCGTGACATCGACGAGAATGCCCTGCGTGAGGGGCGCGTTACCGCGCGCTGGTACGGCGAGTTGTGCGTGCCGCAGGAGGGCGGTTACGTGCAGGCGGTCAAGCAGGGCGGCGTGGAGTCCGAAGAGCTGGTGCTGGCTGATCTGGCTGCCTGGCTGGAGGCTGAATGGGAGCCCGGTGTGCGTTATGTATTTGGCCCCGGTTCGACCTTGCATGGCCTGGCGCAGAATCTCGGGCTGGACACCACCTTGCTGGGCGTCGATGTGATCGAGGACGGCCAGGTGATCGCCCGTGACGTCAACGAGGCCGAGCTGTTCGCCCTGGTCGAGGCGCATCCGACCTACTTGCTGGTCACCGCCATCGGGGGGCAGGGTCATGTCATCGGGCGTGGCAACCAGCAGATCAGCCCCCGTGTGCTGCGTGCGGTCGGCCTGGAGCGCCTGCGTGTGGTGGCGACCAAGCGCAAGCTGGCGACACTGAATGGCCGGCCGCTGCTGGTCGACAGCGGCGACGTGACGCTGGACGACGCCTTTCCCGATGCCATACGGGTCTGGGCCGGTTACAGGGAAGAGTTGCTGTACCCTCTGGCGCGATAGGAGAGCGAGATGCGCGGGCTGATTCTGCTGTTGCTCTGGTCACTGGCGCTGGCCGCACAGGCCATCGAAGCTGAAAAGCTGGTGCGCGATGCACGCCAGCAGATCGGTGTGACGCTGAGCTATGACCCGGCCTACCGCCAGTTGAGCTATCCCGGTGGTGATGTGCCGATGGCCACAGGGGTCTGCACCGACGTGGTGATCCGCGCACTGCGCCAGCAGGGGCTGGACTTGCAGGAAGCGGTGCACCGCGACATGCGCGGCAGCTTCTCCGTCTATCCGAAGAACTGGGGGCTGAATCGCCCGGACAGCAATATTGACCACCGCCGTGTGCCCAACCTGATGACCTGGTTCAAGCGTCAGGGCTGGTCGCTGCCGCTTAGCCAGGCGGCTTCGGCGTATCGGCCGGGCGATATCGTCACCTGGGATCTGGGCCGTGGTCTCACGCATATCGGTATCGTCAGCGATCATCGGGCGGCAACGGGTGTGCCGCTGATTCTGCACAACATCGGCCGTGGTGCGCAGGAGGAGGACATCCTCTTCAGCTATCGCATTACCGGCCATTATCGTCCGCCAGCAGAGCTGGCGAAGACGGGCTCATAAGCCGTCGCGGTCGCCTGCCTCGGCAATGGACGCAGCCGCTTGAGGTTGCGCGCCGCCGCCCCCAACTGCTGACTCAGACATTCAACTTCCTGCCGCCAGCGGCTGCGACACCTTCGGCCGCTGACCTGAGACCTGCCATGATTTCGATGCTCTCTTCCCGTCAGCGCGGTGCCATACGCCTGGCCTGGTGCTTCGTCGCCCCGTATCGCGGCCGGGTACTGGGCGCGCTGCTGGCGCTGATGTTCACGGCAGCCATCACCCTGTCCATGGGCCAGGGCATCAAGCTGCTGGTGGATCAGGGGCTGGCCACGCAGTCGCCGGCCGCGCTGCGGCAGTCCCTGCTGCTGTTCTTCGTGCTGGTATTGGCGCTGGCCTTCGGCACCTACACGCGCTTCTACCTGGTGTCATGGATCGGCGAGCGGGTGGTCGCGGATATCCGCCGGCGGGTGTTCGATCACCTGATTGAGTTGCATCCTGGCTTCTACGAGAGCAATCGCAGCTCGGAAATCCAGTCGCGGCTGACCGCCGATACCGCGCTACTGCAATCGGTGATTGGCTCGTCGCTGTCGATGGCGCTGCGCAACCTGATCATGTTGATCGGTGGCAGCGTGCTACTGGTGGTCACCAACCCCAAGCTCAGCGGTATCGTTCTGTTGGCTCTACCCTTGGTGGTAGCGCCTATCCTGCTGTTCGGCCGCCGTGTGCGTGCGCTGTCGCGGCAGAGCCAGGACCGCGTGGCCGATGTCGGCAGTTATGTCGGCGAAGTGCTGGGGCAGATCAAGACGGTACAGGCTTACAACCATCAGGATGAGGACAAGCGCCGCTTTGGCGAGTCTGCCGAAGCGGCTTTCGATGTGGCGCGCAAGCGCATCGCCCAGCGTTCCTGGCTGATCACCGTAGTGATCGTGCTGGTGCTCGGCGCTGTCGGGGTGATGCTCTGGGTCGGCGGCATGGATGTGATCGCCGGGCGCATCTCCGGCGGTGAGCTGGCGGCTTTCGTGTTCTACAGCCTGATCGTTGGCTCGTCCTTCGGCACGCTGAGCGAGGTGATCGGTGAATTGCAGCGTGCCGCAGGCGCCGCCGAGCGCATCGGCGAGCTGTTACGTGCCAGCAACGCCATCGTGGCGCCGGAGCAGCCGCAGCATCTGTCGCAGCCGGTACAGGGGCGCATCGAGCTGCAGCGTGTGCGATTCGCCTATCCGTCGCGTTTGGACAGCTACGCCATCGATGGCATCGATCTGCAGGTAGCGGCAGGCGAGACGCTGGCACTGGTAGGACCGTCCGGGGCTGGCAAATCGACGCTGTTCGATCTGCTGCTGCGCTTCTTCGATCCGCAGGGCGGGCGCATCCTCATCGATGGCGTGCCGATCGATCAGCTCGATCCGCGCGAGTTGCGTGCCAGTTTCGCCCTGGTGTCGCAGAATCCTGCGCTGTTCTTCGGCTCGGTGGAGGACAACATTCGCTATGGTCGCCTGGATGCCAGCCAGGCCGAGGTGGAGGCGGCCGCGCGGGCGGCGCATGCCCATGAGTTCATTCAGCGCCTACCGCAGGGTTACCAGACTCATTTGGGGGAGGCCGGGCTCGGGCTTTCCGGTGGCCAGCGTCAGCGCCTGGCGATTGCCCGTGCCTTGCTCGCCGATGCGCCGATCCTGCTGCTCGATGAGGCCACCAGCGCCCTGGATGCCGAGAGCGAGCACCTGATCCAGCAGGCGCTGCCGTCACTAATGGCCGGGCGCACCACCTTGGTGATCGCTCATCGCCTGGCCACGGTGAAGCAGGCGGATCGCATTGCGGTGATCGAACAGGGCCGTTTGGCTGCGATCGGCAGTCATGCCGAGCTGATCGAGAGTAGTCCGCTCTATGCGCGTTTGGCCGAGTTGCAGTTCGGCAACTAGCTCTTGGGTTTGATGGTGGCGGCTGCCCCGGCAGAGGCGATAATGATCGCACCGACGGCCAGCCACTGGCCCCAGAGCAGCTTCTCGCCGAGAAAGGCCAGACCGCACATTGCCGCGACTGCCGGCTCCAGGCTCATCAGCACGCTGAAGGTGCGTGCGGGCAGGCGCGTCAAGGCGACCATCTCCAGGCTGTAGGGCAGGGCCGAAGACAGTACCGCGACACCCAGGGCGATGGGTAGCAGGTCCGCGCTCAGCAGGTCCGTGCCGGCATGCCAGATGCCAATGGGCAGGACCAGCAAGGCGGCGACCCAGGTGCCCAGGGCGACGGTGTGGCGGCCATGCTGGGCGCCGGCTTTCTGGCCGAAGATGATGTACAGCGACCAGCACACCCCCGCGCCGAGGGCCAGAGCTGCGCCGAGTGGGTCTATGGCGCTTTGCGTGGCGCCGGTTGGCAGCAGCATCCACAGGCCGGCGATGGCCAGAATCACCCAGACGAAGTCCAGCAGGCGGCGCGAGGAAAACAGCGCCAGAGCCAGCGGCCCGGTGAATTCCAGCGCCACGGCGATGCCCAGCGGGATGCTCTGCAGGGACATGTAGAACATCAGATTCATGCCGCCCAGCGCCAGGCCGTAGGCGAGCAGGGCATGGCACTTGCGCAAATCCAGTTTGGCCCGCCAGGGCTGCATCACCAGCGACAGAATGATCGCGCCGAGCACCAGGCGCAGGGCTGTGGTGCCTTCGGCGCCGACCAGCGGGAACAGGTTCTTGGCCAGCGACGCGCCGCTCTGGATCGAGACCATGGCCACCAGCAACAAGGCAATGGGGGCGAGAAGTGCACTGCGTGACATGGGCTATGTCCTGGTGGTGATCATCAAAGAAAAAACCGGCCGCTGGGGCCGGTTCTTCGTGGCGCGTAGTGGCTGCCAGACCGTTGAGAAAAACGTAGGCGAGGCAGGCAAGACAATACCGATGGCGGCCCCGCAAAAACGACCGAAAAACGGTCGGAGTCGCGCTCGACTTTACGAGCTGTAAATGAGCATTTTGACTGGGCTCGCACGCGAGGTCGCTTTTAAACGCAGGTAGTTTCTCAACGGGCTGTTAGGGTCTGTTGCCGTTTCGCGCACGGCCGCGACGGAGCCAGTTTTTGCGTGGGGCTAGGCGTGAGACGCGAAGTTTGGTCGCCCAAATGAACCGTCGAGTAACGACGTACCACGCAAAAACTGGCCCGTCCCTTCGGGTTGCGCGGCAAATTGCGCCTCGCGTGGCGCAATTTGGCGCAGCAACGCGGCTCGTGTCGAAACGGCAACAGACCCTAGCGATATTCGCAGAGATAGGCGGTGTCTACGGCCACCTTGAGCTGGAACTTGCTGTTGGCCTCGACGGTGAACTTGCTGCCGGCTTCGAAGGTGTTCCAGCTGTCGCTGCCCGGCAGTTTGACGGTCAGGGCGCCGGCGACGACATGCATGACTTCCAGTTGGCTGGTGCCGAATTCGTATTCGCCCGGGGCCATTACGCCGATGGTGGCAGGGCCTTCAGCCATTGTGAAACCGATGGATTTGACGGTGCCGTCGAAGTATTCGTTGACCTTGAACATCTGCGATTCCTCGGAAGGGGTTGAAAAAGTTGCTGGAAGCCATGTTTAACGTCGTGTGACGACGGCCAGAAGGGTGACCGCCATGCATGGCAGGCCATAAAAGGGCCGCCAGTATGCCCAAGCGCCTTTTCTTCGTCATCAGTCTTTGAGGGGCAATACCAGTGGCAGCAGGCGGGCGGTGTTACGCGCATCTTCGAGGGCGCGGTGCTGTTGCCCTTGAAACTGCATGCCAGCCAGTTGCAATGCACTGTGCAGGCCAACCGGCCGCTGCAGTTGGCGCGCCTTGGCGAAAGCCTGTTTGAGGTTAAGGTGCGGCACCTGGGCCAGCAGGCTGTGCAACTGATGTTGACGCCATTCCTGCTCCAGCTGGCGGCGATCGTAATCACCCCAACTGCTCCAGCCGACCAGGCGTGGTGCATGCTGCGTCAGCCAGCGCTCGAACTGAGCCCAGACCTGGGACAGGGTAGCGGCGCTGTCGATCTCGGCCTGGGTGATATGGGTGAGTTCGCGGCAGAAGTCGGTCAAGCACGGGCGGCGCTGTGGTTTGACGATGCGCTGAAAGTGATCCCGTTCATGGCCGTCCACACCAACCAGGCTGGCACCGATCTCGATGATTTCCATTTCCTCCATCGCCCAGCCGCCCTCATCAGTGGTGGCCTCCAGGTCGATGACTAGCCAATGCCCCATGGGCGCTCCTTAGAACCTGTCTGCGATCTGTTGCGCTTCGGCCTCGCTGCATGGAAAAGGCTCCTGGCATCAGGGCCAAGGCTCCAAGCTCAAGCATCCGTTCTGAATCGAATCGCAGGCAGTATGGAAGGCCTTTTCGGCCAGGGCAAACGTCGTTGACGCGTGCGTGGCGCAGCGACGGTTTCTGATGTTCTTCTCCTGTGGCAGAAGGTGGCGCGTAGCGTCGGATGAGGGGCGGCGTGCTGCAAAGGCTTTGATGATTCGCGCCATGCCCGTTAGGCTCTGGCGCCTATATCTGCAGGAGGTTGCTATGGCAAAGGTCACGTTTCTCGGTTTGGGCGTCATGGGGTATCCGATGGCCGGGCATCTGGCACGCAAAGGGCATCAGGTGACGGTCTATAACCGCTCGCCGGGCAAAGCCGAGCAATGGATGGGTGAATATGCCGGCAGCTCTGCGCCGACCCCGCGTGAGGCGGTGGCGGGCGCCGAACTGGTGATGTGTTGCGTCGGTAACGATGACGACCTGCGCAGCGTGATTCTGGGCGAGCAGGGCGTGTTCGCCGGTATGGCGCCGGGCGCCATTCTGGTCGATCACACCACCGCCTCGGCCGATGTGGCGCGTGAGCTGGCGGCTGTTGCGGCCGAGCATGGCCTGGGTTTTCTCGATGCGCCGGTATCCGGTGGTCAGGCCGGTGCGATCAATGGTGTGCTGACCGTGATGGTCGGTGGCGAGGCCGAAACCTATGCGCTTGCCGAGCCGGTCATCCAGAGTTACGCGCGGATGATGCGCCTGATGGGTCCGGCCGGCAGCGGCCAGTTGAGCAAGATGGTCAATCAGATCTGCATCGCCGGTCTGGTTCAGGGTTTGGCAGAGGCGCTCAACTTCGCTCAGTGCGCGGGGCTGGATGGCCATGCGGTGGTCGATGTGATCAGCAAGGGCGCAGCGCAGTCCTGGCAGATGGAAAATCGCTACAAGACCATGCTGGCCGGCGAGTTCGACTTCGGTTTCGCGGTCGACTGGATGCGCAAGGATCTGTCGATTCTGCTCGACGAGTCGCGTCGCAACGGTGCTCAACTGCCTGTGACGGCGCTGGTCGATCAGTTCTACGCCGACGTTCAGGCCATGGGCGGTGGGCGCTGGGATACCTCCAGCCTGCTGGCTCGCCTGCAGCGTAACCGCTGATCGCCAAAGGCCTCGACGGCATGCGCGGAGCTCATTAGGATCGCCGCCGTTCGCTTCCAGTCGAGGTCGTTTCATGGAGTGTCGTGCCGGTTGCGGTGCCTGCTGCATCGCGCCTTCCATCAGCTCACCGATTCCGGGCATGCCTGACGGCAAGCCCGCTGGCGTGCGCTGTATCCATCTCAATGCCGAGTTTCTCTGCGCCATCTTCGGTCGCCCGGAGAGGCCCGCAGTGTGCGGTGGGTTCAAGGCGGAAGAGCAGCTGTGCGCGGATGATCGCGAGAGCGCCATTCGTATGTTGGGTTGGCTGGAGCAGGCGACTGTCTGACGATGTGAACCGCTCACGGCCCGTGCGGGTCGAAACGCAAACAGTTCCACCGGGAGTTGCTCGAAGATGATGCGTTATTCCGTTCTGGCCATGCTGTTGTGCGTGGCCGCTGTCCAGGTTGCCGAGAGGCAGTGGCAGCTGGAGCGCGAAGAAGACGGTGTGAGCGTTTACCAGGCTGATGTACCTGTATCCAAGTACAAGGCCTATCGCGGTGTGGTGGCGATCAACGCTGACCTGGCCGGGATACAGGCGGCGCAGGAGGATGTCGCGGGGTCCTGCTCCTGAATCTTCAGCTGCCAGCAGCAGCGACTGCTCGAGACCTAGGGTAATGTGAGCGAGCTGTACACCCGTTTCGAGACGCCCTGGCCGGTGAAGGCGCGTGATTCGGTGATCCATGTGACCAGGCGCACTGATGCTGACGGCGCTGTCAAGCGCCTGCTCAAGGCGGTGCCGCAGTGATTGCCGGAGGATAAGGATTTCGTGCGGGTGTAACGTGTCGACGGCGAGTGGCATCTCAAACCGCGGACCAGGACAGGGTGGAGGTGACCTACGAGGTGCACACTGAACCGGGCGGCAGTGTGCCCTCCTGGCTGGCCAACAGTTTCGTCGTCGATGCGCCGCTGCAGACGCTGCAGGGTTTGCGAGCGAAGGTGGAAGGGCGCTGAGCGAGATACTCGCCAGGGAATAAAAAGGCTGCCAGATGGGCTAATGCCGATCAGATAAGGTTTTTTGCTCTTGCAGGGTGGACTTCAGCCCACCAACGGCGGCCGGCGTGGGCTGAAGCCCACCCTACAAGTCGAACCGACTGGCAACAGTTAAATTCCTTCCTATACGATTGCAGCGCCCGTAAACCAAGTGCCTAGGCGCTTAACTGACTGACATTAGCCAGATGGGCAGCCTTTTTCGTCTCGGGGCGCTATCAATCGCGGTTGGTCGGCAGATCGCGCTGCTTGTAACCGGTGTACAGCTGGCGCGGACGGCCAATCTTGTACGGACCCGAGAGCATTTCCTTCCAGTGCGAGATCCAACCCACGGTACGTGCCAGGGCGAAGATAACGGTGAACATCGAGGTCGGAATGCCGATGGCTTTGAGGATGATGCCCGAGTAGAAGTCGACGTTCGGGTACAGGTTGCGCTCTTTGAAGTAGGGATCGGTCAGGGCGATCTCTTCTAGGCGCATGGCCAGTTCAAGCTGCGGGTCATTGGTGATGCCCAGCTCGCCGAGAACTTCGTCGCAGGTCTGCTTCATCACGGTGGCGCGCGGGTCGCGGTTCTTGTACACGCGGTGGCCGAAGCCCATCAGCTTGAACGGGTCGTTCTTGTCCTTGGCCTTGGCGATGAACTTGTCGATGTTCGAAACGTCACCGATCTCGTCGAGCATGGCCAGTACGGCTTCGTTGGCGCCACCGTGTGCCGGGCCCCACAGCGCGGCGATACCGGCTGCGATACAGGCGAACGGGTTGGCACCCGAGGAGCCAGCCAAACGTACGGTGGAGGTGGAGGCGTTCTGCTCATGGTCGGCATGGAGGATGAAAATCTTGTCCATCGCCTTGGCCAGAACCGGGCTGATCGGTTTGATCTCGCACGGGGTGTTGAACATCATGTGCAGGAAGTTTTCCGCGTAATTCAGGTCATTGCGCGGGTACATCATGGGCTGACCCATGGAGTACTTGTAGGTCATGGCGGCGATGGTCGGCATCTTGGCCACCAGGCGCATGGCCGACACTTCGCGGTGCTGCGGGTTATTGATGTCCAGCGAGTCGTGATAGAAGGCGGACAGGGCACCAACCACGCCGCACATGATGGCCATCGGGTGGGCATCGCGGCGGAAACCGTTGAAGAAGGTTTTCAGCTGTTCATGAACCATGGTGTGGTTCTTGATGGTGCTGACGAACTTGGCCTTTTCTTCCTTGCTCGGCAGTTCGCCGTTGAGCAGCAGGTAGCAGGTTTCCAGGTAGTCAGACTGCTCGGCGAGCTGCTCGATGGGGTAGCCGCGGTGCAGCAGGATGCCTTGATCGCCGTCGATATAGGTGATTTTCGACTCGCAAGAGGCGGTCGACATGAAGCCAGGATCAAAGGTGAACCGACCCGTGGCGGTCAGGCTCCGCACATCGATTACATCGGGACCAACAGTGCCGGTCAGAACGGGCAGTTCGACGGGGGCATTGCCCTCGATGATCAACTGCGCTTTTTTGTCAGCCATATGTGGCCTCCTAGTTATGCTTGAAATCATCAGACAGCCCCCCACGCAGGGCCCGCACCACTATAGTGGGATAAATCCGAAAGTCAATTTGCGAGAACCCAGGCAGTAGAAGGGTTTGAACGGTATTTTCAACGAAAAAAGGGCGCTATTTACGCCATTTGTTTAAAGGCTGCAATGCGCTTTTTGGGGGAGGGCATTGCATTGTCATTAGTCTGCTAACTGTCTATACTCTGCGGCCGACCGCCACAGGCTTTAGGCCGTGTCATGGCGGTTGTCACTCATTGGGTGATGGGTACCTTGCCAGTGCACTTCCCAACAACTTTGCCCTGATCGTTAGGGGCTCTCAGTGTGATAAAAAAGCCGTGAATAGCCAACGACCTGTAAACCTAGACCTTCGGACTATCAAGCTTCCGATCACCGCTTACACGTCCATTCTTCACCGTATCTCCGGTGTCATCCTCTTTGTCGGTATCGCCATTCTGCTGTTTGGCCTCGACAAGTCGTTGACCTCCGAGGAGGGCTTCGCCCAGGTGAAAGAATGTCTGACCAGTCCGCTGGCCAAGTTCGTGATCTGGGGTCTGTTGTCCGCTCTGCTGTACCACCTGGTGGCCGGTGTACGCCACTTGATCATGGACATGGGCATCGGTGAGACGCTGGAAGGCGGCAAGCTGGGCTCGCAAATCGTCATCGCCGTCTCGGCGGTCGTGATCGTGCTGCTGGGGGTGTGGATATGGTAACTAATGTCACGAATTTCTCGCGTTCGGGCCTCTATGACTGGATGGCTCAGCGCGTTTCTGCGGTCGTTCTCGCGGCTTACACGCTGTTTCTGCTGGGCTATGTGATCTGTAATCCAGGTATGGGCTACGCCGAATGGCATGGTCTGTTCTCGCATGCCGCAATGCGTATCTTCAGTCTGCTGGCTCTTGTAGCGCTGAGCGTGCACGCCTGGGTTGGCATGTGGACCATCTCCACCGACTACCTGACGCCGATGGCGCTGGGCAAGTGGGCGACTGGTGTGCGTTTCCTGTTCCAGGCTGTGTGTGGCATCGCGATGTTCACGATGTTCGTCTGGGGTGTGCAGATTCTGTGGGGTTTCTGATTCATGGCTAGCATCCGTACTCTTTCCTATGACGCCATCATTGTGGGTGGCGGCGGCGCCGGCATGCGTGCTGCGCTGCAACTGGCCCAGGGCGGTCACAAGACTGCCGTGGTCACCAAGGTGTTCCCGACTCGTTCGCACACCGTTTCCGCTCAGGGTGGCATTACCTGCGCCATCGCTTCGGCCGATCCGAACGATGATTGGCGCTGGCACATGTACGATACCGTCAAGGGTTCCGACTACATCGGTGACCAGGACGCTATCGAATACATGTGCTCCGTCGGTCCGGAAGCTGTGTTCGAGCTCGAGCACATGGGTCTGCCGTTCTCCCGTACCGAGCAGGGCCGCATCTACCAGCGTCCGTTTGGTGGTCAGTCCAAGGGGCCGGACAATCCGACCCAGGCTGCTCGTACCTGTGCTGCTGCCGACCGTACCGGTCACGCACTGCTGCACACCCTGTATCAGGCCAACCTGAAAGCCGGCACCTCGTTCCTCAACGAGTGGTACGCGGTTGACCTGGTGAAGAATCAGGACGGCGCCATCGTCGGCGTCATCGCCATCTGCATCGAGACTGGCGAAACCGTCTACATCCGCTCCAAGGCCGTGGTTCTGGCCACCGGCGGTGCTGGTCGTATCTACGCCTCCACCACCAACGCCCTGATCAACACCGGTGACGGCGTGGGCATGGCCCTGCGTGCCGGCGTGCCGGTGCAGGACATCGAAATGTGGCAGTTCCACCCGACCGGTATCGCCGGCGCTGGCGTACTGGTCACCGAAGGTTGCCGTGGCGAGGGTGGTTACCTGATCAACGCCCATGGCGAGCGTTTCATGGAGCGTTATGCGCCGAACGCCAAAGACCTGGCTGGTCGCGACGTGGTTGCCCGTTCCATGGTCAAGGAAGTCATCGCCGGCAACGGCTGTGGCCCGGACAAGGACCACGTACTGCTCAAGCTCGACCACCTCGGCGAAGAAGTGCTGCACAGCCGTCTGCCGGGTATCTGCGAACTGTCCAAGACCTTCGCTCACGTCGACCCGGTCGTCGCTCCGGTTCCGGTGATCCCGACCTGCCACTACATGATGGGCGGCGTGCCGACCAACATTCACGGCCAGGCCATCACTCAGGATGCCAACGGCAACGACAAGATCATCGAAGGTCTGTTCGCCGTAGGTGAAGTGGCGTGCGTATCGGTACACGGTGCCAACCGTCTGGGCGGCAACTCGCTGCTCGATCTGGTGGTATTCGGCCGCGCCGCTGGCCTGCACCTGGAAAAAGCGCTGAAAGAAGGCGTGGAAGTCCGTGGTGCCAGCGAAACCGACATCGAACAGTCGCTGTCGCGTCTGGCTGGTGTCAACGAGCGCAGCACCGGTGAAGACGTCGCCCCGCTGCGTAAAGAGCTGCAACAGTGCATGCAGAACTACTTCGGTGTATTCCGTACTGGCGAATACATGCAGAAGGGCATCCAACAACTGGCCGACCTGCGTGAGCGCATCGCGAAAGTCAAAATCGCGGACAAGAGCCAGGCGTTCAACACTGCGCGTATCGAAGCGCTGGAACTGCAAAACCTGCTCGAAGTGGCTGAAGCGACTGCGGTTGCCGCCGAGGCTCGTAAAGAGTCCCGTGGTGCCCATGCTCGTGAAGACTTCGAGGAGCGCGATGACCAGAATTGGCTGTGCCACTCCCTGTACTTCCCAGGCGAGAAGCGCGTTGCCAAGCGTGATGTCAACTTCGCGCCGAAGACCGTTCCGGCATTTGAACCCAAGGTTCGGACTTATTAAGGGTGACTGATATGTTGCAAGTCAGTGTTTATCGCTACAACCCGGAGAAGGACGCTGCTCCGTTCATGCAGGACTTCCAGGTCGACACCGGCGGCAAGGACATCATGGTCCTCGACGTGCTGGCGCTGATCAAGGAACAGGATGAAGGTTTCTCCTACCGTCGTTCCTGCCGTGAAGGCGTGTGTGGTTCAGACGGCATGAACATCAACGGCAAGAACGGCCTGGCCTGTATCACACCGATCTCCGCTGCCGGCCTCAAGGGTGGCAAACTGGTGATTCGTCCGTTGCCGGGCCTGCCGGTCATTCGTGACCTGGTCGTCGACATGAGCATCTTCTACAAGCAGTACGAGAAGGTGCAGCCATTCCTGCAGAACGATACGCCGGCTCCGGCCATCGAACGTCTGCAGACTCCGGAAGAGCGCGAAAAGCTCGACGGTCTGTACGAGTGCATTCTGTGCGCATGCTGCTCGACCAGCTGCCCGTCGTTCTGGTGGAACCCGGACAAGTTTCTCGGTCCCGCTGCACTGCTGCAGGCCTATCGCTTCCTGGCCGACAGCCGTGACACCAAGACCGCCGAGCGTCTGGCCTCGCTGGACGATCCGTTCAGTGTGTTCCGTTGCCGCGGCATCATGAACTGCGTGAACGTCTGCCCCAAGGGTCTGAACCCGACCAAGGCGATCGGCCACGTGCGTAACATGCTGCTGCAGAGCGGTACCTGATTCGCAAGTTGCTATACCTGTAATACCTGCGAGTCCGGCCCAGGTCGGCCTCGCAGTAAAGCCAGAGCTGCAGCCCACAAAGCTGCGGCTCATACTCGAAAAATATGACGACCAGCAGGGGCATCCGGGCTGGTGCCCGGACTATCTGCGGGAACCCAAGTGGCTTTATCCGAGTCGCAGCATCATGACTTTGATCAGGACCATGCGGTATTCGCGCCGGTGGTGTCCCTTTACCGAGGGTGACCAAGCATGCAAGAAAGCGTGATGCAGCGCATGTGGGACAGTGCCCACCTATCCGGTGGCAACGCTGCCTACGTGGAAGAGCTCTACGAGCTCTACCTGCACGATCCCAACGCTGTGCCAGAAGAGTGGCGCACTTACTTCCAGAAGCTGCCGACCGACGGTAGCGCTGCAGCGGATGTGCCGCACTCGACCATTCGCGATTATTTCGTCCTGCTCGCCAAGAATTCGCGTCGTGCCCAGCCGGTTTCTGCCGGGGCCGTCAGCAGCGAGCACGAGAAGAAGCAGGTAGAAGTGCTGCGTCTGATCCAGGCCTACCGCGTGCGTGGCCACCAAGCCGCCCAGCTCGATCCGCTGGGGCTGTGGGTGCGTACCGCGCCGTCCGATCTGTCGATCAACCACTACGGCCTGACTGACGCTGACCTGGATACCACTTTCCGTACCGGCGAGCTGTACATCGGTAAGGAAGAGGCGACCCTACGTGAAATTCTCGGCGCATTGCAGCAGACATATTGTCGCACCATCGGTGCCGAGTTCATGCACATCGTCGATTCCGGCCAGCGCCACTGGTTCGCCCAGCGCCTGGAAAGCGTGCGTGGTCGTCCGCAATTTTCCGCTGAAGTGCAGGCGCACGTGCTCGAGCGCATCACCGCCGCCGAAGGCCTGGAGAAGTACCTGGGCACCAAATACCCGGGGACCAAGCGTTTCGGCCTGGAGGGTGGCGAGAGCCTGATCCCGCTGCTGGACGAAATCATCCAGCGCTCCGGCTCCTACGGCACCAAGGAAGTGGTCATCGGCATGGCTCACCGCGGCCGTCTGAACGTTCTGGTCAACACCTTCGGCAAGAACCCGCGCGACCTGTTCGACGAGTTCGAAGGCAAGAAGATCGAAGGTCTGTCGTCCGGTGACGTGAAGTACCACCAGGGCTTTTCCTCCAACGTCATGACTGCCGGTGGCGAAGTACACTTGGCGTTGGCGTTCAACCCCTCGCACCTGGAGATCGTTTCTCCGGTGGTCGAAGGTTCGGTACGTGCCCGCCAGGATCGTCGCAACGACGCCAGTGGCGACAAGGTACTGCCGATTTCCATCCACGGTGATGCGGCATTCGCCGGTCAGGGCGTGGTCATGGAAACCTTCCAGATGTCGCAGACCCGTGGCTACAAGACGGGCGGCACCATCCACATCGTGATCAACAACCAGATTGGTTTCACCACCAGCCATCCGGAAGACTCGCGCTCGACCGAATATGCCACCGACGTGGCGAAGATGATCCAGGCGCCGATCTTCCACGTGAACGGCGACGATCCGGAAGCCGTGTTGTTCGTGACCCAATTGGCTGTCGATTACCGCATGCAGTACAAGCGTGACGTGGTCATCGACCTGGTCTGCTACCGTCGTCGCGGTCACAACGAGGCCGACGAGCCGAACGGCACCCAGCCGCTGATGTACCAGCAGATCGCCAAGCAGCGCACTACTCGTGAGCTTTATGCCGATGCACTGGTCGCTGCCGGTGTGCTGAGCAGCGAAGACGTGCAGGCCAAGATCGACGAATACCGTACCGCGCTGGATAACGGTCAACACGTGGTCAAGAGCCTGGTCAAGGAGCCCAACAAGGAACTGTTCGTCGATTGGCGTCCGTACCTGGGCCACACCTGGACTGCGCGTCATGACACTCGCTTCGACCTGAAGACCCTGCAGGATCTGTCTGCCAAGCTGTTGGAAATTCCTGAGGGCTTCCTGGTTCAGCGTCAGGTGGCGAAGATACTCGAAGACCGTCAGAAGATGGGCGCGGGCGGCTTGCCGATCAACTGGGGCTTCGCCGAGACCATGGCTTACGCCACTCTGCTGGTCGAAGGTCATCCGATCCGCATGACCGGCCAGGACATCGGCCGTGGCACCTTCTCGCACCGTCACGCGGTGCTGCACAACCAGAAGGATGGCTCGACCTACGTTCCGCTGAAGAACCTGTACGACGCTCAGCCGAAGTTCGAACTGTACGACTCCTTCCTCTCCGAGGAAGCAGTACTGGCGTTCGAATACGGTTATGCCACCACCACGCCGAACGCGCTGGTGATCTGGGAAGCCCAGTTCGGCGACTTCGCCAACGGTGCCCAGGTGGTATTCGACCAGTTCATTTCCAGCGGCGAGACCAAGTGGGGTCGTCTCTGCGGTCTCACCGTTCTGCTGCCGCACGGCTATGAAGGGCAGGGGCCTGAGCACAGCTCGGCGCGTCTGGAGCGTTATCTGCAACTCTGTGCCGAGCACAACATGCAGGTCTGCGTACCGACCACCCCGGCGCAGGTCTATCACATGCTGCGTCGCCAGGTGATCCGTCCTCTGCGCAAGCCGCTGGTGGTGCTGACGCCCAAGTCGCTGCTGCGTCACAAGCTGGCCATCTCGACCCTGGAAGATCTGGCCGAAGGCTCCTTCCACACCGTAATCGGCGAGATCGATTCGCTGGATCCGAAAAAGGTCGAGCGTCTGATCCTGTGCAGCGGCAAGGTCTACTACGACCTGCTGGAAAAACGTCGTGCCGAGGGACGCGAAGACATCGCCATCATTCGTATCGAGCAGCTATATCCGTTCCCGGAAGACGATCTGGCCGAGGCGCTGGCGCCGTACAAGAACCTCAAGCACATCGTCTGGTGTCAGGAAGAGCCGATGAACCAAGGCGCTTGGTACTGCAGCCAGCACCACATGCGTCGCGTCGCTACCGCGCACAAGAAGTCGCTGCTTCTGGAGTACGCCGGTCGTGATGCGTCGGCAGCGCCAGCCTGCGGTTATGCGTCGATGCACGCCGAGCAGCAGGAAAAACTGCTGCAGGACGCCTTTACTGTTTAACGCCTTCATCCGCCAGGTGGCAGATGCCACCTGGCGGTAAAACCGAATTTAAGGAAACGCATACAATGGCTATCGAGATCAAAGCCCCAACCTTCCCGGAATCGGTTGCCGACGGTACCGTGGCCACCTGGCACAAGAAGCCTGGCGAAGCGGTCAAGCGCGATGAGCTGATCGTCGACATCGAAACCGACAAGGTCGTGATCGAAGTACTGGCCGAGGCCGATGGTGTCCTGGCTGAAATCATCAAGAACGAAGGCGACACCGTTCTTTCCAACGAGCTGCTGGGCAAACTGACCGAAGGTGGTGCTGCCGCCGCCGCTCCGGCTGCTGCACCGGCCGCTGCCGCTGCGCCGGCCCAGGCTGCTGCTCCGGCTGCTGCTGGTGACGACGCCATCCTCTCGCCGGCCGCGCGCAAGCTGGCCGAAGAGAACGGCATCGACCCGAACAGCATTGCCGGCACCGGTAAAGGTGGCCGTGTGACCAAGGAAGACGTGGTCGCTGCCGTCGAAGCCAAGAAGAACGCTCCGGCTGCCGCTGCCAAGCCTGCCGCTGCCCTGGCTGCTGCCGCTGCTGTAGTCGCCACTGGCGACCGCCCCGAGAAACGTGTGCCGATGACCCGTCTGCGCGCCAAGATCGCCGAGCGTCTGGTTGAAGCCCAGTCCACCATGGCCATGCTGACCACCTTCAACGAAGTGGACATGACCGAAGTCATGGCCCTGCGTTCGAAGTACAAGGACCTGTTCGAGAAGTCCCACAACGGCGTGCGCTTGGGCTTTATGTCGTTCTTCGTCAAGGCAGCTACCGAAGCGCTGAAGCGTTTCCCGGCAGTCAACGCCTCGATCGACGGCAACGACATCGTTTATCACGGCTACGCCGACATCGGTGTTGCCGTGTCCAGCGACCGTGGCCTGGTGGTGCCGGTATTGCGTAACGCCGAGCAGATGAGCCTGGCTGAAATCGAGAGCGGCATCGCCACCTTCGGCAAGAAAGCCAAAGACGGCAAGCTGTCGATCGAAGAAATGACTGGCGGCACCTTCACCATCACCAACGGTGGTACCTTCGGTTCGATGATGTCGACCCCGATCGTCAACCCGCCGCAGGCTGCGATCCTGGGTATGCACAACATCGTTCAGCGCCCGATGGCGATCAACGGCCAGGTGGTGATCCGTCCGATGATGTACCTGGCGCTGTCTTACGACCACCGCCTGATCGATGGTAAGGAAGCCGTGACCTTCCTGGTAACCATCAAGAACTTGCTTGAAGACCCGGCTCGCCTGCTGCTGGAAATCTAAAAGCCAGTCTCCTCCACGGCGGCCCTGTTCTCAGGGCCGTCCGGTTTATTCGAGAAGGAATACGTTATGACCCAGAAATTCGACGTGGTAGTCATCGGTGCCGGCCCTGGTGGCTATGTAGCCGCCATCAAAGCAGCGCAGCTCGGCCTTAAGACTGCCTGCATCGAGAAGTACCAGGGCAGCGACGGCAAGGTCGCTCTCGGCGGCACTTGCCTGAACGTCGGTTGCATTCCGTCCAAGGCGCTGCTGGACAGCTCCTGGAAGTACCACGAAGCCAAAGAAGGCTTCGCTGTACACGGCATCGAAGCCAAGGGTGTGACCATCGACGTGCCGGCCATGGTGGCGCGCAAGAACACCATCATCAAGAACCTCACCGGTGGTGTTGCCGGCCTGTTCAAGGCCAACGGCGTGACCCTGCTGGAAGGCCACGGCAAGCTGCTGGCTGGCAAGCAGGTCGAAGTGACCGGCACTGACGGCAAGAGCCAGGTGGTCGAAGCCGCTCATGTGATCATCGCTTCCGGCTCCAAGCCGGTCGAGATCCCGCCGGCACCGGTCGACCAGGATGTGATCGTCGACTCCACCGGCGCCCTGGAATTCCAGAGCGTACCGAAGAAGCTGGGCGTCATCGGCGCTGGCGTCATCGGTCTGGAACTGGGCTCGGTCTGGGCTCGCCTGGGCGCGGAAGTCACCGTCCTGGAAGCCATGGACAAATTCCTCGCAGCCGCCGACGAGCAGATCGCCAAGGAAGCCCAGAAGACCCTGACCAAGCAGGGCCTGGACATCCGCCTGGGCGCTCGCGTTACTGGTACCGAGGTCAAGAAGAAGCAGGTAACCGTCACCTTCACTGACGCCAATGGCGAGCAGAAGATGACCTTCGACAAGCTGATCGTGGCCGTAGGCCGTCGTCCGGTGACCACTGATCTGCTGGCTGCCGACAGCGGCGTGGACCTGGACGAGCGCGGCTTCATCTTCGTCAACGACCAGTGCGAAACCAGCGTTCCGGGCGTTTACGCCATCGGTGACGTGGTGCGCGGTGCCATGCTCGCGCACAAGGCCTCGGAAGAGGGTGTGATGGTTGCCGAGCGTATCGCCGGCCACAAGGCGCAGATGAACTACGACCTGATCCCGTCCGTGATCTACACCCACCCGGAAATCGCATGGGTCGGCAAGACCGAGCAGCAGTTGAAGGCCGAAGGCGTTGCCGTCAACGTCGGCACCTTCCCGTTCGCTGCCAGCGGTCGTGCCATGGCGGCCAACGACACCGGCGGCTTCGTCAAGGTCATTGCCGACGCCAACACCGACCGTGTACTGGGCGTGCACGTGATCGGCCCAAGCGCTGCCGAGCTGGTACAGCAAGGCGCGATCGGCATGGAATTCGGCACCAGTGCCGAAGACCTGGGCATGATGGTCTTCTCCCACCCGACCCTGTCCGAGGCGCTGCACGAAGCGGCCCTGGCGGTCAACGGTGGCGCGATCCATATCGCCAATCGCAAGAAGCGTTGAGTGTGCAAATGGCCGGTAGCGTCCGGCCACTGCAGCAGTTGTTGTAAGCCACCGTGGTAGGTGGGGCGTCGTGTAATCGCCTCATCGCCACGGTGGTATTTGCAAGCAGAACCACGTCGGGTGGCCCGCGTCGAGCTCGACTCGCGGCGGAAGGCCCGGCGGACTGCTTCGGCAGTCACAGGTGGTGCGGTATCACAAGTACAGCGCCGAATGCGCAATACCTAAACGAAGACGGTAGACAAGCATGAATCTTCACGAGTATCAGGGTAAGCAGCTCTTCGCTGAATACGGCCTGCCCGTATCCAAGGGCTTCGCGGTAGACACCCCGGAAGAAGCCGCAGAAGCCTGCGAAAAAATCGGCGGTAGCGAGTGGGTCGTCAAGGCTCAGGTCCACGCTGGTGGCCGCGGTAAAGCCGGTGGCGTAAAGCTGGTCAAGAGCAAAGAAGACGCCAAGGCCTTCGCCGCCAACTGGCTGGGCAAGCGTCTGGTGACTTACCAGACTGACGCCAATGGTCAGCCGGTCAGCAAAATCCTGGTCGAATCCTGCACCGACATCGCCAAGGAACTGTACCTGGGCGCTGTAGTGGACCGCTCCAGCCGTCGCATCGTGTTCATGGCTTCCACCGAAGGTGGCGTGGACATCGAGAAAGTGGCCCACGAAACCCCTGAGAAGATCCTCAAGGCCACCATTGATCCGTTGGTCGGCGCTCAGCCGTACCAGGGTCGCGAGCTGGCTTTCCAGCTGGGCCTGGAAGGCAAGCAGGTCGCTCAGTTCGCCAAGATCTTCGTAGGTCTGGCCAAGCTGTTCAAGGATCACGATCTGGCTCTGCTGGAAGTCAACCCGCTGGTCATCAAGGCCGACGGCGACCTGCACTGCCTGGACGCGAAGATCAACATCGACGCTAACGCCATGTACCGTCAACCGAAGCTGAAGACCTTCCACGACCCGTCGCAAGACGATCCTCGTGAAGCCCACGCTGCCAGCTTCGAGCTGAACTACGTGGCCCTGGAAGGCAACATCGGCTGCATGGTCAACGGTGCCGGTCTGGCCATGGGTACCATGGACATCGTCAACCTGCACGGCGGCAAGCCAGCCAACTTCCTCGACGTAGGTGGCGGCGCAACCAAAGAGCGCGTGACCGAAGCCTTCAAGATTATCCTGTCCGACAGCAACGTCGCTGCCGTTCTGGTGAACATCTTCGGCGGCATCGTTCGTTGCGACATGATCGCCGAAGGCATCATCGGCGCCGTGAAAGAAGTCGGCGTGAAAGTGCCGGTCGTGGTCCGTCTGGAAGGTAACAATGCTGAGCTGGGCGCCAAGGTCCTGGCCGACAGCGGTCTGAACATCATCGCGGCTACCAGCCTCACCGACGCTGCCCAGCAGGTCGTCAAAGCCGCGGAGGGCAAGTAATGAGCGTCCTGATCAATAAAGACACCAAAGTCATCTGCCAGGGCTTCACCGGCTCGCAGGGCACTTTCCACAGCGAACAAGCCATCGCCTACGGCACCAAGATGGTTGGCGGCGTGACTCCGGGCAAGGGCGGCACCACTCATCTGGGCCTGCCGGTGTTCAACACCGTCAAGGAAGCTGTAGAAGCTACCGGCGCTGACGCGTCGGTCATCTACGTACCGGCTCCTTTCTGCAAGGACTCGATCCTGGAAGCCGCCTTCGGTGGCATCAAGCTGATCGTCTGCATCACCGAGGGTATTCCTACCCTCGACATGCTGGATGCCAAGGTCAAGTGCGACGAGCTGGGCGTGACCCTGATCGGCCCGAACTGCCCAGGCGTGATCACTCCGGGCGAGTGCAAGATCGGCATCATGCCGGGTCACATCCACCTGCCAGGCAAGGTCGGTATCGTTTCGCGTTCCGGCACCCTGACCTACGAAGCTGTCAAGCAGACTACCGACGCCGGCTTCGGCCAGTCGACCTGCGTCGGCATCGGCGGTGACCCGATCCCGGGCTCCAACTTCATCGATATCCTGAAGCTGTTCCAGGAAGACCCGCAGACCGAAGCGATCGTTATGATCGGTGAGATCGGCGGTTCCGCTGAAGAAGAAGCTGCGGCCTACATCAAGGCCAACGTCACCAAGCCTGTCGTTTCCTACATCGCCGGTGTTACCGCACCTGCGGGCAAGCGCATGGGCCATGCTGGCGCCATCATCTCCGGTGGCAAGGGCACTGCAGACGAGAAATTCGCTGCACTGCAGGACGCTGGCGTGAAAACCGTGCGTTCCCTGGCTGACATCGGCAAGGCCCTGGCCGAGCTGACCGGTTGGGAAGTCAAGAAGGCCTAAGCCTTCGCTGACTGCTCGCGATAAGGCCACCTTCGGGTGGCCTTTTTCGTTGTGCGCCAGGCATGGCGCGTAGCGCCGTGACTGGCGCTGTTCGGTTCATTGTGGTGGTGGACTGGACGACTTGGAGGTGAAAGTCCTCTACACACCCGGCAAGGGGAAGTGTTAGCCAGAGGCAAGGGTGTCGCGGGCGACTGCGAATCTGAAGGAAGCCCGAGGCAAAATGCTGGC
>Ga0208788_1000346_pt1 | contig 23299 bp, 27 predicted proteins | sample Wag4_2014_7_11_3_FD_187363 | JGI IMG/M metagenome (GOLD analysis project Ga0208788, IMG submission 187363) | Fresh water mixed with fracking chemicals microbial communities from Ohio, USA - Utica-2 Time Series FC 2014_7_11 (SPAdes) (version 2) ...
ATGAGTACCAAACCTTACTCAAGCAACACGGTATGCTGTGCAGTATGAGTCGCAAAGGCAATTGCTGGGATAACGCAGTGATGGAACGCTTCTTCTTGAATTTGAAAACCGAACGCGTGTGGCGACGGGACTATGCCAACCATTTGGAGGCAGAAAAAGACATCACCGAATACATCGTAGGCTTCTACAACTGTGTGCGACTGCACTCCGCTCGTGGCAATCTACCGCCAACAGTTTACGAGCGGAACATGGCAACAAAAAAAAACCGATCTTGGTGTCTCAAAAAATTTGACCGTTACAGGTCTGGATGTGCTTACGCGAGCGTGCGATGGTGACGCTGTCGAGCAGCTCGAAGAAGTCGAAGTCCAGTGAGTCGAGGATTGCACGCGCGGTACGTTTTTCTGGGGGGAGCTTCGACCATGCATTGAAGGCTGCTTGTGCGCCTCGGAAAATCTCCTCGACGCTTCTGTCCGTGCGCAGCTTTTTTGTGAGGTTTTGGGAGTCGCCTTCGTAGGCCAGGGCCAGTTGGTTGCGCAAGTCGGTAAAGCGGTTGTTGACTGGCGTGGCCGACAACATCAGCACCTTGGTCTTGACCCCTTCCTGGATCACCTTGCGCATCAGCTTCTGGTAGCGGGTTTCCTTGTCCTTGTAGGCGTCGTTGTTGCGGAAGTTGTGCGACTCATCGATGACGACGAGGTCGTAGTTGCCCCAGTTGATCCGGTTCAGCGGCGTACCGAACGACTCGCCGCTGGTGCGGGACAGATCCGTGTGGCAGAGGACGTCGTAGTTGAACCGGTCGCGGGCGAAGATGTTGGTCTTGAGGTTGCGGTTGTAGTTCAGCCAGTTATCCGCCAGCTTCTTGGGGCAGAGCACCAGCACTGACCGGTTGCGCAGCTCGTAATACTTGATGACGGCCAGTGCGGTGAAGGTCTTGCCCAAGCCAACGCTGTCTGCAAGGATGCAGCCGCTGTAGGTTTCCAGCTTATTGATGATGCCGGTGGCAGCATCTTTCTGGTAGTTGAACAGCTTGTTCCAGATCAGGGTGTCCTGGTAGCCCGTACGGTCGTTGGGCAGGACGTCTTCGTCGATGTCGTCTAGGAACTCGTTGAAGATGTTGTAGAGCATCAGGAAGTAGATGCTCTCGGGTGAGTTCTCTTGGTAAACCGAGGCGATGTGCTCGCAAATCTGCGCTGTCACGTCCTCCAGCTTTTCAGAGTCGTTCCAGATCTGATCGAACAGGTTCAGGTACGTGGCCGCAAAGGGTGTCTCGTCCATCTTGTTGACGAGGTTAGATACCGCATTGCCTTGCTGGTACCCGAGATCGACAGCCGTGAACCCGTGCAGCGGCATGTAAGCCGTGTCGGTGCGGCCAGCCTGCACGCAGGCGAACTGCTGCATCGGAGCCTTGGTGCGATTACTCTTGAATTTAACCTTGTGCTGTATCCATTGTGCACACTCTTTAGCGATTGCGCGCTGGGTAAGCTTGTTGCGCAGCTGAATTTCAAACTCACTGCCGTAGAGACTACGCTCCCTATCGATTTTAGGTATATGAAATTCCTTGCGTTCCTTGCGAATCTTGTCAGTAACTTCATTGGCAACAAAGGTAGGTGAGGTAAAAATGAAGTCCAGCCCCTCCAGTTTTTCCAACTCGGTTTTCAATGCCTCAAAGGCATACATCGAAAAACACGAAGCAGCGATCTTTAAGCGTGCTCCCTTCTTCAGGGTTTTCTTCAGATCATCACCGAGAAGGCAATTAATGTTGTCAATAAGTTCCAATTTAATTTTCCAGAATTATTTGCAGCAGTATTAGTAAGAAAATAGCATCTGGTTTTCATAAAAAATAACGAGTAGGATAAATCATGTCACAAATGTTAAAATCCCCCAAGAGTACTGGGGGATTTTTTTTGATACAGCGTAAAACAACTCAGAAGATCACATTTTTTACCGAAGTAAACAAACAGCCCAATTAGCTTACTCCACCGCCGTTAATGCTAATAAGGCGACGAAGGCGTGTTCAAATAACACGAGGCCTTCTTGTTGGAGGATTTCGCCTTCTTGATCGAGGTCGATACCGAGTGCAGCAAGGGCGGCGAGGTGTTGTTGGCTGCCGCTACGGTCACTGTCGAGGGTGGCGGCGGCTTGGCCGTGGTCACGGAACGCCAACAAAGTGGCATCCGGCACCGTATTAATGGTTTCAGCACCAATCAACTGCTCCACATATAACACATCAGAATAAGCCGGATTTTTCGTGCCAGTGCTGGCCCATAACAGATATTGCGGACGCGCCCCTTGCGCTTTCAATGCCGCAAATTCCATTCCATGAAAACGCTCACGATAACGCTGATATACCGAGCGCGCTAAGGCCAGCGCAGTTTTACCCTGTAATTCAGCCGGTAGGCGAGGGTCGAGACGGCTATCAATACGGGATAAGAAGAAACTGGCCACCGCTTTGACTTGATGCAAGGCATGACCGTCTTGCTCACGCTCATTTAACCCTTGCACATACGCATCCCATGTTGCTTCAACTTGTGCAGCCGAGAACAACAAGGTGATGTTGACATTGATACCTTCGCGGATTAGATGCCGCAGGGCAGCAATACCAGCAGCAGTAGCAGGAATTTTAATCATGGCATTTGGCCGCTCAATCGCCTGCCACAAGCGGCGGGCAGCAGCCAATGTACCTTCGACATCATGGGCTAAAGCCGGTGACACTTCGAGGCTGACATAGCCCTCTTCCCCGTGTGTTTCGCGATAGCGAGGCAACAAAATATCGCAAGTCGCTTGAATATCTGGCAAGACCAATGCTTCATAACGCGCTTCTGCTGACAAACTAGGGTCAGCTTTCAACGCAGCTAAATCATTTTGATAAAGGGCATCGTTGGCAATTGCCTTGTGAAAAATAGCAGGGTTGGAAGTGACCCCCGCAATTCCATCTTGTTCAATCCACTGTTTTAATGCACCCGACTGCCACAACTCGCGCGATAAATTGTCGAGCCAAATCCCTTGTCCAAATGCACGGACTGCTTGTAAGCGAGAGTTCACAATAGCTACTCCATCGATTTTTTGTTTTGTTGTATCCAGCCCACATCCTAGCGCGGCTGAGCCATTGCCTCAATGCTCACTCTCATCAACATGGATGAGACGATCGCTTGGGAATACCACGCTGAATGTGCTGCCGCGCTCTAATTCACTGTCCACTTCTAACCGCGCATGATGTCGTGCCAACACATGTTTAACAATGGCAAGCCCAAGCCCCGTGCCACCGGTTCCACGCGAACGGCCACGATCAACACGGTAAAAACGCTCGGTTAAACGCGGGATATGTTCACGTGCAATACCAATCCCTGTATCGGTGACACTGAACACCGCCCGTTCATGATCAGTACCCTTGCCGTCGACCCGCCAACGCAAGGTAATCGTGCCGCCTTCTGGGGTATAACGCACCGCATTTGACACCAAGTTACCAAACGCACTGTGTAATTCAGAGGGTTCACCAGACAGATTCATGGTGGCCACTTCAGCCAATACCACCTGATGCCGGCCTTGTGATAGCCCTTCGGCTTCGATCAGCAACGTACGCAGCATATCTTCCATTTCCACTACATCATGCGCCGATGAAATCGGGTTGCTTTCTAAGCGTGATAGCGTCAGCAAGTCTTCCACCAAATTTTGCATACGTTTTGCCTGCTCCATCATCATCGGCAAAAATTGACGCAAGGTCTGGCTATCGACATCAGGCATATCAGACAGGGTTTCTAAGAACCCACCTACCACTGTCAGTGGGGTACGCAATTCGTGGGAAACATTGGCGACAAAATCGCGGTGAACGGTTTGCACCCGCTCTAATTGAGTAATGTCTCTTGATAACAGCAATTTACGGGTGGAATCGAAAGGCACCAACTGCACCGACAATACCAACTCTCCCCCCGAGCGCATTTGGCGCAGGATTTGTGGTTGGCTGTATTGCTGTTCGGTGAGATAGGCATGAAAACCCGGTTGGCGAACAAGATTGGCAATTTGTGAACCAATATCTTGCTTGCGATTGAGTGAAAAATGTTCGACGGCCATTGGATTGAACCATTCAATCCGATCCAGCTCATCCAACACCACCACCCCATCAGGCATGGCCTCACCGGCATTGATAAAGCGTTCTAATACATTGGCCAGTTTCTTTTGCGACAAACTTTGTTGGCGGCTTTGGCGATATAACAATGAAAAGACCTGATCCCAATTTCCATAACCATCGGGAATTTTGTCAGGCTGCGGGTCGTGCAGCCACTGCAATAGCGCCCGTAAATGCCACAGATGGAACAATAGCCATAACAGTAGCCCGGTGCTCAGTACCACCAACCCATATTCATTCTCGGTGGCCCATGCAACAAGGAGAGAGGCTACAGCTAGTAGGAAAAATCCTTTGAGACATCGCCAAAAGAATGCATTCACGCCGCTACACCTGTGGAGAGAAACGATAGCCAGTGCCGCGCACAGTCTGGATTAAGGCAGCATGACCGGACGGCTCCAATGCACAACGTAAGCGGCGGATATGAACATCCACCGTTCTTTCTTCGACGAACACATGGTCACCCCAGACTTGATCTAATAGCTGGGTTCGCGAATGCACGCGCTCGGGATGGGTCATAAAGAAATGCAATAAGCGGAATTCAGTCGGGCCCAACTCAACCGGTTGGTCGTGTGCGGAAACGCGATGGGTGGCAGGGTCAAGCCGCAAGCCCAACACTTCTACTGCATCATCCGTCATTTGTGGCGCACGGCGGCGCAACACCGCTTTAATCCGTGCTTGCAGCTCACGCGGGCTAAAAGGTTTGGTGATGTAGTCATCCGCACCCGTTTCGAGGCCAATCACCTTGTCTTGTTCTTCGGAACGGGCGGTTAACATAATGATCGGAATGCCGCGTGTGCGTTCATCTGCACGCAATTTTTTGGCAAATTCAATCCCAGACGCCCCCGGTAACATCCAGTCTAATAACACCAAATCGGGCAAAGCATTACGCACCAATGTCCACGCATTTTCAGCCGAAGCGGCGCGCAAGACATGATGTCCAGCTTGAACCAAATTAAAGGCAATCAGCTCTTGAATAGCAGGCTCGTCTTCGACGAGCAGGATGTTAGCAGGCATGAACAGCGTCCTTGGCAATGAAAATATTGTGGCAAGCATAAAAACGCTTCGTTACAAAAAGATGAAAAGTCTGGCAGCGATTTTTTTTACTTTGCAAAAAGAAGTAATATGGAGTGCTTTGATTCGAGCTATTTAGCATGCAAACGTCTACTGATCCCCGTGTCATCAAGCGCATTCTGTTATTCAGTGGGCTGATCGTGACCCTTTCAATGGGGATTCGCCATTCATTTGGTTTGTACTTATCCCCGATGACGCTCGACCTTGGCTGGGGGCGAGAACAATTTGCTTTTGCCATCGCCTTGCAAAATCTCTTGTGGGGTGCGGCACAACCCTTTACCGGCATGATCGCCGATGTCTGGGGCGCACGGCGGGTGTTGATTGTTGGGGCACTGCTGTATTTAGTGGGTTTAGTGCTGATGGCTGGCGCGGCTACCCCGCTAGGCTTCGATGTTGGGGCAGGGGTGTTAGTCGGTTTGGGTCTATCAGGTACGACTTATAGCGTGGTGTTTGGTGTCATTGGTCGTGTGGTGCCAGCAGAAGGACGCAGCAAAGCATTAGGCTTGGTCAGCGCCGCCGGATCAATTGGACAGTTTTTAATGTTACCACTGGCACAAAGCCTAATTTCACAATTGGGCTGGAGTTTGGCCTTGTTGTGTAGTGCTTTGCTGATTGCCTTGATTCTGCCTGCGTCACGGCCTTTGGTCGCCCCCAGCCCACCCAAACATATCAGCCATTCAGGACAAGGCTTACGTCAAGCCCTGCAACAGGCATTTAGCAATCCCAGTTTCTTACTGTTGGGGTTCAGTTATTTTGTCTGTGGCTTTCAGGTGACGTTTATCGGTACCCATTTACCGGCCTATCTGGCCGATGCCGGCCAATCGGCAGAGTTGGGCACGCTGTGTCTGGCGTTAATTGGCTTATTTAATATTGCTGGTACCTATTTATTTGGGCAATGGGGGGGCGTGCATAGCAAAAAACATCTGTTGGCAGTGATTTACTTTGGCCGTGTGCTATTGGTGGCATGGTTTATCAACACCCCTTTGTCACCCGCCAGCGCCATGTTCTTTGCCGGAGCCATGGGGTTTTTATGGTTAGCCACCGTTCCACTCACCAATGGGCTGATTGCACAAATTTTTGGGGTGCAATATATGGCAACACTGGGTGGCATTGTATTTTGTGCCCATCAAGTAGGCAGTTTTATTGGTGTGTGGATGGGTGGCCGTGTGTTTGACACCACCGGCAGCTATGATTGGATTTGGTACGGCTCGATGGCGCTGGGTGTTACGGCAGCAGCATTGTGTCTTCCGATTAAACAACATTCCCTCACACCGGCTCACCCGATATGAAATCATGGCTCTGGTATTGGGTATTGATAGTGATATTAGCACTGGCCTTTATCGCCTACCTTCAACCCAGTTTTATCCTTGAATATGGACAAAGTATGTTGTGTTAACACCCAGCCACTGTACCGCCCCGAGCTGGGGCGGTGTGTCGCTTATTTTGCTAACAACTGTTTTAACACTGCACATAGTGTGGCGATTTCTTGCTCGGTACCAATCGAGATACGTAAGAATTGGTCAATACGCGGTGCATTAAAGTGGCGAACAATAATGGCATGTTGGCGCAGCTGTGCGGCCAATGTCGCCGCATCGTGTTGGGGATGACGAGCAAACACAAAATTCGCCAACGACGGCAATACCTCAAACCCCAATGCAGTGAGTTCTGCCGTCAATGCCTCGCGTGTAGCGATGACTGCCGCGCAGGTTTGTTGAAAATAGGCCTCGTCTTCCAACGCTGCACTTGCACCTGCCAACGCTAAACGGTCAAGAGGATAGGAGTTGAAACTGTTTTTCACTCGCTCTAAGCCAGCAATCAAATCTGGATGACCGACAGCAAAGCCCACACGCAACCCCGCCAAAGAACGCGATTTTGATAAGGTTTGGGTAACCAATAAATTTGGATACCGCGACACCAATGCAATCGCTGTCTCACCGCCAAAATCGACATAAGCCTCGTCCACCACAATCACCGATTGTGGATGGGCTTGCAATAATTGTTCAATCTCGGCCAAGGGCAAATACCGTCCCGTTGGCGCATTGGGATTGGGGAAAATAATTGCCCCGTTTTCTTGCTGATAATCAGCTACCTGAATTGCAAATTGCTCATCCAATGGCACCAAACGGTAGTCAATTCCATACAAACCGCAGTAAACCGGATAAAAACTGTAAGTAATATCGGGAAAGAGCAACGGCTTATCCTGTTTCAACAGTGCCATGAAAACATGCGCCAACACTTCATCTGAACTGTTGCCGACAAAAACATGTTGTCGTGTCAAACCATGCCGTGTCGCCACCGCATCTTTCAGCACATCGCCATTCGGATCGGGATAGAGGCGCAGGCTGTCATCTGTCGCTGCGCGAATGGCGGCTAAGGCCTTGGGCGATGGGCCATAGGGGTTCTCATTGGTATTGAGTTTGATGAGGTTGTGTAATTTTGGCTGTTCACCAGGGGTATAGGGTTTTAGGCTGTGAACCACAGCACTCCAATATTGACTCATGGGCTGAACTTTCTTAACAACGGCCACAGTTTTTGCGAAAAATCAGCAAAAGCGGCGCAGGATAACGATACAAGGTGCATACTTGGCAAACAGGAATGGTATCATGCAGGCAACAGGTGTTTGTGCCTGCTCGAGAACCTTTTATCCCTAAGATGAAATCGCCATGCGGCAAGCCGAAATCACACGAAATACACTCGAAACGCAAATCACTGTTCGCATCAATTTAGATGGGACAGGCTGTTCTCATTTCGAGACGGGCGTTCCTTTTCTTGATCACATGATGGATCAAATTAGCCGTCACGGTTTGATTGATCTCGATATTGTGGCCAAGGGTGACTTGCATATTGATGCCCACCACACGGTGGAAGACATTGGTATCACCTTAGGGCAAGCCTTTGCGAAAGCCATTGGTGATAAAAAAGGCATTCGCCGCTATGGCCACGCCTATGTCCCCCTCGATGAGGCCTTATCACGGGTGGTGATTGATCTGTCTGGTCGTCCAGGTTTGACTTACAACCTTCCCTTTACCCGCGCTAGCATCGGTCAGTTCGACGTCGATTTGTTTAGCGAGTTCTTTCATGGTTTCGTCAATCACAGCATGGTGACCCTGCACATTGACAATCTGCGCGGTGAAAACAGCCATCATCAAGCCGAAACTGTCTTCAAAGCCTTTGGTCGCGCTTTACGCATGGCCTGTGAGTACGACGACCGGATGGTTGGTGTGACGCCTTCCACTAAAGGAACGCTAACGGCATGAAAGTCGCAATCATAGACTACGGCATGGGTAATCTACACTCAGTGCTGAAATCGGTCGAAGCGGTTAACCACGGTGGTGCGGATGTCTTTCTGACCCGCGATCCTGATGCAGTGGTCGCTGCCGACAAGGTGATCTTCCCTGGCCAAGGTGCGATGCCAGACTGTATGCGTGAATTGCGTAGCTATGGCCTTGCCGAGGCGGTGTTAGAAACCACGCGCACCAAACCCTTCTTTGGCATTTGTGTTGGGGCTCAGTTGCTACTCGACCATAGCGAAGAAGGTGATACCGCCGGTTTGGGTGTTTTTGCTGGTGATGTGGTACGGTTTGCCAGTGGCTTGGTTGATGCACAGGGTCAGCGTTTGAAAGTGCCTCACATGGGTTGGAATCGGGTCTATCAAAACCGCGCCCACCCACTGTTTGCGGGTATTGCCGATGGCGAGCGTTTTTACTTTGTTCACAGCTATTACTTTCAACCGCAAGAAACAGCCTTAACACTGGCAGAAAGTGAATACCCACAGCGTTTTTCGTGCATCATTGGCCGAGACAACGTGTTTGCAACACAGTTTCACACCGAAAAAAGCCACCATGCGGGCTTAAAAATGATGGAAAACTTTTTGGCTTGGGATGGCGTTGCGTAATGCAGGCGAACTCCCCTTTGTAATCAATCTTCTCTGTTAACCCGATACCCTACAACGCATCATGCTACTCATCCCTGCGATCGATTTGAAAGACGGCCAATGCGTGCGCTTGCGCCAAGGCGAAATGAACGATGCCACTATTTTCTCGGATGATCCGGTCAAAGTCGCCATTCACTGGCGTGACCAAGGCGCCCGCCGCCTGCATCTGGTAGATCTGAATGGCGCGTTTGCCGGCAAACCCAAAAATTTCTCGGTGATCCGCGACATTCTGGGCGAAGTGGGCAACGATATGCCGGTCCAGTTGGGCGGCGGTATCCGCGATTTGGACACCATTGACCGCTATCTCGACCTCGGTCTGAAATACGTGATCATCGGCACGGCAGCGGTAAAAAATCCTGGCTTTTTGCACGATGCCTGTGATGCTTTCCCCGGCCAAGTGATTGTTGGTTTGGATGCCAAAGATGGCATGGTTGCCACAGATGGTTGGGCAAAAGTGACCCAACATAATGTGATCGACATGGCACGCCGCTTCCAAGATTATGGTGTGGTGTCCGTGATTTATACCGACATTGGCCGCGATGGTATGTTGTCTGGCGTCAATATCGAAGCCACGGTCAAACTGGCACAAGCCTTGACGATTCCGGTGATTGCCTCTGGTGGCCTGACCAACCTCGACGATGTCAAAGCCTTGTGTGCGGTCGAAAGCGAAGGCATCGAAGGGGCCATTACAGGTCGTGCTATTTATGAAGGCACTGTCGATTTCCAAGCTGCCCAAACCCTCGCTGACGAATTGTCTGACGCTTAATTTTGTTCATGTGGGCAACGTCCAAGCGTTGCCCCGTTAAAGAAATCGCCATGCTTGCTAAACGCATCATCCCCTGCCTTGACGTAACTGCTGGTCGTGTGGTCAAAGGTGTGAATTTCTTAGGCCTGCGTGATGCCGGTGATCCGGTGGAAATTGCCCGTCGTTACGATGAGCAGGGCGCAGATGAACTGACGTTCCTTGATATCACGGCTTCTAGCGATGCCCGCGATATTATCTTGCATATTATTGAAGCCGTTGCTTCGCAGGTTTTTATTCCCCTTACCGTCGGTGGTGGCGTGCGTGAAGTGGCTGATGTCCGCCGCTTGCTCAACGCGGGTGCCGATAAAGTCAGTATCAATACCTCTGCTGTGCTCAACCCTCAGTTGGTCAAAGATGCCGCCGACCGTTTTGGCTCACAAGCAATTGTGGTGGCAATTGATGCCAAAGCCGTTTCACCAGCCAACGACCGCTGGGAAGTGTTCACCCACGGTGGTCGTAAAGCAACCGGACTGGATGCGGTGGCGTGGGCACAGAAAATGCAGGCGCTTGGTGCGGGTGAGATTTTATTGACCAGTATGGATCGGGACGGCACCAAAATTGGTTTTAACCTGCCATTAACCCGTGCGGTCAGTGATGCAGTCGATATTCCAGTGATTGCCTCCGGTGGCGTGGGTAATGTGCAACATTTGGTTGATGGCGTGCTACATGGTCATGCGGATGCAGTATTAGCTGCCAGTATTTTCCACTTCGGTGAACACACAGTGGAAGAAGCCAAACGCGCCATGCAACAAGCCGGTATCGAGGTTCGCTTATGAGCACATGGTTAGAGGAAATCCGCTGGGATAACCAAGGTTTGGTCCCAGTCATCGCCCAAGATGCCAACAGCCAACGCATTTTGATGTTTGCCTATGCCAACCGCGAAGCCGTGGCATTAACAGCAGAAAAAGGTACCGCCCACTATTGGACGCGCAGCCGGCAAAAACTGTGGCACAAAGGCGAAGAATCCGGCCATTTCCAACACGTGCGCGAGATTCGCTTAGATTGCGATGGTGATGTGATCATTTATTCAATCGATCAAGAAGGTGGCATTGCCTGTCATACTGGGCGTGAAAGTTGTTTCTTCCGTGTATTGCGCAATGGCGCATGGGAAATCACCGACGAGGTGAAAAAAGACCCCAGCCAAATTTATGCCCACGGTCACGGCCACTAATACGTCTTTTCACGCCGTTTTCACCTCAAGCGTGTAAGCTCAAGCGTGATGCCGACTGAACTTGTCTGTTATTGTTTTGTCCCTTAGAAATTGGAGAGTTAGCATGATTCACGCTGAAGTGCTGTATCACATCGCCGACACCTTAGAAACCCGCAAGGGTGCTGATCCGGCCTCGTCTTATGTGTCGAGTCTGTTGCATCAAGGGCAAGACACCATCTTGAAAAAAGTGGCAGAAGAAGCGGCAGAAACGCTGATGGCTTCGAAAGACGGTGATCGCTTGCATTTGGTGCGCGAAGTGGCCGATTTGTGGTTCCACACCATGGTTCTGTTAACTCACCACGGGCTGCGCCCTGAGCATGTGTTAGACGAATTGCATCGCCGTGAGGGGATTTCTGGTCACGACGAAAAAGCATCACGTCAGCAATAATCAAGAAGGAAATGTGATGAGTGCTTGCCTGTTCTGTAAGATCGCGGCAGGCACGATCCCATCTAAAATCGTGTATGAAGATGAGGACGTGCTGGCCTTTCACGACATCAACCCGATTGCCCCTGTGCATTTTTTAATTATCCCAAAACAGCACATCGACTCTTTGGCCCATGCCACGGCAGACGATGAAGCGCTATTGGGTAAACTATTAGGCCTTGCGCCACGTTTGGCGGCTGAACAGGGCTTGAAAAATGGCTTTAAGACAGCCATCAACACCGGACGCGGTGGTGGACAGGAAGTCTTCCATTTACACATTCACGTTTTTGGCCATCCTGGCTAAGTTTTGAAAAGGTAGTCACTCATGGGTTCTTTTAGCATTTGGCACTGGCTGGTGGTGTTGCTGGTAGTGGTGCTGATTTTTGGTACCAAAAAATTGCGTAATATCGGCCAAGACCTAGGCGGCGCAGTCAAAGGCTTCAAAGAGGGAATGAACTCAGAGGAGAACAAAGCAGCAACCGATACCCCTACGGCAAACACCACAGCCAACAAAGAAGGTGGCCGCGTGATTGATGTCGAACCGACTCAAGATAAAAAGTAAGCCTTATCGTGTTTGAGATCAGCTTCGGCGAATTGATTGTGATTGGGATTGTCGCTTTGGTGGTCATTGGCCCCGAGCGACTGCCCAAGGTTGCACGGACAGTGGGGGCGTTAATTGGTCGGGCACAACGCTTTGTGCATTCGGTAAAAACCGATATTCAACGCGAGGTCAATGTCAGCGAGCTAAAGCAGCTACAAGCCGATGTGACCGATGCCGCACGACAGTTTGAAGACAGCGTGCGGAAACACAGCGATGATATTAGCCAGCCGTTGCAAGACGTCCGCGATAGCCTACGCACCAACCCATCTCCTAATCACACCGACCCCTCTACTCCTTCGGTTTCTTCTGACAGTAAAAAATGAGCGATCCCTCGCAACAGCCTCTGATCGCCCACCTCATCGAATTGCGTACCCGTCTGATTCGTGCGCTGCTGGGCATCATTTTGGTTTTTCTTGGTTTATTTCACTGGGCTGGTGATATTTATCGGTTATTGGCATTGCCGATGATGGAAGTTCTACCCGCAGGGGCCCAGATGATTGCAACCGATGTCACCACGCCATTCTTCGTTCCGATGAAGGTCACCATGATGGTGGCGTTCTTGGTTTCGCTACCGCATAGCTTGTATCAAGCTTGGGCTTTTGTTGCACCCGGCTTGTATCAACACGAAAAACGATTGGCTTTGCCGTTAATCGTATCCTCATTTGTGTTGTTTCTCGTCGGCATGGCCTTCGCTTATTTTCTGGTTTTTCCAGTGGTGTTTGGCTTTATGAGCTCGGTGACTCCCGATGGAGTCTCGATGATGACGGATATTGATAAATATCTTTCGTTTGTGCTCGGCATGTTCTTCGCTTTTGGTGTGACTTTTGAAGTGCCAGTGGTGGTGATTGTGTTGAGCAAGCTCGGCATTGTCAGCCTCGAACAGCTCAAACAAGCACGGCCCTATGTGATTGTCGGTGCATTTGTGATTGCCGCTATCGTGACACCACCGGATGTGTTGTCACAAATCATGCTCGCCGTACCCCTGTGGTTGTTATACGAATTTGGGATTGTGATGGCCGGTTGGTTAGGCAAGCCCGCCACCGCGACTGAGCACGAGGAAAGGTAAGCGATGTCAGAACGACACTTGCTATGGCTAGCAGCAACAAGCCTGATTGGTTTAATTCTGTGGACGCTGGCATGGGAGCTTTGGCTTGCTCCACTGCGCCCGGGAGGCTCGTTGTTAGCATTGAAAGCAGTGATTTTATTACTGCCTCTGCGAGGTGTATTAGCCGGTAAACGCTACACCTACCAATGGGCGAGCATGTTTATCCTGTTCTTCTTTGGTGAGGGCGTGATGCGTGCTTGGTCAGATATCGATCCGACTTCGCGTTTAATGGCTTGGGGAGAAATTGTGTGGTGTACAGTGTTTTTTGTTACCGCCATTTATTACGCCAAAGCCACCCGTCACAGCCAACCCCGCCGAACGCTTTCTTAAATACTGTCTCTTTTATACGACAAAAAAGCGCCACCCATAACGGGGGCGCTTTTTTATGATCTTTCACTCGCCAGTGGCAAGTCAGCGATTATTTCTTAGCAGCAGGGGCAGCCTGTTTAGTGGCTTGCGACACCACTTCGCCAGCCGCTTTAGCGGAATTTGCAGCAGCAGCAACACCCGCTTCAGCCAATTCGGTGCTCACTTTTTTCGCAGTTTTTGCCACGCTGTCGTAAGCAGCAGTTGCCGAGGTCAACACGTTTTTGATGGCGTTGATGGCTGGCTCACCGGCTGGATTGGTTTTAGCGATTTTGTCCAAATTGGCGCACAGTTGTTTGTTGAATTCCAACAGTTGTTCTTCAACAAAAGATTGCACTTCGTTTTGAGTCAACACAGCAGCGTCGTACAGGCTACGTGCGGCGTTCAGCGAGTTATCCACAGCAGGCTGAGCCAAGCTGGTGGAGATTTCTGCCAGTTTTTTCGGGTCTTTGGCTTCGGTCAGCGCTTTAACCGTCTCAACGTTTTGGTCGAGGATTTTTTTGCCCAATTCCATGTTCAGCGAAGCAAAACGCTCAGCGGTGGACAGAACGATGTTCGACAGGCGCATTGCCTTCTCTACATTCGCTTGACCGAGGCTAGCCAGTTGTTCGTGTGCATTTGCGAGAGAGTTAGTGTTCAACATGATGTCTTCCTTTGTGTCTTGAAAAAAAGGCCTGAATAAAAGATCGCAGCTCAGGCAGCTCTATTAAGAGAGGAAAGACTGCCTTTGTTTGACAGCTTCACTCTATGCTGCACTGCAACATGGTTCAAGAATAAACGTTAAAACAGATTTGGTCAAGTTTTTATTGCGTTGCACAAAAGTGGCAAGTCTTTAAATTGTCACGATATTTTTCTTTTTGCAAATCTTCGTTTGAATACAAACGCAAATCGTGTTGAAGAGAGCGCGCAATAATGAGTAAACTGCGACTATTGTTTAATTCAATCGCAGTTCATGCGACCATGTCACCTTATAAATCCCCGTTTGACATCAAGTCTGCCAGTATTGATGCACTTGCGCTGCATCTCTACACGCTAGACCTTGCCCGGCTAGAACAGGCCTTCTCCGTTCGTCTGGCAAAACGTGCGGGTCAACTTCTCCACGAACCCACACTGCTTGATTTGGCCACCCTTGAGGTCAACACCAGTGTGGATGAACTATTAGCCTTGCGTGAATTGACCGCACGCTTTGGCTTACAAGCGATTAGCATCCGCCATCCTGATCCAAGCCTCGCAGATATTGCGGCGGCAGCAGGTTTAGGGTGGATGCCACCGGTGATTGAAAGCACTCGCTTATTAGCAGCGACGGCAGAAGCCATTCCCGATGCCATCGCTGCGCCTGCGCCAGAGGCGGACATCCCAGCAATCACGGGGGAAACTGCGGCTGTCGTTGCCGCAACTGAAGAGGAAGTTTCTGCTTCCACAGAGCAGCCAGCAACCGTTATCGAACAGCATCCGATAGCCGCTGCTGAAACAATAGTGGATAAACCCGCTTTACCTACACGGCACAAAACTTTAATCATTGATAAGCCAGTGCGAACTGGCCAACAAATCTATGCTAAAGGTGGTGACCTTATTGTTTTAGCAACCATCAGCGGTGGTGCCGAAGTGATTGCAGATGGCAACATCCATATTTACGCACCGCTACGAGGTCGAGCACTCGCAGGGGCACATGGCGATATGTCAGCACGGATTTTTGTGCATCGCTTTGAGCCAGAACTGATTTCGATTGCTGGCTTCTACCGTACTTTCGATACCGAGCCCCCGGTCAGTCTCAAGGGGCACAGCGTTCAGGTGTATCTGGATGCCGAGCGTTTGGTAATTGCACCATTAACCTGAACCACACCAGTTTGATAAGGATAGTACTGTGGCAAGAATCATTGTGATTACCTCTGGTAAAGGTGGCGTGGGAAAAACCACCACCAGCGCCAGCTTTGCTGCCGGTTTGGCTTTACGTGGCCACAAAACCGTCGTCATCGACTTTGATGTCGGTTTGCGGAACCTTGACTTGATTATGGGCTGTGAACGGCGTGTCGTTTACGACATCATCAACGTCATTAACAATGAATCTTCTTTAAACCAATCACTGATTAAAGATAAGCATTGCGACAATCTTTACATCTTGCCCGCCTCTCAAACACGGGACAAAGATGCGTTAACCCTCGAAGGGGTTGAACGGGTCATCAATGAATTAGCAAAAGACTTTGAATACATTGTTTGTGATTCGCCAGCAGGCATTGAAAAAGGCGCGCTGACTGCACTGTATTTTGCCGATGAGGCGATTGTGGTGACCAACCCAGAAGTCGCCTCTGTGCGTGATTCTGACCGTATCCTCGGCCTGCTCGCTTCCAAGTCACGTCGTGCAATCGAAAATCTCGAACCGATTCGAGAACATCTACTGGTTACCCGCTACTCACCAGAACGGGTAGAAAAGGGCGAGATGCTATCGGTGAATGATGTGAAAGAAATTCTGCGCATTCCGTTCATTGGTGTGGTTCCAGAATCTCAAGCCGTATTACAAGCCTCTAACTCGGGGACACCGGTGATCCATGTCAATGGTGCAGATGCTTCTGATGCCTATAAAGACGTCGTCGCCCGTTTCTTAGGTGAAGACCGTCCTCACCGATTCTTAGATGTGCAAAAGGTTGGCCTACTCAAGCGCCTGTTTGGAGGCTAAGACAACTATGTCCCTGATTGAAAAAATCTTTGGTCGTACCGAACCAAGCCCACCGCCACGCAGCGTGGGCAGCGCCGCCGTGGCACGTGAACGCTTACAAATTATCTTGGCACACGAACGTGGCGATAATAATGAAGCTGCCCCCGACTATCTCCCCGCTTTACAAGCTGAATTGATGCAGGTGATCTCTAAATATATCCGCATCTCGCAAGAAGACATCAAAGTTCAATTCGAGCGGCAAAACAAATTTGAAGTGCTCGAGGTCAATATCATCTTGCCAGAAAAATAAATCATGACCCTAACCGAGCTGCGCTATATCGTTGCAGTCGCCCGTGAACGCCATTTTGGCCGTGCTGCTACACGTTGTTTTGTCAGTCAGCCCACTCTGTCTATTGCCGTTAAAAAATTTGAAGAAGAACTCGGCATTTCGCTATTTGAGCGTGGCACAGAAATCACCATCACGCCGCAAGGTGAGCCCATTATTCAACAAGCGCAGCTGGTGTTAGAACAGGTTGAACGCCTACGCTTACTTGCCAGCAGCCAACAAAATCAGCTGGCAGGGCCGCTGCGCTTAGGCATTATTTTCACCATCAGCCCCTATCTCTTACCCAGATTGATTCCAGCATTACAACAGACCACGCCAGAAATGCCGCTGTATCTGGAAGAGAATTACACCTCGCGTCTGACAGAGATGCTCAAGCTGGGTGAAATTGATGCAGCGATTGTGGCGGAACCGTTTGAAGAATCGGGTTTGGCCACCCTACCACTGTACGATGAGCCTTTTATTGTCGCCACCCCACGGCAACACCCGTGGGCACAACGCACCCAGATTGCACCGCAAGAGCTGGCACAAGAAAGCATTTTGCTGTTAGCACACGGCAACTGTTTCCGTGATCAAGTTTTGGCCTTATGTGATCGCCACAGCGAACCCTCGCTGCCCCACACGCCCGGATTAGAAAGTTGGCAACATGGGTTACAAGGTAGCTCTTTGACCACTGTTCGCCACATGGTGGCCGGAGGATTGGGGATTACAGTTTTGCCGCTGACGTCGGTACAAAATGGCGATGAGGCCATGCTATCGCTTATCCCGTTTACCCCACCCGCTCCGACTCGGCGCGTGGTATTGGCCTACCGCCGGCAATACCCTCGCCAAAAAGCCATCGCCGCCCTCGCCGAAGCGATTTATCAATGTGGATTAGCAGGTGTTACCATGCTGCCTTCTGTACGCTAACCATCTGATTTTGCTATGAGCACAAAACCACAAGTTCAAATCAATACCAGTTACGGCCCATTCATCATGGAGCTGTACCCAGAACAAGCCCCAAAAACGGTCAACAACTTCCTTAGTTATGTCGACAAAGACTTTTACACGGGCACCATCTTTCATCGAGTGATCAATCAATTTGTGGTGCAAGGCGGGGGGATGAATCAAAAACTACAATTTAAAACCACCGATGCTGCGATTGAACTGGAAAGCAACACTGGCCTTAGCCATCTGCGTGGCACAGTGGCCATGGCCCGCACCAACGATCCCAACTCAGCCACTTCGCAATTTTTTGTGAATACGGTCGACAACACCAATCTCAATTATCAAAGCAGCACCCAGCCAGGTTATGCCGTCTTTGGTAAAGTCATTGATGGCCTAGATGTCATTGATAAAATCGAAAAAGCCAAAGTCGCCAACGTCACCATCAGCGGCACGCCCTATCAAGACTTTCCTTATCCCTATCTGATTTCGATTTACGGTGCAGAACGCTACGAAGCAGCAGCCAATCCCACGCTAACCAGCCATACCTTAAAAGGCAATCCCTACGGCATCGCAATTGCACAATATAGCGGGGCCCGCACAGATTACGGCGTGAAGTTAACCTCGAACAATACAATCAGCGTTACGAAGCTAGGCGGCAGCTATAGCCCTGAAACAGTGACAAAGGCATCGCGGCTGGAGTTTACTGATGGCAAATTTGCTTATGACTTGAATGGCAATGCAGGGAAAACGGCCTTGCTGATTAACGCTGCTTTTGGCCTTAATGCTTTGCAAGCAAATATTGTGAGCACTGGATTGGATTTATTCGATCAAGGGAAATCGATGCAGAGTGTAGCGGCATTGGCAGTGCAAACCCCATTGTTCCAATCCCTCGCGGGTGGCAGCGACAATGCGTCGTTTGTCAAAGCGGTCTACCGAAATGTCACCGGCAGTTTACCCGATGCAACAACCCAAGCGCTCTATCAGGGTATGCTCGACCGTGGCGAAACCACACAAGGCGATTTGTTAGCGGCAGCAGCGACATTACAAGCCAATGCCAATACGGTTGATTTGGTGGGCTTGGCTAACAGCGGTTTGGCCTATCTTTGAGACTCTCGACCCTCTGATAGGTGGGCACGGCTTATGTGCCCACCCAATGCGCTATTGTCTGGGCAATAGACGTTGTGCCGTATGTGGATTTTCTGCTTTCAAACGCGAGACAAACGCATCAAACTCGATATTGCATTGCGCTGTCAGTGTATTCGCCTCGGTCGCCAAGCGATCTAGGCGCAGTACGCTGGGTATCGGTGGACGCATGGCAAGAATGGCCACATTGCCGTGCGTTGTCGCCGGTAGTTGAAATGCCCATCCCTCAAACACTCGCGTTACCGTCTGAAAACGCCGCTCGAAAAACGGATCTTTACGCCAAAAATTCAGCGACAACACCCCCTCAGCCGACAAGGCTTGGCGGCAATCGTGCAAAAACGGCTCTCGCACCGTGTCCGCGACAATTTCCACGCCATCAAAAGCATCCACCAAAATCAGATCAAACTGCTGTTCACACTGCGCCATAAAAGCCACGCCATCCATGACGTGAATGGTGAGCCGTTCGCCCTCTTCCGGTAACTCAAACCACTGTCGCGCCGCCGCCACCACTTCAGCGTGCAGTTCAACCACCGTGTGCACGCTCTCCGGCAGATGTTCATAGCAAAACCGCAGCAAAGAACCGCCACCCAAACCGATATGAAGAATCCGTTTCGGTTGGCGATAAAACAGCAATCCACCCATCATCGCCCGTGTGTAGGACAACACCAATTCGGCAGGATGCCCGACATTCATCAGGCTTTGTACCGTATCCGTGCCCAACAACAACGCCCGCCCTTCACCACTTTCGCATACCTCAACCGGCACCCCAGCACGCTGTCGCCGTCTTGCCGTCGGTACAGGCTTATGATGCACAGCCATCCCCTTTTGGACGGGAATCTAAAATACTGAATACTCGCCGTGGTGATGGGACGGCGGTTTCGTCATCGTCTTCTTGCGGTGGCAATGGATCGTGGAAAGTTTGACGATCAAACGCGGTATCACCGTCAGCCATCGGCATGCCTGTCCGCTGTAAATCATGGAAGTTAAACAAGCCTGTGTCGGCAAGGTGAGATGGCACCACATTTTGCAAACTGCGGAACATGGTTTCAATCCGCCCGGGGAAACGCTTATCCCAATCGGCCAACATTTCTTTCACCACTTGCCGTTGCAAATTGGGCTGTGAGCCACAGAGATTGCAAGGAATGATGGGAAATTGTCGCTGTTCGGCATAGCGAACAAGGTCTTTTTCACGGCAATAGGCCAAAGGACGAATCACAATATGTTTGCCATCATCGCTGATGAGCTTAGGCGGCATGGCTTTTAGTTTTCCGCCGTAGAACATATTGAGAAACAGGGTTTCTAAAATGTCCTCGCGGTGATGACCGAGGGCAATTTTGGTTGCCCCCAGTTCATCCGCCACGCGATATAAGATGCCACGCCGTAAGCGCGAGCACAGAGAACACGTGGTTTTTCCTTCAGGCACCAATTTTTTGACGATGCTATAGGTATCTTCTTCGATAATGCGATATTCAATACCTAATTGTGCCAAATAGGTTGGCAATACATCGGCGGGGAAACCAGGTTGTTTTTGGTCAAGATTCACCGCCACCAAGGAAAAGTCGATTGGGGCCGATTTTTGCAAGCCAAGTAAAATATCTAATAAGGCATAGCTATCTTTACCACCCGACAGGCACACCATCACCTTGTCGCCGGGTTCGATCATTTGGAAATCGTTGATCGCATCGCCAACGTGATGACGCAGACGTTTGGTTAATTTATTGGCTTGATAACGTGCTTTTTTCTCGGCTTCGGTGAGCTCAACCGCAACAGAAACAGACATAGGACATCGCCTAACAAACTGAAAAGGCGATGATTTTAGCAGATTGCACCGAGGGATTCTCTGGCGGCGTGGGTTGAGGATAGCTGACGTAGGTTGGTTTGCCGGTTGTTTGGTAACCCAACATAACCGACTGCTACATTATTTTGGGTTACTACGATGCTTCGAGGTCATTCAGCAGAGCATCAGCAGTTGCAAAGCGAGCGCGACGGCTCTTGATAATTTCGTTGGCCTCGGCGATGGCGACAGAGCTGGTGGCGTTTGGTGCCTTGAGCACGAAGGGCAATTCCTTGTCGGCAACAACACGGGTCAGAAAGACACGGATTGCATCGGAGAGGGTCAGACCCATCGAGGCCAGCGTTTCTGCAGCCTGCGCCTTGATTTTCTCGTCCACGCGGACATGAACCATAGTGGTGTTAGCAGCCATGATGACCTCCTATTGCGACTGATTGAGATACAAGGTATCTCACATTGTGGACAATCGCAAGGTAGATACAAAGCGTTTAGCACCATTCGTACGGTGCCGTCACCCCAAAGGGGCGACGCACCACAAATTCTGATGGTTTGACATAGGCACTCGAACGCCTTATATTGCAATCACTAGCCACGGGACTAGCGGGCGCAAGCCTCCCCCCGAGGACATACGATAGTACGAAAAACCCCGCCAACAAGCGGGGTTTTGTCTTTTGGTCATCATCATTTTCCCGAAGGTGGCTGTCCCTTGATAACGTGCTTTTTTCTCGGCGTCAGTGAGCTCAACCGCAACGGAAACAGACATAGGGCATCGCCTAACAAACTGAAAAGGCGATGATTTTAGCAGATTGCACCGAGGGATTCTCTGGCGGCGTGGGTTAAGGGTAGCTGGCGTAGGTTGGTTTGCCGGTTGTTTGGCAACCCAACATGACCGACTGCTACATTATTTTGGGTTACAAATGCAAACCGTCTAGCACCATTCGTACGGTGCCGTCACCCCAAAGGGGCGACGCACCACAAGCCCATATTCTTCAAGCACACAGTGGGCACAAAAACAGTGCCCACGCTACCAGCTGGATAAAAAACCAGCATTTTTTATTCTCTTACCAGAATTTTGCGCTCATTCTTTTCACTGTAAGAGCCGCCCTGCTGTTTTCTGGAAAACGTTATCAATCTCTCGTTTCCACGCTGGTGCCTCATATATTGGTCGCAGATTACTACATTGCTCAAGTAACTCTCGAATCAGAGCAACATCCACTTTTCCCGAAGTGAAAAGTGCCTCAAATATGTTTTTGAATTGTGTCAAGGTAATCGGAATAATATCTAAACGCATTTTTTCATCGGTATTGGTATACCAGATACCAATACGGAAAGTTTCGGCAGTATTAGAATCAATTTTATTAGCGATAAACAAACCATAGACCTGTTTCTGACACTCCTTTTGGTAAAAATCTACAAGATCAGCCACATGGCGTCTTACGGGTTCTCCCTCTGCAGCTTCCTGACGTGAGTTAGTTGTTAACGTGACCTCTACTGCCAGCACGAAATCATCAAACTCAAAAATTAGATCAGGACCATTTCCTGGTGCTGTGCCTACAGGGAGGAAATCCTGATCGATCTTGAATCGACGAGCCTCGTATGGTTTGTTAACCAGATTATTAATTGCTAAGAAGGCCCTCCACAGTACCCACTCGAAATATGCGGGGGCTTCTAATTTTGGAACTTCAATATCTTCACCACTCGGCAAAGATTTTCTATTACGACGAGTAATTATAAGCTCCATGTAAGCAGAAATTTCTTCCCATTCATCTGCTTGTTGAGCTGCATATGCTTCTTCTCGAGCCTCAGCTAGAAGAGCCTCAATCTGGTGTCGAATGATTTCAATATCAGCTGGATTACTGGTCGGTTTGCTGCCAATTTCGAAAGGAATATTCCTGGATCTCAGTTGCTCTAATAGATCATTTAGTACGGCAAGTGCTGAGTTTTGGTTATCAGTTGGTAAAGTGGCACCATTACACAACATAATAAAATATGCCTGATCAGATTCTGGGACCGTCGTTTCCTCTGTTAGCCGTTCTATGAACAAGTGCTTCTCTGGTACTAGCGAAAGCCCTCTTCCCTTGTTTTGTACAAGGCCTGTTGCCTTAAGATAACGTAAATTAGTATCTGCATAATCATTGAATGTGCTTGCTGCATAACCATGTAATTTTGCCGCTTCATCGCGTGCCTGCCGGTCAAACTTTCTTTTATCGGCTGATGCTGCTCGACGTTCTCGCAAATTGAGGACACGACTGACAATCTCACCTAAATCATCATGGCCATTGGTAAGCTGTACGACAAGTCCCATCTCAATGAAATTCAGTCTGCTATCTCCCGTTTGACGTTCAAGTTCGAGCATGACTGACAGTGTATGTCTGAGTGGTGAGAAAACAGAGAAGTCGAAATTTTTCTCAAGAGCCGATGGTATGTAATGAGCTGCAAGCGCGCGCAGGAAACATTCCTGCATCGCGGGAACAGTGTCAGCGCGAATTAGACGCCAACCATTTGGAGTGATGGTATCCAATTGGCCGATCTCAATCTGGGATAGACCAGAAGCAGATGGTACTTCTGGATATAGAAACCCTAGCTTGTTTAATGCTGATCGCCATTTACGGCCAACGCTATAAGTATCATCATCGCCTAGCTCAACTATGCCATGTTCACCAAGTAGACGTCGAAAAGCAATTTCTTGCTCTTTTCCACGCAGGTTTCCTTGAAGTGGCGAAGAGGCCAAGGCAACAAGCCCTTCCCGTAAACGGAAGGGGCTTCGGACCGTGGTATTTCCTAAATGCCAAGGTTTCATTA
>Ga0208788_1000348_pt1 | contig 23239 bp, 36 predicted proteins | sample Wag4_2014_7_11_3_FD_187363 | JGI IMG/M metagenome (GOLD analysis project Ga0208788, IMG submission 187363) | Fresh water mixed with fracking chemicals microbial communities from Ohio, USA - Utica-2 Time Series FC 2014_7_11 (SPAdes) (version 2) ...
CACAAGGAGTGTACAATGTCAGATAAGGATAACGCCGAAATCGTTGAGAATCTTGAAGTTCAAGACGAAATCGAAGAATCTGCAGGCTCAGATACCCTGAAGCCGGGTGCAGGTTCCAGCACAGTTGAAAAGCTTGCTACTTTCACATCGCTATTAGCACAACTTAAGGGTGAAGATCTTTCTCACTTCCTTAACGATGCACTTGCACAGATCGGCAAGGAAGCTGCTTTGACGCCATCTGCTACAGCTCCTGGTGGCAAGCCAGCTCTGGGCCAGATGCCACGTGCAACGCTCGGTGCTGTCAAGGAAGATATCACTGCAATGTTTGCTGGTGAAGATCTTACAGAAGAATTCAAGGAAAGTGCATCAACACTTTTCGAAGCAGCTCTTACAGCTCGCATGAATCTTGAAACAGTTCGCCTTGAAGAAGAATTTGCTGAGAAGCTTTCTGAAGAAGTCGAAGCTGTCAAGGAAGAAATGACAACCAAGATCGATCAGTATCTTGATTATGTTGTTGAACAGTGGGTCGAAGACAACAAGCTTGCTATCGAGTCTTCACTCCGCTCTGAGATTGCTGAGAACTTCATGGAAGGTCTTTACAATCTATTCGCTGAATCGTATATCAATGTTCCTGAAGATCGTATCGATGTTCTTGGCGAACTTCAAGCTCAGATGGAAGAACTCCAGGCAAAGCTTGATGAGTCGATCAATAAGCAGATCGAACTTCAGACTGTTATCGATGAAGCTACACAAGAAGCCACATTCGACGAAGTTAGCGAAGGTCTTGCAGCCACTCAGGTTGAAAAGCTTCGTACACTAGCCGAAGGCATTGAATTCAGTGATGCTGATACGTATGCTCGCAAGCTGAACATCATCAAGGACAAGTATTTCACCGAAGGTAAGAAGGTTGTCTCGACTGGTGTTGTTGCTGAAGAAGCTGAAGAACTAACAGAAGAAACAGCTGCTCCTGTGCCTGCTCACATGGCACATTACGCTGCAGCGATTTCAAGAACTGTAAAATAATAAATAAAATACCAAAACCAAGATACCAAAAGGTAAAGGGAGAATACAATGTTAGCTGAGGAAGTCCAAAATAAGTGGAAGCCCGTTCTTGAGCACGCCGATCTACCAACGATCGAGTCCGCTCACAAGCGCGCTGTCACAGCACAAATTCTAGAAAACACTGAAAATGCTCTTCGCGAAGATGCACAGAACGGTGTTTCGCAGCAGCTTCTTGGCGAGTCGCCAACGAACGTTGCTGGTAACGTTTCAAACTTTGACCCAGTGCTTATCTCACTGGTTCGTCGTTCGATGCCAAACCTGATCGCATACGATGTTTGCGGCGTTCAGCCAATGACAGGTCCAACAGGCCTTATCTTCGCAATGCGTTCTAAGTATGCTAACTCGACCGCTCTGGGCGCTGAAGCATTCTACAACGAAGCAAACACAGGTCACTCGTCACGCCTAGGCGCTGGTGTTGACTATGCAAACACAGGTGCAGCTTCAACAACTGCTGTTGGTGCTAACACTGTGTCGGCTAACGGTTCAACTCTTGCTTCGTCAAACAACGCTGGCAACTCAACGTATAACTATACGATGGGTCTTCTGCTTGGTACAGGCGAACTTCTTGGTTCAAACTCGACCTACATCTTCCCAGAAATGGGCTTCAGTATCGAAAAGGTTACAGTATCTGCAAAGACACGTGCCCTTAAGGCTGAATACTCGCTTGAACTTGCACAGGATCTGAAGGCAATTCATGGTCTTGACGCTGAAACAGAACTCAGCAACATCCTTTCGGGTGAAATCCTTGCTGAAATCAACCGTGAAGTTGTTCGCTCGATCATCATCACTGCTGAAAAGGGTGCAACTGAGGGTACTACAACTGCTGGTATCTTCGATCTTGACACTGACTCAAACGGTCGTTGGTCGGTTGAAAAGTTCAAGGGTCTTCTGTTCCAGATTGAACGCGAATGCAACCAGATTGCTAAGCAGACACGTCGTGGTAAGGGTAACATCATCATCTGTTCGTCTGACGTTGCGTCTGCTCTTCAGATGGCTGGTGTTCTTGACTACGCCCCTGCTCTTAACAGCAACAACCTGAACATCGACGACACAGGCAACACATTTGCTGGTGTTCTTAACGGTCGTATCAAGGTTTATATCGATCCATATGCAGGCACCAACTTCCTGGTTGTTGGCTACAAGGGTTCGAATGCCTTTGACGCTGGTTTGTTCTACTGCCCATACGTTCCACTTCAGATGGTTCGTGCAGTCGATCCTAGCAGCTTCCAGCCAAAGATCGGCTTTAAGACACGTTACGGTATGGCTCCAAATCCATTCGCCAAGGGTACAACTGCAGCCGATTCGACTGCAACTCTTGAGCAGGATTCGAACAAGTACTACCGTCGCGTTCTTGTTTCTAACCTTATGTAATCATAAGAGTTGGGTAACCAACCAAAAACTGGGAGGGGGATCGAAAGGTCCTCCTCCTTTTTTTATGTACAATATAAATAGAACAGTATATAATGCTAATTAGCAACTTAGAGGTATATAGTGGCCAAGACAACTAATCCTAACTTCCTATCGCCTTTAGGCCATAAGTTTATACTGTCGCGCACGCCCAATCTGAACTTTAATGTTCAGTCGGTTCGTCTTCCTGGTATGTCATTGTCGTCTACTGAGACTGCCACACCATTCGTGTCTATTCCAAACTCTGGTAAGATTGTCTTTTCTCCTCTGACTATTACATTCCGTGTCAATGAAGATATGGCCGACTATCTTGAGATTCGTAACTGGATGAGCTCACTTGGTTCGCCAACAAGCTTTGAAGGGTATGCCAACCTTAAGGAAAGCAACGACGGATTATACTCTGATGCTACACTAGTTATCATGAACTCGGCTATGAGAGGCAATCTCTCTGCTACATTTTATGATCTATTTCCAATTGACATCTCTGATCTTCAGTTCACCACAATGGACACAGATGTGAACTACATAGAATGCACCGTAGATTTTAGATATTTACGTTGCGAAATAGGTGTACTTAATTCGTAAACCGTGATATAAAGGTTATTATGAAGATAGATGATATATACGCCTTGTGGGAGCAAGACTCTCATATCGACCGTTCAGAACTCGGGACAGAGGCACTGAATATCCCTAAACTCCATCATAAGTATTTCAAGATCTTTACGAATGAACGACTGGTTCTTCGTAAGTACGAAGCCGAACTCAAGCAACTGAAGCTTGCCAAGAACGAGTTCTTTACTATGGGACCGACGGAGGAGACACATGCTAAGGGCTGGAAGCTTCCACCTCAGGGCAAAATCATCCGTTCAGACGTGCATAACTATATAGAGGCAGATCAAGAGGTAATCGATATGTCATTACGTATTGGTATCCAACAAGAAAAGATTGAGCTTCTAGAATCGATCATCAAATCCCTGACAGGCCGTGGCTTTAATATCAAGGCTGCAATTGAATGGGAGAAATTTAAAGTTGGTATTTAATGAGTGATGTCCACCTAAAATACATTAATAGTGTTCACATCAAGGTATGTGCAGATCCGTCAACCATCATGGAGTTGTCGGATCAATTCACATTCTATGCAGACAACTATAAGTTCCATCCTAAGTACCGTGCACGTATGTGGGACGGGAAGATCCGACTGGTCAACAACCTGTCTGGTACTTGCTATGCTGGTCTGAGTCAGAAGATCAAGAAGTTCTGTGATGCACGTGGATATACACTGACGTTTGATGACGAACTGATCTATGCCAACGTATCTGAGCATGAGTTAGAAGAGTTCATCGCGACTCTTAATATCCCTGAGAAGTACAAGGGACGCGACTATCAGTTCAAGGCGGTCTTAAAATGCATTCGTTCTGGACGTAGAACACTCGTCAGTCCTACGTCATCAGGCAAATCCCTCATGATCTACATTATCATGAGATGGTATCAACAACACAAAGGCCTAATCATCGTTCCTACGATCGGTCTGGTTGGACAGATGGAAAGTGACTTTAGAGATTATGGATACACAGGTAACATTCACGTTAGTACTGCTGGCCTCAGTAAATCTAATGATATCGACGCTGACATTGTTATTACTACTTGGCAGTCGCTCAACAACGGCAAAACCAAAATGCCAAAGCAATGGTACAGCCAATTCGGGTGTGTGTTTGGAGATGAAGCTCACGGATGCAAGGCAACGAGCCTCATACAAATCCTATCTAGCCTCGAAACCTGTCGGTACCGTTTCGGCGCAACCGGAACCCTCGACGGACATCCTCTCAATGAAACGACCATCGAAGGGCTTTTTGGGCCGCAGTACAGATCGACAACAACAAAACAGTTGATGGATGATGGTTATGTTGCCAAACTCAAGATTAAGTGTATCGTGCTTAAGTATCCTGAGGATGTGAAGAAACAGTTCCATACTACTGTCAACAAGAAGAAGAAAACCTATCAGGAAGAGATCGACTTCTTGGTAAATAATGAAAAGAGAAACAAGTTTCTTAAGAACCTGACTCTGTCACTCAAGGGAAATAAGCTACTATTCTTTAGGATTATTGATCATGGAAAACTATTACATACCGCCATTAGTGCAGTGTCTGACCATAATGTTTTTTACATTGATGGTAGTGTATCAGGCGTGGACCGGGAAAGTATCCGTCGCGCTATCGAAGATGAAGAGAATGCTGTCCTCATTGCGTCGCTAGGTACTACATCAACAGGTGTGAGCATCAACAAGCTTCACCATATGATTGCTGCATCTCCGTCTAAGTCTAAGATCAAGGTTCTACAGTCTATCGGCCGTATGTTACGTATGCATGAAGACAAGGAAGAGGCAGTACTCTACGATATTGTTGACGATATATCCTATAAGTCGCAGATGAATTTTACCCTGAACCACTTCATGGAGCGTTGCAAGATCTATGACGCCGAGAAGTTTGAATACGAAATCTACAATGTGAGGTTATAATGATTGCAATTTACACGTTATCAAATGGCGAACAGATCATTGGAGAAAAGATTCGGACACTACGAGAAGGTGCTGATACTATTCAGAATCCATTCTATATTATGGAAACTCAAGATGAGTATGGCAATAATGGCATGAAACTCATAAATGTGTGTACATTTTCTTCACAACAGTATATAGTTGTAGATAATATGCATATCATCTATAAGATGCCGGCTAATGAACCAATGACCAGGTATTATAACAAACTGGTAGAGGCATCTAAGAAAGCTGATACGTATAAGATGATTGAAGATTCCATCAGAGACATGGAAGATATGGAAGCGACGTTGCGTGAAACAATCTCAAAAAGACTCGTAGGCGGGTCAACGATTAATTAAGGATATACCATGAAAGAATCAATGCCGAATCCGGTCAAGAAGAAAAAAGCAAACAACTACATTGATAACAAGAAGTTCTACGCAGAAATGATCATCTATCGTAGACTTTATGATGAGTCTGTTATTAAAGGTGAACCAAGACCGATTGTATCCAGATACATCGGTGAATGCATTATGTTGATTGCCACCCGCTTGGCGACACGCCCCAACTTTGTCGGCTACTCATACAAAGATGAGATGATCTCGGATGGCATTGAGAACTGTCTGGCATATATCCACAACTTCAATCCTGAGAAGTCTACAAACCCGTTTGCATACTTTACACAGATCATTTACTATGCATTCCTACGTAGAATCCAAAAGGAAAAGAAGCAGCTGTACATCAAGCACAAGAGCTTCGAGAACAGCATGATCATGAACACACTGGTTGATATGGCTCCTGAAGACCGGTCACACTACTCTGCAGCATTCATAAATGTATCAGAGAAGCTTGGTGAACTCGTCGAGAAGTTTGAGGCCAAGAACCCAATAGCACCCAAGACTAAAAAGGGTGTAGAGAAATTTATCGAGGATGACGAAAATGAATAATGTACCAGTACTAATCCAACAACTGGCAGAGAATGCCCTGGATACCAAGACACCTGAACATATCCGTTACAACTATATGGTTGCATTAGAGAGTGTTCGAAACTATTGTGACTCTGCATTGAAGCAGTATAATAAGAAGAATGGCAAGCGTTAATGAAAATTGCTTTGATTACCGATACTCACTGGGGTGCACGTGGGGATAGTCTTGCGTTCGCCGAATATTTTAATAGGTTTTATTATGAACAATTCTTTCCGTATCTGGCTGAACATCGGATTACTAATATCTTCCATCTTGGGGATATTGTCGATCGGCGTAAGTATATCAACTTCGTTACAGCAAGACACCTTCGTAAATTCGTCGAGTACTGTGATAGTTCCGGAATCAGACTCGATGTAATTATCGGCAACCATGACACTGCGTTCAAGAACACGAACGAGGTCAATTCTATGAGGGAGCTCTTTGAGCATTCAACTTATGACATCCATTATTATTCTGATCCTACTGTTGTCAATCTCGGTAGTACCGACATTGCTGTACTACCCTGGGTATGTTCAGGCAACTACGAAGAATCTATGGAATTCTTGCGTAGCACTAATTCACAAATCTTATTTGGCCATCTGGAGATTGCTGGCTTTGAAATGTACAAGGGGGCTGTAAACGATCATGGTTTTGACTCTAAAATCTTTGATAAGTTTGATACTGTTTGTTCCGGTCATTTTCATCATAAGTCTACTCGGGGCAACATTAATTATCTGGGAGCTCCTTATGAAATGTCTTGGTCTGACTACAACGATCCTAGGGGGTTTCACGTCTTTGATACGGAAACTCGTGAGCTGACATTTATTCGTAACCCGTTGACGATGTTCAATAAGGTCCACTACCATGATCAGGACAAGACTCTTGACGATATCATGGATGTTGACTTCGACCACTACAAGGGATCTTATGTCAAGCTGATCGTTCACAGCAAGACCAACCCTTACTGGTTCGACATGTTTGTCGACAAGATCGAGAAGGCTGGAGTGCTAGATCTTCAGGTCGTAGATGACAACCTGAACCTGCAACTTGAGGATGATGGAGATCTTGTCAACGAGGCCGAGGATACACTGACTGTCCTGAACAAGGTCGTTGAGCAGGTAGACTCACGAGTAGACAAAAAAGTGTTGTACAATTTCCTCAGTTCGTTGTATAGTGAAGCTTTAAGCGTGGAGTAATGTGTGATCCTATTTAAGACTATTCGTTGGCAGAACATGCTGTCAACCGGTAACCAGTTTACCGAGGTGGCACTGGATCGTAGCAAGTCAACATTGATCGTCGGGGAAAACGGGGCTGGTAAGTCTACGATCCTCGACGCGTTGTCGTTTGCTCTTTACGGTAAGCCGTTCCGGAACATCAACAAGCCTCAGTTGCTCAATTCTATGACACAGAAGAATTTAGTCGTAGAATGCGAGTTTATGGTAGGTTCTAAGCATTTCCGTGTAAAACGCGGCATTAAACCTCAAATCTTCGAAATCTATCAAAATGGCGAAATGATTAATCAAAATTCATCCGCCAGGGATTATCAAGAGTATCTTGAGAAGAGTATCTTGAAATTAAGTTTCAAGAGTTTTGGCCAAATTGTCATCTTAGGCAGTGCCAATTATCTCCCATTCATGCAATTGCCTGCACATGCTCGCCGTGAGGTCATTGAGGATCTTCTGGATATCCAGATCTTCACTACCATGAACAATCTTCTCAAAGAAAAGATTGTCACAAACAAGGCAGCTATCACAGATACCGACTATCAGATCAACCTGATCGAGAACAAGATCGAGTTGACTCAGAAGCATATCGATTCTCTGAAGACGAACAACGATCATCTCATCAAGCAAAAGCAAGAGTTGATTGACGAAATCTCTAGCCATATCTTAATTGCAGAAATGGCTATCAGAAAACAAAATGCAATCTTGGATGAGAAATCTGCATTGGTTGCCGATGCCGAGAAGGTGAATGCCAAACTCACTAAGCTGGTAGAGTTGGAAAACCAACTTGAAAACAAGGTCCGTAGCCTTAGGAAGGAAATCAACTTCTATCATGATAACGATAGTTGTCCGACCTGCCGACAGGGTATCGACCATGACTTCAAGAATGAAACCATTGATGATCGTGCAAATAAGAAGCAGGAAGTTACTGATGCTCTTGTAAAGATCGAGGATGAAATTCTTGCCATCAATAAAAGAGTCAATGAGATCTCTGAGATCAACAAAGAGATCACGGCTATCAATACTAGGATCACCGAACTAAACTCTGACATCCGTTCGTGGAATTCCAGCATCCGTACTCTAGAGACCGAGATCGATGGTCTTGAGAAGAATACTGGTGTGATCGATGAGAGCAAGGAAGATTTGAGTGTACTTAATAGCCATCTTGCTGTACAACAGAAATACAAGGAAGAACTGGCTAACGAGCGTCAGGTGATCGAGGTTGCCGGTGTACTGCTCAAGGACTCTGGTATCAAGACAAGAATTATTAAGCAGTATGTTCCCATTATGAACAAGCTTATTAATAAATACCTCGCGGCTATGGACTTCTTTGTCCAGTTTGAATTGGACGAGAACTTTAATGAGAAGATTAAATCACGCTTTAGAGACGAGTTCTCTTATGCATCTTTCTCCGAGGGCGAGAAAATGCGTATTGATCTTGCTCTTATGTTTACCTGGAGGGCTATTGCTAAGCTCCGCAATTCTGCTTCAACCAACCTTCTCATCATGGACGAAGTCTTCGACTCGTCGCTTGATGTCGGCGGCACGGAAGAGTTCCTCAAGATCCTTGAAGGACTGACAGCAGAGACGAACACGTTCATCATCTCACACAAGGGCGATCAACTGTTCGACAAGTTCCACAGCGTAATTAAGTTTGAGAAACACGCCAACTTTAGTAGGATTGCAGCATGACAAAATTTATTTGGGTAAGAGACCGTGACAAAATTGATCACTATGTTAATGTAGATCATATTATTAAGGTGACTAAGATTCCTGCACATGGATCATTTTCGGCGGCTGCATATATTATGCTTCGTGATGGAAAAGAGATTGGACTGTCAACCGATACGTTTGATACGTATGAGGATGTCATCGCCAAGATCCAGGTGGCATCGGCATGATTGTTCCTATCCTAGGTAAGGACCATCCGATCCTCAAAGAAGAGATGCCGGCATTCGACTTCAACAATACGGTTGTCGATCCTGTAGAACTGTATAACGATCTTGCTGAAACTATGCGAGAGAATGAAGGCATGGGTCTATCAGCCAATCAGATCGGTGTGCGTACACGTGCATTCGTAATGAGGGCAGAGGAGATTATCGGTGTCTTCAATCCTCGTGTAGTTGACATGTCTAATGAGACTGTTACACTCGAGGAAGGATGTCTATCGTATCCTAACCTGTTCGTGAAGGTCAAGAGACCGAAGAGCATCAAGGTTCGTTTCACGACTCCCGATGGTGAGACGTCTACCAAGACGTTCACCGGTATGACGGCTCGTGTATTCCTGCATGAACTAGATCACCTGAATGGTATTGCACATACATCTCGTGCTAACCGTTATCATCTTGAGCAGGCCAAGAAGCTTGTCAAGAAGTTGAAGAAGCGTCCATTGGGTGTCTTGCCAACCTTTAGTGATGAGGCAAGGGATCTTGTGAATGCTCTACAAGTTTAGGGTTTACATTAATGCCCAACTGTGATAGAGTAAGAATACAAACAAGGAGAATATTATGAGTGAAGATTGGGTACGTGACATTGCCGGCATGCACAAGTATTACGGTGTCAATGAGAAGGTTAATGACTTTGATGCCGAGAAGTTGCAACAGTTCCTCGACTTCCGTATGTCATTCCTCGATGAGGAACTGACTGAAACTAAGAACGCAGTCAAGCGTAAGGATGCCGAAGAGATCGTAGATGGCCTGATCGATCTCTGTGTCGTTGCTATCGGCACACTCGATGCAATGGGTGTTGACAGTCACGAAGCATGGACTCAGGTCCTCCGTGCCAACCTTGCCAAGGAGGTAGGCATCAAACCCGAACGGCCGAATCCTCTTGGGTTGCCGGACCTCATCAAACCGGCTGGATGGAAAGCACCATCCCATGCTAAAAATCACGGTTTGTTGTCAAAACTAAAATAACTGTGTACAATTAATTCAAGTGGGTGTAAGGTGACTTATATCCACTTGAAAGGCTAATATATTATGAAAAACGATAACCAACTTGAAATCCTTCGTACACTAGACAAACTTCCTCTAAACGAGGCTAAGTCTATTGCTCTTGAAATCATCGAGACATTCCCGTCTAAAACTATTAAACAAAAGGCATCGGCCAATCGCTTGGCCTATGATATCCAAAACGCAAACACATCTAAGTATGTGTGTGAATCCATGTGGCGCCCTTATCTCGCATCGCTCGGTCTTCGTGTGACCGATTCGTCGTGGAATAAGCACTATTCGAGTATTTGATTATGATTATTGGAACATTTACTGCCAAAGTTTGGCCTGAGTTTATAACACGGCGAGATGGAAAGATCGCCGAACGTATCGCTGTAGGTGATACCAAAAATCTTTACAACCGTTGGGACTCTGAATTCCCAGAACAGCATCAATGTATGGTAGATCCTAAACAAACTTTGTTTGAAGGAAACACAGTGCATACCCATCATGCTTTTGATACTATTGATGAAGATTATGGCAATTGTGATTGGAAGAGGTATGCTAAAGACGGTATTCATCTTACAAATTATATCTATAATAAAATTAAAGAAGGCACCACAGATCATGTTGTTGTGTGGGAATGGGCCAATGGCAACCAACATAATAGATTGTACGAAAATCATGAAGTGTCGTATACTGTACTTGGTGTAGTGCCTGCTAGCTACATAATTAAGAATGCAAAGATCGATGGTTATGACTCACAAGGTCGACCATTCTATAGATTTCCATATGAGAAAGGTGTAAAGTATGTCTAATGAACGTGAATCAGTAAAAGTCCTGCAAGAGTGTATCGACCTGCAGATCCGTAAGTCTAAAGACTATCAGAACCCCAACTCGAACGTAGTGCAGGCAATGCACTATCGCCGTGGTGTAGACTCTATCCATGACACAATGCATGGCAAGATGCTTCGTGCTCAGTCTCTCCTCGAGTCTGGCTCTGCTGCCAACTTCGAGTCTCTCGAAGACACTTACAAAGATCTGATCAACTATGCTAGCTTCGCTGTTTCGTACATTCGTGGCAAGATGGAAGGCCAAGATCCTAACCGTGACTACCTTAATCGTCCTAAGAAAGGCAATTAATGCTTATTGTTGAAGATATTCGGTGGCACTTCATCGATGAGCTGAAGTATGGTAGGTTTGTCACTGACAAGACCGGTGTCAAGACCATTGAGATGATCGGTGCTTGCTTTGAAGCCAATCATCCTACCATCTTCGGTGATGTCAATGATGAGTACGTAGAGCGTGAGCTCGAGTGGTATAAGTCGATGTCTCTGTATGTCAAGGATATTCCTGGCAAGACACCGGCTATCTGGGAACAGGTTGCTTCGTCTGAAGGCAAGATCAACTCCAACTATGGTTGGGCTATCTACAGCGAAGACAACGGTTTCCAATATCTCAACGTTCTCCGTGAACTATGTGTCAATCCTAACAGCCGCCGTGCTGTGATGATCTATACTCGTCCTACTATGTGGCAAGATTATAATCGCGATGGCATGTCTGATTTCATGTGCACCAATGCTGTACAGTACATGATTCGTGATGGCCAGCTGGTTGCCGTAGTGCAGATGCGTTCCAATGACGTAGTCTTCGGTTATCGTAACGACTATGCATGGCAGTCCTATGTTGCTGATCAATTATCAAATGATCTTGGTCTTAAAGTATTGCCAAAGATTATCTGGAATGTCGGCAACCTGCATGTGTATGAACGTCACTTTGATAAGGTAAAGTAATGAATAAATGGACACGGCGTTACTTGGATATTGCCAAGGAAGTTGCAACCTGGTCTAAAGATCCTTCTAAAAAGATTGGAGCAATAGCAGTTGGTGACAAGGGACAGATCCTGAGTCAAGGATACAATGGTTTCCCACGCGGTGTCAAGGATACAAGTGCCCGTTACGATATCCGCGAGGACAAGTATAAGTATGTGGTGCATGGTGAGATGAACGCCATCTACAATGCATGCAACTCTGGTGTGTCGCTTAATGGTGCAACACTCTATGTCACCGGTCTTCCTGTCTGTTCTGAGTGCGCCAAGGGTATCATCCAGGTCGGTATCAAGAAGGTGATCATGGAATATCCTAAAGATATTCCTGACTTCTGGCGTGAATCAATGGCACTTACCACCCAGATGTTCCATGAAGCAGGTGTAATGTTTTTATGTCATGAGGAATAATAGTGGAATTAACACAATATTATGACGAATATCTAAGATATTTTGAGTTGGCCAAGGACCAACAGGCCAAGTGCAACCTCGGCACAATTCCATATAAAGAGTCGGCCATGGCCGATGACCTGTTAGAGAACGTAGAACTATACGACGTTGTCGAACGCAAGTTCGCCGGCTTTTCTCAGATTGTGAACGACGTCTTTTATGGTTGGACTGACAAGCATCCATACTTCCATAAGATGGAACAGGGTATCCACACACGGGAGCGTGGGTACATCGCCCGTGACTGGACAGGCAAGCATGCCGACTTCAGTCTGCCCGAGTGGTTGTACATCTTTATCCTGCACCGGGTGACCGGTTCCGGCATCAACTACTCGAAGAAGCCATCGGGTTATCACAACACCTTGCTACCACATCTGTATGAATGCATGTCGATCGAGGATATGGTTCGTCGTGTGAACCACCATCCGTATCCGTTCTATACGTCGGTTGGTTATCAGTTCCCTGCATTCCCTAAGGTTCCAGCTGGTGCAAACTACAAGAAGGGTGGCGATTACTACCTGTCTGAGTATGCTCCACGACTGGCCAGAGATCTTGCCGAATGGCTTCAGGGCAGTAACATGAAGAGAGATCTTCGTGAGATTGGTGACTGGATGCTGGCATGGAACGTAGCCAACGGTCTCCGTCAATACAAGTTCCAGTACGCAGCGGTTGTGGCCGACATCGCTGACTGGTATCCTGAGTACTGCAACCTCGATAGTCCATTCTACTACGGTACGAATGCAGTCGAGTGTATCTCTTATCTGGCCAACAACACAGACAGAATGAAACAGGAACTATTCCTTGACAAAGTGATGGAGAAGATTTATGCCGATACAGGTGCGTACCCCTACAACGCCGAAGATGTATGTTGCGACTTTATCAGATGGGTCGAGAACTATGTTAAGCCAGGATCAGATTATGACCACCTTTGTTTCGACTCCATCTGGTCCTCCTGTAGAATTAAAGATCACCCATATGGTCGTCAACGAGCTATGCTCGATCTTGGCCTCATCGACACCTTTAACAAATTGTCATCTCACCCCTCAGACGACTATATACTAAAGCAGGCAGGTATTTCTGTCCAGCAATATAAAGAAATGGTGAAAGCGCTATGAGTCATAATAACCACGTAATCGATGGATACAACCAGGATGTCGGCTACAGATCTTGGGAAGAGGCCAAGGACTATTATCTAGAACTTGCTGATACATGGACAGATCCGTATCCAGATCCAGTCGTAACCGTGCATGACGGTGTTCGTTGTGTCCGTGACGATCTTATCACAGGAACCAAGGTTCGTGGTGGCGACTGCCTGATGTCAAGGATCAATCAGTCGACAATTGTGTATGTGCAACCACGTACAGGTCTTGCCGGTGTCTCTATCCTTGATGTTGCCAAACGTTATGATAAGAAGGTGAAACTGTTCATGCCTTCTGCTCAACGCATCTCACATCATCAGGCGTGTTGCATTGAGCGTGGTGCAGAAGCATCGTTCCATCGTATTGCTGCGATGCCGAACCTGAACAAGATCGCCAAGGACTGGGCAGACTCACAGGAGGATGCATTCTTCGTTCCGCTTGGTCTAAAGCATGAACTCGTGACTGCTGGTATCGTCAAGGCAGCATCTAAGATCCCTGCTCCTGATGAGGTCTATGTTGCCATCTCGACCGGTGTTCTTTCGAGAGCGATGCAGATTGCATGGCCAAATGCCAAGTTCCATTCGGTTGCTGTATCGCGTAACCTAAAGGCTGGTGAACTTGGTAGAGCAGATGTCATCTCAGAACCGATGGCATTCCAACAGAGTGAGAAGGCTGAGAACCTGCCACCATTTCCGTGCATAGATACATATGACGGTAAGGTATGGAAGTACATTCCGAAGAATACCGGCCGCAACATCCTGTTCTGGAATGTCGGCAAGGAACCAGTCCTCAACGATCCTACCATCTACGATCGTGTAGATTCTTACCGTGACTGGCCAAAAAAAGATGTACAATTTGCCACACTTGATGTATAGTGAATAATATGAAAACGCTTGTAACCTCGCCATTCACCCATATCTCCTCCAACATTCATTCGCATCGTGCTGCTCAGGCTGCAATCTATGCAAACCAACTAGAGGAGAATGGGTATACCGTACATCTAGACCGTACTGGTGATATCCACCCTGATATCAATTCATTCGATAGTATCTGTGTCTACCACGGCAATGACTGGGGTGGATCTCTTAACCTATTCGGTGGAATGAAGAACTACGGTAACATCGATAACCTGATTAGGTACTCTCAGTTCAAGGGTACTGTGTACTCGTTATGGATCGATCATCCTAAATACTCTGAGATGCTTGAGCCACGTATGAAGGGTGAGATCCATCCTGACTGGGCAAAGGTCGACTGGGAAAACCTGAAGCGTATCGAGAATACTGCCAAAACTCTTAGACAGATAACTCCAACAACCAAGGTGGTTGTAGGCGATAGCCATGCTATCTGCATGTACCGTCCTGGTTGGTTCGTTAACTCTGTACCTTTCAAGACTCTACATGGTGCACTCAAGGAAGGCCTTCAGTCGTTCATCCAACCACATCATGAGATTGCAGAGTTCTACTTCGGCAACATCGACGTACGCCACCATCTGATGCGTCAACCGAATCCTGAAGAGGCAACACGTGATCTTGCCAAGAGATACTACGAGCAACTATCTCAACTAGATCTTGCTAAGGTCTATGCATACGAGCTGCTTCCTATCGAGAACGAGTCTCGTGCACTTCCTAAGACTGGTTACTATAAGGGCACACCGTTCTATGGTGTATGGGAACATCGTGAGACTGTTCGCCTGATCTTCAAAGATGAGATGAAGAATCTCTGTGCACAGGGTAGTGTCAACTTCATTGAGTGGACTGACTACCTCAAGAATGACAAGGGCGAACTTGACTTTGAGCATATGGAAAAGCCAAAGTCTGTGCACCTATCGCGTAATTCATATCCGCATTGGCAAGGTCGTAAGTGGAGCGGCTTGCCTGAACATAAACCATCAACTCTAGAGGACTTCTTTATATAATGAAAAATGATACCATGCAAAACACTGTAGTCGGTCATGGAACTACAATAACAACTGTTGATCTGATTCCATCGGGGATCTTGGAAACTACGACTGGTACAAATTTTGTCCCCGGGTTGACTGTAAAGCGTTTAATCGATTATAAATACAATGAAGGCGAAACTCTGAAAGAGATTCAGTCTTACATCAATGCTACGTACGATCAGCATTATTCCCGAAATAAATTTCAAGCAACAGAATTCATCATTGATGCTGGTCATGGTACTGGTTTCAATATTGGGAATATGATGAAATACACCCAACGATACGGTCGTAAGGGTGATCCTGCCGAGTGGCGGAAGGACCTACTTAAGGTCATTCACTATGCAATTATGCAACTCCATGTACATGATACTGAATATAAGGATTAATTATGGGAATTGAAATCAAGGTACCAATCGAGAAGCTTCGTGAACGCAAGCTCTTCGTCGCTGCTCCAATGTATGGTGGTCAGTGTCAGGGCATGTTTGCCCGTTCGATCGCCGACCTCTCGGCACTCTGCACTCACTATGGAATTCAGGTAAGATTCTACTTCCTGTTTAATGAGTCACTCATCACTCGTGCACGTAACTATTGCGCAGACGAGTTCATGCGTTCAGGTGATACACACTTGATGTTCATCGACTCTGATATCGGCTTCAATGCTAATGATGTCATCGCTTTGATGGCACTACAGAGTGAGAATCCGGATGATGACCAGTACGACATTCTTGCCGGTCCTTATCCTAAGAAGTGCATCAGCTGGGAAAAGATCAAGCATGCCGTAGACAAGGGCTTTGCTGACGAGGATCCTAACCGTCTTGAGAAGTATGTAGGTGACTATGTCTTCAATCCAACAGGCGGTACTGGTGAGATTCCTCTTGGAGAACCAGTTGAAGTGTTGGAAGCTGGTACCGGATTCATGATGATCCGCCGTAATACTTTTGAGAAGTTCCAGGAAGCATATCCTCAGCAGTTGTATAAGCCTGACCATGTTCGTACCGAACACTTTGATGGTTCACGTTACATCATGGCCTTCTTCGATACGCCTATCGATGCAAAGCGTGCGCAGTTGGTACCTGAACTACAGGCATACATCGAGAAGAATCCTGAAGCCACAAGTAATGAACTGATTGAGTTTATCAAAGATGCCAAGAGTACTGCTCGAGATCGTCCTGAGTACTCGGAACGTTATTTGTCTGAAGACTATATGTTCTGTCAGTGGGTACGTAATGCTGGCATGAAGGTATGGTTGTGCCCATGGATGCAGCTTCAGCATGTAGGCATGTATGTCTTCGGTGGTTCGTTGGTCGATCTGGCTCAGATCGGTGCGGCTGCTACTGCAGACCAAAGTGTGTTGAAAAAGAATAAGAAGTGATGTACATTAATGGGTGGTTGTGTTATGTTGGTACAACCACCCACATTATTGGAGATATATTATGAAGCTTAACCCCGTTACCACACAGATCCTCAAGAACTTCTCGTCGATCAATCAGAATATCATGATTAAGCAAGGCAACCAAGTACGCACTATCTCGCCTACTAAGTCTGTCCTTGCTCGTGCATTCCTTAGTCAAGAATTCGACTCGACGTTTGCAATCTACGACCTCAGCCGTTTCCTTGGCACAGTCTCACTCTTCAATGAGCCTGAACTGACTCTCAAGGAATCGTATGTCGAGATCTCCGAGGGTAACAACAAGTTCAAGTATGCATTCAGTGATCCGTCGCTGATTATGGTTGCTCCTGACAAGGAGATCGAACTGCCTAATCCTGAAGTTCGTTTCACTCTGACCGAAGATGCACTCAACCGTGTCATGAAGGCATTGAGTGTTTCACAACTTCCTGACATCGCAGTAACCGGCATCGAAGGTCGTATCCTCCTGCAGGCTGTGGATACTAAGGGTGCAACCAACGACTCGTTCAGCGTTGAGGTCGGTGAGACCGATGCAAACTTCCGTATGGTATTCCGTTCGGACAATATCAAGTTGATTCCAGGCAAGTATGACGTATCCATCTCGTCTAAGGGTCTCAGCCACTTCAAGGGCGAGACTGTTGAATACTGGATTGCTGTGGAGTCTAACTCTAAGTACGACGGTTAATGTGGCTGCTGGTCACTAAGCCAGAGTCCGTGGATGCACTAACTTCGCGACGGACATCACTTTATGATGGAGATATATTATGCTTGAAGAATTCTTGTGGGTTGAGAAGTATCGCCCTAAGACCATTGCCGATACTATCCTGCCTACTCATTTGAAGACTGTGTTCCAACAGTTCATCGATCAGAAGAATATCCCTAACCTCATCCTGTCTGGTTCTGCTGGCGTCGGTAAGACGACGGTTGCCAAGGCCATGTGTGAGGAACTAGGATGTGACTATATCGTTATCAACGGTTCTATGAACGGTGGTATCGATACCCTGCGTAACGACATTGCTCGTTTCGCCTCCTCCATCTCACTATCTGGTGGCCGTAAGTATGTTATCCTTGATGAGGCTGACTATCTTAACGCACAGTCTACCCAACCGGCTCTCCGTAACTTCATGGAAGAGTTCTCGGCCAACTGTGGTTTCATCCTGACCTGCAACTTCAAGGATCGTATCATCGAGCCGTTGCAGTCACGGTGTTCGGTCATCAACTTCAAGATCTCTAAGGCAGAGATGGCAACCCTCGCAGCTCAGTTCATGAAGCGTGTGGTTGTTATTCTCGAGAAAGAGAACGTTCCATTCGACAAGGCAGTGGTTGCTCAGGTTCTGACCAAGCACTTCCCCGACTGGCGTCGTGTTCTCAATGAACTCCAGCAGTACTCTGCTACTGGAAACATTGACTCGGGTATTCTATCCAACTTCTCTGACAATGCACTTGCTAAACTCATCAGCTATCTGAAGGACCGAAACTTCAGTGCGATGCGTAAGTGGGTTGCAGAGTCCGACATGGATACCACCGAGTTCTTCCGTGCCTTCTTTGACAAGGCGGAGGACTACATCAAGGCCGACTCCATTCCTGTGCTAGTCCTCCACCTTGCAAAGTATCAGTATCAGAATGCATTCGCAGCTGATCCTGAGATCAACCTGACTGCCTGTCTCACCGAAGTCATGGCGGACTGTGAGTTCCTATGACCTGGTTCGGACGGAACAAAACATGTGCCGTGTGTGAAGATAAGTATCTCAAGAGTGTACCATTCCATGAAATGCGGTTAAATACCGATGATGGACCGGTCTCTCTTGAGATCTGTGAGAAATGTGCAGACTTCTTTGACAAGTCTGCCGAAGTGATTATGAAGGGCAGACAATCCGATGAGTCAACCGTTTGATTTTGTAAACAGCATCAACTCGACCAAGAAGAACCTGATGAAAGGCACTGAGAACGATCAGCTTGCCGAGAAGTCATACGCACCATTCATTACCAACAAGGCACTATCCTACTTCGCCGATACCGTACAGCTGGCCAACATGATGAACTGCAATCATGGTCTGGACAACAAGTTGCAATATTCGTTTCTAATAAATATTGTACGACCCAGCAAACGGTATTCAAAATGGGTGAAGAAAGATAAGGATAGTGATTTAGAACTGGTAATGTCTTACTACGGCTACAACCGTCAAAAGGCCAAAGCCGCACTTAAGTTACTTTCCCCGGATCAAATGAAAACAATAAAAAATAAACTTGATAAGGGTGGAGTTAGAAATGAACGTAGTCGATAGTTTAATCGAGGTAAAGCTGGGTGAGGAAGACGATTTCCTAAAGGTCCGTGAGACGCTGACACGCATCGGTGTCGCATCACGTAAGGACAAGACGCTATACCAATCATGCCATATCCTGCACAAGCAGGGCAAATACTATATCGTCCACTTCAAAGAGCTGTTTGCTCTGGACGGTAAACCATCAAACTTCTCGGATGAGGATAAGGGTCGTAGAAATGCTATCACGAATCTTCTGGTCGATTGGGGTCTGATTAAGCTGGCCGAGGAAGGTTCAACCGATGATCCTCTGACACCTATGAATCAGATCAAGATCCTTCCGTTCAAGGAGAAGGATGAGTGGAACCTTGTGACCAAGTACAATATCGGTCGTAAAAAGTAACACTAAAAACATTTCAAAAAAATGCGCTCGGATTGATTCTGGGCGCATTTTTTTATGTACATTATTTCGAAAAGAGATTATACTGGGTATATGATGATGAAAGGAACAAATATGATCACTAACCTCTGCGGTGGTTCGTTCGAACTGAAGTCTGGTCGCAAGTGGACCCATGGTATCAGCCCCTTCCGTGAACGTGAAGCTCTCAAGCTTCGTTGGGAAAAGGTCGGTCCAATCGGTGGTCGGCACTTCTTCGAGATCGACGGTGTGCAGTACTCTGCCAAGACGATCTCACCTCGCATCGAAGGTATTCAAATGCATACGGAAGGATTTTAATATGACTCCACGTCTCGGTTCAGCTCAAATTATCATGTCTATTAACGACAAGGAAGGTCTTGTGGTTCGCCACGGCGATCAGCCCGATCTCATTCTGGCACACCTGCCAGCAGATCAGTGTGACGGTACAACCTGGAATAAGATCTGGGAAACGCTTGACGGTCTTGGTGTTATTCGCAGCGAATTTTAAAAATAGTTGTGTACATTAATTCAGATCAGTGTATAATGGTAATATCAATTGTGAATGAGGATTTTTATTATGCTTACTCTTGCTGATATCAATGCCGCCACCAATTCCAAGGATGGCGACATCTACTCTGATCTGTACAAAGATGTGTACGGTAGTCGTCCTCGTTACGCCACCTTCGAATCGATCGAAGACTTTGATGTCGACTACGAGCGCCTTGTCAAGCGTCTGAGCGAACAGCTCGTCAAGGAGAAGATCCAACAAGATCGTAACTTTGCCGACTTTGTGGCCCGCGTTGATGGTGTCATGCAGATGGTTCAGGGTGCTACCCGCGAACGTGCTGTTGAGATCATCGCCGATGCAGAAGGCATCGATGCTGAGGAGTTCAGCTTCTACGGTCTCGAGTCTCTCGAGTACAAGTTCAACCTCAAGTATGGTTCAATCGCCAAATGGCTTTCGGAAGAAGTGTAATGAAAGTTTATTTGATTTACATGCAGTATGCCTTCGAAGGCCCAGAGTATGTTGTCGGCGTGTATTCTACACTTGAAAAAGCGCAGACTGCACAAGAAACCGTTTCAAAGCGGCATCGTTCATGGATTGAAGAAGAGGAAGTAAAATAGTTGTGTACATTTAGTCGAAAATAGACTATATTGTATATATAGTAAGCTATGGAGAATGATTATGCAAGTAGAGATGTTTTCGTTACCTACACTTAATGATGGTGTCATGGCCGTAGAACAGAAGTTCTGCGAAGTGCTCAGTGCATATCGTAACGGTGAGAAGCTAGATCCTGAGGTTCTTGACTGGATGGATACGGCCAACACCTGGTTGATGGAGTCTAAGTGATGAGTGATTTTATTCCTGGTTTTGGCACAGAGGCTCGTCAAGAGGATCTTGGTCCTAAGCAAGCCAAGGGTGGAGTCTTCTCTTCGGCTGATGTTCCATTGATCAAGCGGGCATTGCTGTTCTTTGCAAAGAATTGCTTTGTTATTGAGGATCATGAGACGAAGCAACTATCCAACCTGCTTCATCGTTTGGAACGTATCAACTAATACAATGCGCCGTTAGCTCATCTGGATAGAGCGCGAGACTTCTAATCTTGAGGCAGTAGGTTCGAGTCCTACACGGCGCGCCAATTCACTCCTGTAGCTTAAAGGTGAAGCCAGCCGCTCATAACGGCTTGAGTGTGGGTTCAAGTCCTACCAGGAGTACCACGTCACGGTGGCAGAGTGGTCCAATGCAACGGATTGCAAATCCGTAAAGCCGCCGGTTCGAATCCGGCCCGTGACTCCATAAAGAGTAATTGTAATGACTAGGTTTGTTAACAGGTTCGTAATCTCCGACACACACTTTGGACATACGAACTCATGGGAAAAGTTCACGCTGCCTGACGGTAGTCCTCTACGTCCGTTCACCTCTACCGAGGAGATGGATGAGACTATGATTGAACGCTGGAACGCGAAGGTCAAGCCGACGGACACTGTCTACCATCTTGGTGACGTTGTTATTAACCAGAAGTCTCTGCATCTGGTTAGTCGCCTGAACGGGCGTAAGATCCTGGTGCGTGGTAACCATGACATCTTCAACGACAAGCAGTACGCTGATGTTGGCTTTGAGCAGATCCATGGTGTTCGTGTGTTTGTTGATAAGTTCATTCTGAGCCACATACCTCTGCATCCTGACTGTGTGACTGAACGTTTCAAGGTCAATGTGCATGGACATCTTCATGCGAATGAGATCATGCGGACAAGAACTAATATGGTTCATGGATACATGACCGGTCTTGTTACTGAACCAGATCCTCGTTACCTGTGTGTCTCGGTTGAGCATACTAACTACGAGCCTCTGCACTTCGATGAAGTTCAAGCTCGCATAGATAAGCGTTGGGAAGAGGCTAGATACACTGGTCCTATCAATGCTTGGGGTAATGGAAGTGGACCGAACTGATGAAGAACTGCCTAACGTGTAAGACACGTATCAAAGCAGATGCGCATTGGGATGAGAATCAGGGCGATTTCTGGCACTGTACAGCAGTCGTTCCTGTTCAAGGATTTGGTATCATGTGGATTGAAAATCGCAATAAAAACCCTACCGACCCAAAGTCTGTTGGCCGTCTGATTAATCTCAACTTGTTTAGACCAGAACATGCACATCATAAGTCTGGTTTAAATTGTAATTGTCCGTTATGGAGTGGGACAAATGATTGAAGAAGCTAAAGAACTAATTGCTACATCAAGTCCACAGTCTTCTGTATACATCGGATGTGACTCGATACGTTATCGTAAGAATAACCAGTGGTACGCAAAGTACTCGACTGTGATTATCGTCCACATGGACTCTAAGCATGGTTGTAGACTGTTCCACGAGTCTCATGATCTGCCTGATTATGGCAATCTGAAGCAACGACTGTTGAGCGAAGTTAACTATGCCGTAGCTGCTGCGACGGAGATTATTGACGTTCTGGGTGATCGCCACATGGAAGTTCACTTGGATATCAATCCTAATCCGAAGCATAAGTCATCTGTGGCGGTTAAGGAAGCTCTTGGATGGGTCAAGGGCTCACTCGGCATCGATGCCAAGGTAAAGCCTGATTCGTTCGCAGCTACTCATGCAGCAGATCATGTTGTAAGACACTAAAATAGTTGTGTACAATTAATCCATTGTGGTGTAGGTTAAGAATATAAGCAATGGAGATTTTTATGAGAAAAGGCGAACTCCTCGGTAAAGTACTGGTTCTAGCAACCAATGCCCATGCCGGACAGTTTGATCGTGGTGGTAATCCGTACATCCTTCATCCTTTGAAGGTTATGCACTACCTGAAAAGCGACGACGAAGAACTCCAGTGTATTGCCCTGCTCCACGATGTGGTAGAGGATACCAATACTACCTGGGAAGATCTCGTTGCTATCGGTTGTACGACACGGATCATCAACGCGGTTAAAGCTCTTACTAAGATGCCTGGTGAAAACTACGACACTTACAAAGAGTACGTTTTTGGTAATGAAGACGCGATGCGAGTAAAGATGGCTGATCTTCGTCATAACAGCGATATCCGTCGTCTTAAGGGTGTAACACAGAAAGATATCGATCGGATTGCAAAATACAATCGATTCTATCTTGAAATACAAACTCGCCTAGCGCAAAAATAATTGTACAAAAAACAGTAATAATGT
>Ga0208788_1000353_pt1 | contig 23082 bp, 20 predicted proteins | sample Wag4_2014_7_11_3_FD_187363 | JGI IMG/M metagenome (GOLD analysis project Ga0208788, IMG submission 187363) | Fresh water mixed with fracking chemicals microbial communities from Ohio, USA - Utica-2 Time Series FC 2014_7_11 (SPAdes) (version 2) ...
GCTAGTCCACCTGCAACAGGAAGGATGACGTCTGCACCCTGCTGCTCGAAGTTCTTTGAGATCTGGAGTGCCTTAGCTGAATCACCGAAGCCACCAACCATTGTTCCTTCTTGTGTCTTGATATCCCAACCGAGGACCTGGACGTTCTTGCCCTTGACCTTGTTGTAGTGAGCTACACCCTTAGCAAATCCATCCATAAAGATGGTTACTGATGGGAAAGGAAGTCCGCCGTATGTTGCGACTTTACCTGTCTTTGAAACTCCTGCTGCAAGGTATCCAGCCTGGAATGAAGACTCGTTTGTAGCAAACTCAAGTGGCTTGAGGTTTGCAAGTGGCTTGCCATCTGAAAGACCATTCTGGTCAACGATTGCAAACTTAACTGTTGGGTTAGCCTTTGCAGCAGCAACGATTGCATCGTTGATCGCAAAACCAACACCGATGATAATGTCGCAGTTAGCATCGACAAGCTTCTTGATGTTTGGTGCGTAATCAGCACTTGATGCTGCGCCAAGAGGCTGTGGTGTTGTAACTGATGGATTTTTCTTAGCAGCTGCCTGTGCGCCTGCCCAAGCTGATGCGTTAAATGACTTGTCATCTACGCCGCCTGTATCGAGTGCAAGGCATGCCTTTGTTGCTGTCGCTGCGGTTGCTACTGGAGCAAAACCGAATGCGAGGGATGCAGTAGCAAATACTGCAACAAGCTTGATTGTCTTTTTCAAGATTCCTCCAAGAGATTGAGATGAGTTGAAATTGTGCTTATATCCAGACGAACTAGAAATGAATTTCTGGGGTGAGCTTATCTTTCTAGGCTCAATAAACCTAAAATTGGCCACCATTTCTCAAGCGTGGCTTAAAACAAATTGGAAAACTCTCAACCACAACTTTAAAGAATCGAGCGCCACTTAAGGCTTGATCTTCGCCCCTTGCTGCGCCGCCCGGTTTATCACTGGGGCAAGGGCCGCAAGGGCTGGAAGATATGTCGTGAGGGATATCGCATTACCTGAGATTCCATACTCGAAGCCGTAGATGCCTTTTTCGGCATCGAGCACATCGGTATAGAGGCCACCCGAGAGAGCCTTGTCGATGACATCTTCAATGACGACATCAACCCGCTTTACAACCGTGGCGTAAATAAACTTTTGATTCGCAGGAGCAACTGATAAGAATTGATCCGGAGCGACTCCAATGAGCCCAACTATCGAATCACCTTTTTTGGTTTTCTGATTGTTGCTTGAAACGACAGTCTTGAGGATTGTCGAATTCGACCCTGGTAATGCTAAGTAAATTACATCCGCACCAGATGCAATCAGAGCGCGCGTCTCTTGCGCCCCCGTTCCCTCGACATATCTCACTGACGATGAAACTTTCTTCTTGGAAGCAATTACGCCCGCCTTAAAACCATTTTCATAGCTAGCACTTTGATTTGGAGCCGCAAGCATCGCAACTTTGCCACTCTTGCTTACAAGGGCTGCGCTCAGGCCTGCCAAAAAAGCACCTTGTGAATCTGAAAAAACAAGCGAAGCAACATTGGCGTTCTCAAGAGAAGCGTCATTTAAGATGGCAAAAGATGCGTTGCCGAATTCGGAAGTAAGTTGGTCAATCGCAGGGGCATACCCTGAACCAATTGCAATAATGAGCTCGCAATTCTTTGAAATCAAAGAACGCAATCTCTTTTCGCGATCCTGGATGGATCCATCTGTCACTACGGTTTCGAGAGTGAAAGCCTTTTTCTTCTGTGCCTTTTGCAATCCCAACGCGGCTGCATCATTGAAGGATTGATCTCCGCGTCCACCTTCATCATAAGCAAGACAAATCACCGGTTTCTCTACACCAGTTGCTACAGGCAAGCTAAGGAATGAAAGGGCGAGGGAGCCCACTGCAATAAAGCGTGTAAATGTGTAGCGTTTCACTAGAGAACAATCCCTAAGTTTTTATAGGTCGCATCGATTGTCAGTTGCGCAACCGAACGGGCCTTCTCAGAACCTTGATGAAGAATCGAGATGAGATGCGCCTCGTCCTCAAGGAGCTCGAGCGCATGTGCGCGAATTGGCCTGAAGTATTCAACAACGACCTCGGCAACTGCAGATTTAAAGTCACCATAACCTTTTCCAGCAAATTCATTTTCGAGCTCGGCAATAGATTTACCTGAAAGGGCTGAATGTATGGTCAGTAAATTACTTATTCCAGGTTTTTCAGCGAGATCAAATTTCACTTCGCGTCCAGCATCGGTTACGGCACTCTTAAATTTCTTGGCATTAACTTCTGGAGTATCCAAAATATCAATCAGGCCTGCCCCAGAACCAGATGATTTACTCATCTTCGCAGTTGGGTCTTGAATATCGAAAATCTTCGCGCCTTGTTTAAGAATAAAGCCTTCTGGAATCTGAAAAGTCTCGCCGTATTTAGAGTTAAATCGGCCAGCGATATCGCGAGTCAGCTCGATATGTTGTCTTTGATCTTCACCGACCGGAACAAGATTGGTCTGATAGAGCAATATGTCGCCGGCCATCAACATCGGATATGTAAAGAGTCCCACACGTGCAGCATCTGCTCCCGCTTTGGAAGATTTATCTTTAAATTGCGTCATTCGGCTGGCTTCACCAAAGCCCGCCATACATTCCATGATCCAACCTAATTGATTATGTTGCGGTACTTGTGATTGAACGAAGAGCGTAGATTTTTCAGGCGAGATACCGAGTGCCAACAATTGCGCAGCAGATGTGAGAGTGCGCTTGCGGAGCAAAGCCGGATCGGTTTCGACAGTTAATGCATGAAGATCAACGATGCAATAAAAAGCATCGTGCGTCTCTTGAAGATCTACCCACTGCTTTACTGCGCCGAGATAATTGCCGAGGTGGAAGGAATCACTCGTTGGCTGAATGCCTGAAAGTACTCGCTTCTTACTCATGGCGATATTCTCGCATGATTCCTTGCATCAGCCAGTTTGATTATGAGCTGCGCGAAATCAAGAGGCGACCAACCCGCTTACCTTCCATTGATTGGACGGTTATTTGGATTCCGTTGACCTTAACAATGTCGCCTTCGACAGGGATACGCCCAAGGAAATGCATCACAAATCCGCTTAAAGTCTCATATGGGCCTTCTGGAATCTCAACTGCCGCATCAGCAGCTAGTTCTTCCAGTGAAATCAGGCCATCCACCTCAAAGTCACCTGTCAGTGATTCAACGCTGATGTCTTGCTCATCGCCATCATATTCATCACGAATATCACCGATAAGGCACTCCACTAAATCTTCGAGGGTGACGATTCCATCGGTTCCACCGTATTCATCGAGAACGATGGCAAGGTGTTGGCGCTGTGCACGCATCTCTGTCAAGGCAGGGAGAATTCCCTTGGTCCCTGGCAAATACATAATGTTTCGGCAGAGCTCTTGAATCTTTGCCTGAGAATTAATGAGTGATGGATCGATGAGGTCGCGGACGTGAATAAAACCAATTACTTCATCCGATGATCCACGGACCACTGGATAACGTGAATGTGATTTTTCAGAGGCGAGGGCAATTGCCTTGGCAACTGATAGAGATCCATCAATAAAATCAACCTCGGTGCGCGGAACCATGACTTCATGAACCTGGCGCTCTGATGCGTTAAATACTTCTTCAACAATATCGCGCTCTTCATCAGTCAAAGCTGCATGTCCTGCAACAAGATCTAGGAGCTCTTCTTCGGACATCTGCGAGCGCTCTTCCTTGGAATCAATACCGAAGATGCGCAAAACTACATCGGTTGATTTGGAGAGTAGCCAGATGATTGGCCGAAATGCATTTGCAATAAAATCAATAAATCCGGCGGACCACATTGCAATGCTCTCGGCTCTAAAGAGCGCAAGCTTTTTCGGCGCTAGTTCGCCAAAGACGAGTGAGATGTAGGCAATAACAAGTGTGAGTCCAATGAGAGATGCGGTATTGGCTGCAGAATTTGAGAGGCCGCGATCTTCGAGCCAAGGAATAACAAATTGACCAAGTTTTTCTGCACCAAGCGCGGCAGAGAGAAAACCTGAGAGCGTGACGCCAATTTGTACCGCGGCCAGCAGGCGACCTGGATTGGCATGGAGTTTGGCAACCTTGGCACCGCGGCGACCGCGCAGGGCTACTTGGCGAACCTGGCTTTCACGCAGGGAGATAAGTGCGATTTCGGCGGCCACAAAGAGGGCGCCGAGGAAGATGAGGAATAGGACTAAAGCGATCGGGGCAAGAATTGAGCCACTCGGGGGTATATCCATAGTTCCTAAATTATAGCGAGCCCCTTCCCTTTGACGCTACGGCGCTATACCCTGAGCGCGCTGGCCAACCGGTCAGCGCCTTACCCTACGGACCGTCGGGCACGTACCTGCCCGGATAAGGAAGCGCAAAATGGCATCAGTTGTATTCGAAAATGCATCACGTATCTACCCAGGAACAACAGCACCTGCTGTAGATAAGCTCAACCTCACCGTCGCAGATGGTGAGTTCCTCGTTCTCGTTGGCCCTTCAGGCTGCGGTAAGTCAACATCACTTCGTATGTTGGCGGGACTTGAAGAGATCGATGGTGGACGTATCCTCATCGGCGATCGCGATGTAACAAATGTCGCTCCAAAAGATCGCGATATCGCAATGGTCTTCCAGTCATATGCGCTCTATCCACATATGACTGTTGCAGAAAATATGGGCTTCGCATTGAAGATTGCAGGAGTCGACAAGGCAGAGCGCGCAAAGCGCGTCCTTGAAGCAGCAAAGTTGCTCGACCTTGAGCCATACCTAGAGCGCAAGCCAAAAGCTCTATCAGGTGGACAACGTCAGCGTGTAGCTATGGGTCGTGCGATTGTTCGCGAACCACAGGTCTTCTTGATGGATGAGCCTCTCTCAAACCTTGATGCAAAGCTCCGTGTTGCAACTCGTACACAGATTGCAGCGCTACAGCGTCGTCTCGGAATCACAACAGTTTATGTAACGCACGACCAGGTTGAAGCTATGACTATGGGTGATCGCGTTGCAGTTCTTAAGGATGGACTATTGCAGCAGGTTGATTCACCTCGCAATCTCTACGAGAAGCCAGCAAATGCATTCGTTGCAGGCTTTATCGGTTCACCTGCAATGAACCTTCTTGTAGCTCCTGTCTCAGGTGGCAAGGCTCACCTTGGTGATCTCGATATCGATGTTCCTGCATCAGCTGGTTCATCAGTAACAGTTGGTATCCGTCCAGAAGGATGGGCACCAGCATCTAAGGGCTTCCACGTTCTCGTTGAGGTTGTTGAAGAGCTTGGCTCAGATGCATTCGTTTACGGAAAGCCTGCAGATAGCAACGTTAAGTTTGCTAACTCATCAGATGAAGGTGTTCAGGTAATCGTTCGTTGGGATCCAAAGAACCCACCTAAGCCTGGCGAGACAATCACAGTTGTGAACGTTGCTAACGCTGTTCACCTCTTCGATGCAACAACAGGTGCGCGTCTTAACTAAGTAATTAAAGATAAGAAAACCCCGCCAGGATCTGGCGGGGTTTTCTTTTACACAAGCGCTTTAAGCCATTTTGATCGCTTACAAGCACAAGCGCTTTAAGCCATCTTTATCGCTTACAATCGCAAGCGCTTTAAGCCATCTTTATCGCTTACAAGCGCAAGCGCTTTAAGCCATAGCCTTCTGTAAGTTTTCGTCAATCGATGCCAAGAATTGCTGCGTTGTTTGATACGGAGCATCCTTAGAAATCAAGAGAGCTAAATCCTTAGTCATCTTTCCCTGTTCGACAGTCTCAACACAAACTCGCTCGAGAGTTGTGCAGAACTTTGCAAGCTCTGGATTGTTATCGAGCTTAGCGCGGTGAGCTAAGCCTTGTGTCCACGCAAAGATTGATGCGATTGGGTTGGTTGAAGTTTCTTTACCTGCCTGATGATCGCGATAGTGGCGAGTAACTGTTCCGTGAGCAGCCTCTGATTCGCAAATTTTTCCATCTGGAGTCATCAAAACTGAAGTCATAAGACCGAGTGAACCGTAACCCTGTGCGACGGTATCTGATTGAACATCTCCGTCGTAATTCTTACATGCCCACACATAGCCACCCTCCATACGAAGAGACATAGCGACCATGTCATCGATGAGGCGGTGCTCGTACCAGATACCTGCTTCATCGAACTTGGCCTTGAACTCTGCCTGATAAATCTCTTCGAAGATATCTTTAAAGCGTCCGTCGTAGGCCTTAAGAATTGTGTTCTTTGTTGAGAGGTAAACCGGGAACTTACGGAGTAATCCGTAGTTAAGTGAAGCGCGCGCAAAGTCACGGATTGAATCATCGAGGTTGTACATAGCCATGGCCACACCTGATGATTGGAAGTCATAGACCTCATGCGTAGTTGGGGCTGAACCATCTTCTGGAACAAATGAGATTGTTAGCTTGCCCTTACCTGGAACTCTGAAATCTGTTGCACGGTACTGATCGCCGAAAGCGTGACGTCCAATAACGATTGGCTTAGTCCAATGTGGAACCAAACGAGGAACATTGCTGATGATGATTGGCTCGCGGAAGATGACTCCTCCCAAGATATTGCGGATTGTTCCGTTAGGAGACTTCCACATCTTCTTAAGGCCGAATTCTTCTACGCGCGCTTCATCAGGAGTGATTGTTGCGCACTTGATACCAACGCCATGCTTTTGGATCGCTTTAGCAGAATCAATTGTCACCTGATCATCAGTGGCATCACGGTGTTCCATGCCAAGGTCGTAGTACTCGAGATTGACATCGAGATAAGGCAGAATCAATTTATCTTTAATGAACTGCCACATAATGCGGGTCATCTCATCGCCATCGAGCTCGACTACGGTTCCTGCAACTTTGATCTTCGACATTCTCTTCTCCTGATTTCTTATCTTTTAAAGTGTTTGTACGTCAGCTTGCTTTGCGCGGACAGCTTCTGCTGCCTCTTTCAGTGAGGCAATCTCAGAATCAGTGAGCTTGCTTTCGACAACCTTGCGGATTCCGCTCTTACCAATCTCGGCTTCAACGCCGAGATAAACGCCAGAAATTCCGTATTCGCCATCTACCCATGCGCAGACAGGCATAACATCACCTGAATCTTCGATAACGGCCTTTGCCATACGTGCAGCTGCGGCAGATGGCGCGTAGTAAGCAGAGCCAGTCTTGAGGAGCGCTACGACTTCTGCTCCACCATTACGGGTGCGATCAACGAGTTCATCGATTTCAGTTTGAGACAACTTATCTGAAAGCGGAGCTCCGTCTACAGTGCAACGGCTTGGGACTGGAACCATGGTGTCACCGTGTGAACCAAGTGTCAGCGTCTTTACTGAAGAAACTGCAACACCAAGTTTTTCGGCAACAAAGTTAGTAAAGCGAGCGGTATCGAGCATTCCTGCCTGACCCATCACGCGGTTCTTAGGAAAGTTTGTTGCAATCTGCGCTAGCGCTGTCATCTCATCGAGTGGATTCGAAACCACGATAATGACCGCATTAGGTGAATGCTTAGCAATATTTTCAGCAACGCCGCGAACGATTCCGGCATTGACACCGATGAGATCCATACGGCTCATACCTGGCTTACGCGGTAAGCCTGCAGTGATTACAACGACATCAGAGTTAGCTGTCTTCTCATATCCACCACCTTCAGCTGTTGTGGTTGCGCCAATAATCTTTGTCTCAAAGCCTTCGATAGATCGCGATTGGTTCATATCGAGAGCGAGACCTTCGGGCTTTCCTTCGAGAATATCTGTAAGGACAACCTCATCAAAGATGTTGTACTCAGCTAAACGAAGAGCTGTGGTGGATCCGTAGAAACCTGCACCGACAACGGTGACTTTCTTTCCCATAATGCGTCCTATCTTAGGTATCTTGACGTCGAGGCAACTCTACAACCCTTTAGGTAGGGCTAGCGCCAAGGCGAAGAGCACACCGGCGATGGCCAGCGGGAGATAGCTCTCAATTATGCGCCTTCTCCCCTTTACTTCACTGCTACGCGCCAAAACAATGACGGCCGTTCCTGCAGCGATCAAGAGCGCCCCTGTTCTAACGAAGCCAAAGGCGCCGACCACAACACCTAAAACGATAGCGCCAAATGCGATTCGTAGATTGAGGGTAGTTATCGCTCGCATGCATCCACCACATTCGTGAGCAACATTGCGCGAGTCATTGGTCCGACTCCCCCAGGCATTGGCGCCACGTGAGATGCAATATTCATCACATCGGGATGTACATCGCCAAGCAAGCCAGCATCAGTACGAGATATTCCGACATCAAGAACAGTTGCACCTGGCTTAATCATCTCAGCCTTTAAAAAGTGAGCCTGTCCAATCGCTGCTACAACAATATCTGCGCGAAGAGTATGTGCTGCTAAATCTTTTGTTCCTGTATGTGTAAGGGTGACAGTTGCATTCTCTTGCTTGCGAGTTAAGAGCAATCCAAGTGGTCGCCCAACTGTAAGTCCTCGTCCAATCACAACAACTTCAGCACCTTGCAATGGAACTGAATAGTGATTAAGCAGAGCCACTATGCCACGTGGAGTACATGGAAGAGGTGCTTCATAGCCAGCCACTAATCGACCAAGGTTCATCGGGTGCAACCCATCAGCATCTTTTGCAGGATCTATTGCTTCCAGGATTACTTGAGTATTAATCTCGCGTGGCAGCGGAAGCTGAACAATGTAACCAGTGCACTCTGCAGCGTTGTTAAGATCTTTAATTGCTGCCAAAACATCTTTCTGGGAAGCAGTTGCTGGTAGGTCGATTCGTATTGATTGAATACCAACTTCTTGGCAATCACGATGCTTGCCGGCCACATATGAGTGAGAACCAGGATCATCGCCTACCAAGACTGTTCCTAAGCCAGGTGTGATTGCCTTGGCCCGTAGTGCTGCAGCACGGATTGCAAGATCCGCCTTTATTGTGGAGGCAAGTGCTTTGCCATCAAGTATCACTGCAGTCATGGAGCTAGCCTACCGCTTCTTCTTTTCGCACTTCACTTACACATTGAGATCAAGCGTGAGAGAAGTGGCGAGTATCGGTGAAAAACATTGCGATGCCAGCTTTTTGCGCCGCCACAATTACCTCTTCATCACGTATCGAACCACCTGGCTGCACGACTGCTGTAACTCCAGCTGCAATAAGAATCTCTAAGCCATCGGCGAAGGGGAAGAATGCATCTGATGCGCCAACACTTCCTGCTACACGTGTGCCGGCGCGATCAACTGCCAACTTTGCTGAATCAACGCGATTGACTTGCCCCATTCCGATGCCGACTGCGGCCCCATCATGAGCCAACAAAATTGCATTGCTCTTAACGGCGCGTACTGCACGCCACGCGAATTCAAGATCGGCGAGAACTTTATCGCTCACCTTTTCGCCTGTTACTTGGCGCCAATTAGCAGGATTATCACCTGGTGCAGAAATTAAATCGGTCGCTTGCACTAACGCTCCTCCGGAGAGAGTTCGCATCTCTAAAGGATTAATTTGGTTGACAGCTGATGTCAAAATTCGAATCGAAGGTTTTTCGGCCAAGATTGCTTCTGCACCTGGCGCATATCCTGGCGCAATTATCACTTCGGTAAAGACCTTCGACAACTGCTCGGCCATGGCAACTGAAACTTCACGATTTGCTGCAACTACTCCCCCGAAAGCTGAGACAGGGTCGCAGCGATGAGCCTTGGCATAGGCATCTGCAATATCAGTACCAATTGCAATGCCACACGGATTAGCATGTTTGATGATTGCAACACAAGGTTCGGTGTGATCAAGTGCTGCGCGCCAAGCAGCATCAGCATCGGTGTAATTATTAAATGACATCTCTTTGCCATGCGATTGAACTGCATTCACGATTCCGGCAGGCCCACCGCGATAAATTGCTGCGCTTTGATGTGGATTCTCCCCATAACGAAGAGTGTCTTGGCGCTTATAAATGGCACCAAACCAATCGGGCAGAATTTCGTTACTGCTTTGGCGACCAAGCCAACCGGCTATCTGTAGATCATATTCAGCGGTGGTTCGGAAGACCTCTAGCGCAAGTGCAGTCCGTTCTTCAGCTGTAAATCCGCCTGCTTTAACTGCAGCAATCGCTTGGTCGTATTGCGACTCGTGACAGAGCACTGCAACAGAGCCATGATTCTTTGCAGCTCCGCGCAACATAGAAGGCCCACCAATATCAATTTGTTCAATTGAATCTGCAAAATTGGCACCCGACATAATTGTCTTTACAAATGGATAGAGGTTAATAACAACTAAATCAAAGGGTGCGATATCTAAATCCTTGATTGCCGATAAGTGATCAGGGTTATTTTGATCAGCAAGAATTCCAGAATGAATCTTTGGGTGCAGCGTCTTAACACGGCCGCCCATAATTTCTGGAAATCCCGTGTAAGTGCTTACTTCAGTTACCGTGATCCCGGCCTCGGCCAAAGTTTTAGCAGTTGATCCAGTTGAGAGAATTTCAACACCAGAATCTGAAAGCACTGTAGCAAGTTCTAGGAGTCGATCTTTATCGTAGACGCTAATCAGCGCTCTTCGGATTGGCTTACGTGTTGACATTCTCAGGGCTCCAGTGTCGGCAGTAATCGACGGATGGTCGCAACTATGAGACCGCGCTCGATAATCTTAATGCGTTCATGGAGGGACTCCTGCGTATCCCCCGCCAGAATCTCAACTGGTTCCTGCGCGATTATCTCTCCAGTATCGACGCCAGCATCTACCCAATGAATCGTTGTCCCGGTCTCTTTCGCACCAGCGGCAAGTGCATCTCGGACTGCATGCGCTCCTGGAAAAAGTGGCAAGAGGGCGGGGTGGCTATTGATAATTTTAAATCTGCTTGTAATTGCTTCTGGCAGGATTCGCATAAAGCCAGCACTCACCACTAAATCAGGACGAAGCGCTGCGATAAGTTTTTCAAGTTCGAGATTCCAATCAGAACGATTAGCTGTCATTGGAATCAAGTAACTTTCGATGTGATGATTAGTGGCGCGTTGCAAGACAGGAGCACCAGGGCGATCACAGATTAGCGCCACAATCTCGCCACCTTCTGGCGAGAAATCTGTACCAAAAATTTCTTCCGCAAGTGTGCCTGAACCAGAGGCAAGCACGAGAATTCTCTTCATCGCTGTGCTCGAGAGGCGATTGCCACGGTTGCTGCTGCTCCAATGAACACTTCAAAGAAGGCGAGCAAGCCGAATTTCCAGATTGATACGCCCATTGCTCCCATCTCATCTGTCATGAGCGAACCGCTAGAAAGATATGCCAAGAGCACTAGCCCAACGGTAAAGAAGAGACCGCTCTGCAGGGCTAGCGAAACTCCTTGGGAGATTGTCCAATAAGCAAGGAGTACGCCGATTGCAACAAAGAAGAGGGCGCCAATAAGAAATAGAGGATGTCTATCAAGGGGTGTAATGCCCAGGAGAGGAAAGACCGGTAACTGATCTACGCGATACCACCACGGAGAAATCAAAGTGTCGGCACCAAGTGCAAAGCCAGAACCGGCGATATAGGAGGCAAAGGCAATTGCTGCATTTGGTAGATAAAGAACATTGAGCAAGAGCAGAAGGATTCCACCGAAGATTCCGGGTTGAAGGCCTTCAATGAGAAGTTTCACCTCGGCCAACTTGGTGAAGATGAGTATCCCTACTGCAACAAGTGATGTACCAACAATTATTGCGAGCAAGCGCGTGGCGATTTCAACCGGTTTGGCAATACGGATACGAGGACCACATGTGAGTGTGGCCGCTATCGATATCAGAAAAGCAAAGATTGGCGCCAAATACCACTGTGATGTAACTGCAGGGGACGCACTTAAATAGGAGAGAGCAGTAACAATCACAGTATAAAAGAGTGCGTATGCAATTCGCACACCTTTGATGTCATGGTAATCGCCTTGCAATCTATCAAGGGCACGTTTAAATGTGATGCGAACTGCAAGAAAGGGAAGCGCTATCGCGCCCCAAGGAAGATAAGAGAGGTAACCCGCAGTACCTGCGGGAGGCAGAGCGATTGAGAAAGGAATGTGGTGCGCACCGAGCCAAATCCACAGTGCTCCACGGATTGGATCTGTGGTTGTTCCAGTTGCGCTACCTGCTGTCGCCCACGCAATCAGTGCCACAAATGCAAACGGGAGCAGCACAAAGGCTGCTCCACGTATTGCATGTGACAACGAGACCGAGAGGACGCGTTGCATAAGAGATTAGCGACCGAGAATCTCGCGCATTAAGCGCGCTGTCTCGCTAGGAGTTTGGCCAACCTTTACACCTGCCGCCTCAAGAGCATCTTTCTTCGCTTGGGCTGTACCTGATGAACCAGAGACGATTGCACCTGCATGTCCCATGGTCTTTCCTTCAGGAGCTGTAAATCCTGCAACGTAACCAACAACTGGCTTCTTTACATACTCGGCGATAAAGGCTGCTGCACGCTCTTCTGCATCTCCGCCGATTTCACCAATCATGACAATCGCCTGTGTATCAGGATCGTCTTGGAAAGCACGAAGACAATCAATATGAGTTGTGCCAATAACTGGATCTCCACCGATTCCAACTGCTGTTGAGAAACCGATATCGCGAAGTTCGTACATCATTTGATAAGTGAGAGTTCCTGATTTCGAGACAAGACCAATTGGGCCCTTCTTCGTAATATCAGCAGGAATGATTCCGACATTTGAACTTTCAGGACTAATCAATCCTGGGCAGTTTGGACCAATTATTTGAGTCTTTCCACTCTTCAATGAATATGAGTAGAAGTAAGCAGAGTCATGAACCGGGATTCCCTCGGTGATTACTACGACTAAGGGCATCGCTGCATCAATAGCGTCAATGACTGCAGCCTTTGCAAACTTGGGTGGAACAAAGACAACAGAGACGTTGGCACCTGTTGCTGTGATTGCTTCTGCAACGGTGTTAAAGACTGGAAGAGAAACGCCGTCGATATCGGCAACCTGTCCGCCTTTTCCGGGGGTCACACCGCCTACAACTTTGGTGCCAGAGGCCAACATGCGACGGGTGTGCTTTGTGCCTTCAGAGCCTGTCATGCCCTGAACAATTACTTTGCTTGCCGAGTTAATAAAGATTGACATTACTTCGCCGCCAATTCTGCAGCGCGTGATGCTGCTCCATCCATCGTCTCTGCCTGCTCAACCAGTGGGTGGTTTGCGGCACTTAAAATTGCACGTCCTTCAAGAACATTATTGCCATCGAGACGAACTACGATCGGCTTTGTTGCCTTTGCGCCAAGGAGCTCAAGAGCTTGCACAATGCCATTTGCAACAGCGTCACATGCAGTGATTCCACCAAAGACATTGACCAATACGCTCTTTACATCAGGGTCTCCGAGAATAATGGAGAGTCCATCAGCCATTACCTGTGCTGAAGCTCCACCACCAATGTCAAGGAAGTTCGCAGGACGCATTCCGCCAAACTTTTCTCCAGCGTATGCGACAACATCAAGGGTCGACATCACAAGTCCTGCACCGTTTCCGATGATTCCAACTTGGCCGTTATCAAGTTTGACGTAGTTAAGGCCCTTCGCTTTTGCTGCTTCTTCAAGAGCGTTTGCAGAATCAGTATCAATCAGCACCGCATGGTCAGGTTGACGGAAATCTGCGTTCTCATCGAGTGAGACTTTTCCGTCGAGTGCAACGATGCGACCATCTTCTGTCTTTACGAGAGGATTAACTTCAACGAGTGTGGCATCTTCAGATTGGAATGTCTCCCATAATTTAACGAGGCATTCTGCAACTTGATCTGCAACATCGGCAGGAAATTGTGCTTGGGCGATAATCTTCTTTGCGAGCGCGATATCGATTCCTTCAACGGCGCTTACTGGAACTTTCGCTAACTTCTCAGGAGTGCTGTGAGCAACTTCTTCGATATCCATTCCACCGGCAACTGATGCCATGACTAAGAAAGTACGGTTGGAGCGGTCAAGAAGAATTGATATGTAGTACTCGTCCACGATTGGCGCAGCCTGGGCAATCATCACTTTATGAACAGTGTGTCCCTTGATATCCATGCCGAGAATTGCTGAAGCTTTCTCAAAAGTATCTGCGGGATCAACTGCAAGTTTTACTCCACCGGCCTTACCGCGTCCGCCGACCTTGACCTGAGCCTTTACGACGACCTTTCCGCCCATTGAAGCTGCCGCATCGCGCGCTTGCTCTGGGGTGGTTGCAACAGCTCCCTTAAGAACGGGGACAGTGTGCTTTTCAAAGAGATCGCGGGCTTGGTATTCGTAGAGATCCACTCATTGCTCCTTCAGTACGTAATCAACGTCGCCAATCTTAAGCCCGCGGAGTGAGCATTATTTACAGTGGCGTGCCAATCAGAGTGGAGTTACAGGGGCATAACGCAATAAGAGGCGCTTATCTCCATATGCCCCAAAGTTAATGGTCGCTTCAGCCTTATCGCCGACCCCACTTGTCGCAACGACTGTGCCAAGTCCGAAAGTGTCGTGGGAGACGCGCTGGCCGACCTCAAGTGCCATTGCAGATGAGACTTTTCCTGTTGCCCGAGGTGGAGGTGCCGATGGAAGGCGACTCTTTCGTACCGCACTCGATGATGTATAGGACGGCTTGCCTTCGTTTTTCCACTCAAGGAGTTCTGATGGAATCTCATCAAGAAAACGCGATGCCGGATTGTATTTTGGAGTTCCAAAGGTCAATCGATATTCGGCGCGCGAGATATAGAGGCGCTTCTCTGCACGAGTTAAACCAACATAGGCCAAGCGACGTTCTTCTTCAATCTCTTTCGGATCATCAAAGGTGCGGGCATGCGGAAAGATTCCATCCTCCATGCCGGTAAGAAATACTGTTGGAAACTCAAGACCCTTTGCAGTATGAAGAGTCATCAAAGTTGCAACTCCCCCGTGATCTTCTCCATCGGGTATTTCATCCGCATCAGCCACGAGCGAAACTTTCTCGAGAAAACCGCCGAGTGAAATAACTTCATCTTCGCCCAGTTCCTCAAAAGAGCGTTCTTCATACTCGATGGATGCTGAGACAAGTTCTTGCAAGTTTTCGATGCGAACTTCATCTTGCGGATCTGAACTATTGGCGAGTTCTTTCATCAAACCAGATTGCTCTAGCGCTGCCTCAATAACTGTGGATGGTTTTGTATTGATCTCGACCAAGACAGCTAGCGCTGAAATCATCGCAGTAAATTCAGTGATGGATTGAGAAGCCTTATTGGGTACCCCAGTTGCTTCGCGTACTCGTAGGAGCGCATCCCAGAATGAAATTCCTTGGGCAAGAGCAAAGGCATCAACTTCTTCAATTGCGCGATCACCAATGCCTCGCTTGGGTAAATTGATGATTCGACGTAGAGATACCTCATCAGTGGGATTAGCAAGCACTCGCAGGTATGCCAGAATGTCTTTGACTTCCTTGCGCTCGTAGAATCGCAAACCACCGACAACCTTGTATGGAATCGCAGCGCGCATAAAGACTTCTTCAAAGACGCGAGACTGGGCATTTGTTCGGTAGAAGATTGCGGTATCACCCGGCTGAGATTCATCTCTGTTTTGGAGTGCGCGAATTTCATCCTTTACGAATTCTGCTTCGTCGTATTCAGATTCAGCCACATACCCAATGAGTGGCGCACCTGATCCTGAGTCTGACCAGAGATTCTTCTCTTTCCGTGATTCGTTCTGAGAAATAACAGCATTCGCAGCAGAGAGGATGTTCTGAGTTGAGCGATAGTTCTGTTCAAGCAGAACTGTCTTGGCATTCGGGTAATCAACCTCAAATTGCAAGATATTACGAATAGTCGCTCCACGGAATCCGTAGATTGATTGGTCGGCATCTCCCACGACACAGAGTTCTGCTATTGGAAAGCCATCGGTCTCATCGCCGGTGAGCTCTTTCACCAGCTGGTACTGGGCATGGTTTGTATCTTGGTACTCATCCACCAAGATGTGACGAAAGCGTGAGCGAAAGCGCGCTTTCGCTTCAGGGAACTTTTGCAAGACTTCAACAGTCTTCATAATCAGATCATCAAAATCCATGGCGTTGGCCTGCTTAAGGCGCTTTTCGTACATGGTGTAAACATCAGCCGTGATGGTGTCGTATTGATTGGTTGCCTTACTTAAGAATTCATATGGGGTCTGCAACTCATTTTTTGCATTTGAGATTGCATTTTGAAATTGGCGAGGTGGATAGCGCTTAGAATCTAAATTGAGTGTCTCGCAGACTTTCTGAATCAACTTCTGCGAATCAGCAGAGTCATAAATTGAGAAAGATGAGCTGTAACCGAGTCGCTCTACCTCTTGGCGTAACAATCGAACACAAGCTGAGTGGAATGTTGATACCCACATTGATTTTGCGATCGGACCTACAAGTTCAGTGACGCGCTCTTTCATCTCGCCAGCAGCCTTGTTAGTAAATGTAATCGCCAGAATCTCATATGGCTTTACACCCCGGCGGGCCATCAAATAGGCGATTCGTCGAGTCAGGACGCGCGTTTTACCTGAGCCAGCACCAGCTACAACAAGAAGTGGTGCACCTGAAAACGCTACCGCTTCTTGTTGCTGCGGATTGAGTCCAGCCAACAACTCATCATTTGTAGATGGTAAGGAGGTAGTGGACATGGCGCGGAGTCTATTAGGCTTGACCCTTATGGAGCCGATAGCAGATTCTGAAATCAAGCGAGTCCTCGTTGTAAATGCCCACCCCGATGATTCGGACTTTGGCGCTTCTGGAACTATCGCGCAGTGGGTTCAAAAGGGAATCACCGTTAGCTATGTCCTCTGCACCAATGGCGATCAAGGGGGCGAAGAATCTGGCTATACCAAAGAGGAGATGCCAGCAGTTCGCCAGCGTGAACAACGCGCAGCATGTGCCGCTCTCGGCATTAGCGATGTGACCTTCTTGAACTACGTAGATGGCCATCTCGAGCCAACGATTGCTCTTCGTAAAGATATTGTTCGCCAGATTCGTCGCGTACAACCAGATCGAATCATCTGCCAATCACCAGAGCGCAATTGGGATCGCATCGGTGCAAGCCACCCAGATCACTTAGCTGCTGGTGAAGCAACAATCCAGGCGGTTTATCCAGATGCTCGTAATCCATTTGCTTTCACCGATCTCCTTGAGAAAGAGGGATTGAAGCCGTGGAAGGTACAAGAGGTATGGATGCAGGGGCATTCACATCCTGATCACTATGTAGATATCACCGACACTTTTCATTTCAAGATCGCTGCTTTACGTGAACATGCTTCACAGACTGGCCATATGGATAATCTCGAAGAGTTATTGCGCGAATGGGGTCAACGTAACGCTGGCGCTGGCGAGTTACCAGAAGGTCGAATCGCTGAGGCATTTAAGATCGTTAACACCCAATAAGAAATAGCTATCTTGCAGTCGCTGCTACCTTGCAGTTGCCGCTACTTTGCAGTTGCTTTAAGGATTGCAACTCGCTGAATTGGTTCGCCATCACCATCAGGTGCATAGATTGGTCGATCTCCATCCCATTGCAGAGCACCAATCTCACCAATTTTCTTGATTGTGCCTAAACCTTTGATGACCTTTCCCCAAATCGTGTAGTTCGGCCCCAGTTGTGTATCTTGATAAACCAAGAAGAATTGTGAGCCGTTGGCGTTAGGGCGAGCTGGGTTTGCCATTGCAACTGTTCCTGCTGGATAGTTGTTCAGGCCTGCCTTAGGTAGATTCTCATCTTTATAGGCAGTCCACTTTGGAGGGTTACCGCCACCCTCGTAAGTGGGATCACCGCATTGCAATACGAAAATGCCTGCAGTGGTAAGTCTGTGGCAGAGTGAATTATCGTAATATTTACCGTTTGCTAATGCGCTTATATTTGTAATTGTCTGCGGAGCCTTTGGATTGAGCTCAATGACAATCTCGCCGCAGTTAGTGTTTAAAGTTAATCTCTTTGGTAATTGTTTTGCTGGGCTCTTTGGCTGCTTTACGACAGTAAGCGCGCGCGGTACAAGGGTAGTTTTTTTGCATTCTGCAATAGTCACAGGGCGCTCGTTCGCTTGGATTGCTGGAGCTGTTGAAATCAGTAGCGCAAATGAACCAGCTATTGCAATCATCTTCTTCATGGTATTTCTATTCCCGTTCGTTATTCCCACTCAATGGTGCCAGGCGGCTTACTTGTCACATCTAGAACAACTCTATTTACCTCGCGAACTTCGTTGGTAATTCGCGTAGAGATTTTCTCGAGCACATCATAGGGAACTCTTGACCAGTCTGCAGTCATCGCATCTTCAGATGAGACTGGGCGAAGCACGATTGGGTGTCCGTATGTTCGGCCATCGCCCTGAACGCCGACGCTGCGGACATCGGCTAGTAATACAACTGGACACTGCCAAATATCTCGATCGAGGCCAGCAGCGCTGAGTTCGGCGCGCGCAATGACATCTGCCTCTCGCAAAATTTCTAAGCGATCACGGGTTACTTCACCAATAATGCGGATAGCTAGCCCCGGGCCAGGAAATGGTTGGCGCCAAACAATTTCTGCTGGAAGTCCGAGTTCGAGACCAACTTGGCGAACCTCATCTTTAAACAAAGTGCGCAGCGGCTCCACCAATTTAAACTGTAGGTCATCGGGTAAACCACCGACATTGTGGTGAGATTTGATGTTTGCTGTCCCTGTACCGCCACCGGATTCAACAACATCTGGATACAAAGTGCCCTGTACCAAGAATTCGACTTCGCCGCCGGCTGCAATATCGCGAGCTGCTTTTTCAAAGGAGCGAATGAATTCGCGACCAATAATTTTGCGCTTCTCTTCAGGGTCCGTAACGCCTGCAAGTGCTGATAAGAATTGCTCTACAGCGTCCACTACAACGAGCTTTACGCCAGTTGAAGCTACAAAGTCACGTTGTACTTGTTCGGATTCGCCGCTGCGCAATAAACCATGATCGACAAAGACACAGGTCAGCTGATTACCAACAGCACGTTGGATCAGCGCTGCAGCTACAGCTGAATCGACTCCACCTGAGAGACCACAGATGACGCGCTTATTGCCGATAATTGATTTTGCTTGTGCAACTTCTTCTTCAGCGATATTTGCTGTTGTCCACGTTGGTTTGCACTGTGCAATGTTGATAAGCCAATTCTGCAAGATTGCTTGGCCGTGCTCTGAATGGAGAACCTCAGGATGGAACTGAACTCCCGCTATCTTGCCAGTGGCATCTTCAAATGCAGCAATTGGGGTATCGGCAGTCGATGCAGAGATGCTAAATCCTGCTGGTGCTTCAGAGACAGCGTCACCATGTGACATCCAAACAGATTGTGATGCAGGCAAGCCAGCAAACAACTTACTGCCGGGCTTTACTGCTAGAGGCGTACGGCCGAATTCTGATTTTCCTGTTTGCGCTACAGAACCAGCAAGTGCTGCAGCCATTGTTTGAAATCCGTAACAGATTCCAAAAATTGAGATGCCGAGTTCAAAGATTGCTGGATCAACTTTAGGTGCGTGATCTGCATAGACCGAAGATGGACCACCAGAAAGAATAATTGCTTCAGGGTTTTTTGCAGATATTTCAGCTGCAGTAATTGACGATGGAACTATCTCTGAGAAAACATGTGCCTCGCGAACACGCCGTGCAATCAACTGTGCATACTGCGCACCGAAATCAACGACTAGTACTCCGTGAGGGGAACTACTGTGCATATCGTTATTTACCACTGTGCATTACGACATCTACACGCTGGAATGACTTCACATCAGAGTAACCACATGTTGCCATCGCCCGGCGAAGTGCGCCGAAGAGGTTCATATCGCCTTCAGATGAGTGCGATGGACCAACCAAAATTTCTTCGAGGCTTCCGACTGTTCCCACATTAAAGCGGCGACCACGTGGAAGTTCAGGATGGTATGCCTCAGAACCCCAATGCCAACCAAGTCCTGGCGATTCAACTGCTTTGGCAAGTGCTGATCCCATCATGACTGCATCGGCGCCACAGGCAATTGCCTTCGCGATATCACCAGAACGACCGACTGCGCCATCAGCGATGACATGAACATAGCGGCCACCGGATTCATCGAGATATTCACGGCGAGCGGCTGCAACATCGGCAACTGCAGTTGCCATTGGAACTTCAATACCTGTAACCGTGCGAGTTGTGTGAGCTGCTCCCCCACCAAAACCTACGAGAACACCTGCAGCACCAGCACGCATTAAGTGAAGTGCACCCGTTGTTGTTGCCACTCCTCCGACAATTACGGGGACATCGAGTTCGTAGATAAATTTCTTCAAGTTAAGGGCTTCGCCTTCAGCTCCAACGTGTTCGGCAGAAACTGTTGTTCCGCGAATAACGAAGATATCGACACCTGCCTTAATCACGGCATCGTGAAGTTCGACAGTGCGTTGTGGTGAAAGAGATGCGGCAACGGTGACACCAGCGTCGCGAATCTGCTGGATACGCTCTTTAATGAGTTCAGGGCGAATCGGAGCTGTATAAATCTCTTGCATGCGCTTTGTTGCATGCTTCTCTGGCATAGATGCAATCTCACCGAGCGGAATTCGTGGATCGTCATAACGCGTCCAGAGTCCTTCTAAATTAAGGACTCCAAGGCCGCCGAGTTTTCCGATTGCGATTGCAGTATCTGGTGAAACAACTGAATCCATCGGCGCTGCCATCAAAGGTAAATCAAATTTGTAAGCATCGATCTGCCATGAAGTACTTACTTCTTCAGGGGTACGAGTACGACGACTAGGGACGATAGCGATATCGTCGAATGAGTATGCCTGGCGAGCGCGCTTGCCTGGGGCTATTTCAATCTCCATTTACGCCTTCTTTCCATAGTTCGGTGCTTCAGCTACATCAAATACATCATGTGGGTGGCTCTCTTTTAGGCCAGCAGCGGTAATTTGAATTAAGCGACCTTCGCGACGCAGGGTTTGAATGTCAGGAGCCCCGGCATAACCCATTCCACTACGTAATCCACCGATGAGCTGATGAACAACGGTTGCGACTGTACCTTTGTAAGAAACTTTTCCTTCGATGCCTTCTGGGACCAACTTATCTTCAGAGAGAACGTCATCTTGCATATAGCGATCTTTCGAATATGACTTCTTCTCTCCGCGAGATTGCATCGCGCCGAGTGAGCCCATTCCGCGGTAGCCCTTGTATTTACGGCCGTCGATTTCAAAGAGTTCTCCGGGCGATTCTTCACAGCCAGCTAAAAGAGAACCGAGCATCACAGTGTGCGCTCCGGCAACAATTGCTTTGACGATATCGCCTGAATATTGCAATCCACCATCGGCAATCAATGGAATGCCGGCTTTGTTGCACGCCTTTGAGGCTTCCATGATTGCGGTGATCTGTGGGACGCCAACACCTGCAACAACGCGAGTAGTGCAGATAGAACCTGGACCAACACCGACTTTGACTGCATCAGCTCCAGCATTGATCAGGGCCTGCGCACCGGCGCGGGTTGCAATATTTCCACCGATGATTTCAATATGGGGAGCAAACTTTTTAATGCGCGCAATTGAATCGAGAACTGCGCGGTGGTGGCCATGCGCTGTATCAACAACGACAACATCAACTCCTGCATCGATCAACGCTTGGGCGCGAGCAAAGCCATCATCGCCGACACCGACTGCCGCCCCTGCTAACCCGACATTCTTAACAAGTTTGACGTGGGCAACCTGTTCTTCTATCGGCAGGTTGCGGTGGATGATTCCGATTCCGCCGCACTTAGCCATGGCAATTGCCATCGCTGATTCTGTAACGGTATCCATTGCTGATGAGACAAGTGGAACAGCGAGAGAAATATTGCGAGTCAACCACGTTGAAGTATCGACTTCAGATGGGACTACCTCAGAGGCATCAGGCAGAAGAAGGACGTCGTCGTAGGTGAGACCAAGGAGTGCGACCTTGTCGGAATCAATCGTCATGCATCTCCCCTAGATGTCACCGCAAATCTATCTGCGAGTGCCCAGTCTAACGGCTCGGAGCTACCCCTACGGCACTAGCAATCTCATCGCAGGCGTTGCCGATACCTAAAACCACTGTTGCGCCCTGGCATTGACCCTCTTCCCAGCCTGGCCCACCTAGCAAAATACGCGGGGCCGGGCGGATTGATGGGAGATCTTGGAAATATTCAGGGCGGGCATTCTGCGTAAATGTTGCCCAGAGAAATATCGCAGGAGGCGCGATGCGCGGCAAGGTAGCGGCAATCGCTTCGAAGGGGGTGCGAGCTCCTAGAAAGTGAGTGCGAATTCCCATCTCTGCCAGCGCTGCCTCGAGTGCATGCAACGGCAATGAATGTTGTTCTTCGCCAATCGAGGCAAGGATTACCGGATTAGCATTGACTGAAGTTTTTGCATTAAGGGCGCGTTCACGAAGTATCTTCTTTAATACTTCAGTAAAGGCATGTTCGATTTCGATACCTTTTCCAGAGCTCTGCCACGCTTCACCAATTGCAATAAGTGTCGGCACAATAATTTCGTGCCAGGTTATCTCTACTCCATGAAGATCTAGTTCGTGGCGCAAGGTCTCTTCGACAAAGGCAATATCAAATGCCAGCAGTGCTTTATCGATACCGGCGACTACATCTTCACGGACTTCAAATTCGCGAACAATGGCGGTCAGCTTAATCTCGCCTTTATGAGTCTTTGCTTGTTCTGCGGCATCACTTGGCGATACCCCAGCGCTAATCAATCTGCGCATCAACATCAACTTCGCGAGGTCTTTAGTGCAGTAACGACGGTGTTCGCCGGCTTCGTGAATAGAGGGCCCTAGGCCATAGCGACGATCCCAGGTCCGCAGGGTTGCTGGTGCTACCCCTAGCCGCCTTGCGACGGCAGAGACGCTCAGGAGCTCCTCCTGCACCGTTGCAGCCTTACGTACCATGCGCTCATAGTGGCCGATAGTGGTGAAGCTCACCAGTTGAAATTCGGACATTTTGGTCAGAATCGCAAAATGAAGCAGATTTGAAGCGATAGCTACTTGAACAACCTATGAAACGGTTGTAACCTCTGCCTACACCCGAGAGAAAGTAAGGAGAAATCATGAACGAGCTATTAACCCGTCCGGTTGCAACACGAGCATTAGCCCCACGTCCCGTCGCGGATGAATGGGAATGGCAGTATGAAGGCGCATGCCGTTCGATGGATCCTGAGATGTTCTTCCATCCTGATGGAGAGCGC
>Ga0208788_1000354_pt1 | contig 23052 bp, 25 predicted proteins | sample Wag4_2014_7_11_3_FD_187363 | JGI IMG/M metagenome (GOLD analysis project Ga0208788, IMG submission 187363) | Fresh water mixed with fracking chemicals microbial communities from Ohio, USA - Utica-2 Time Series FC 2014_7_11 (SPAdes) (version 2) ...
GTGCCGCGCGCGGCGCGCAGCACCGCGCGAATACGGCCCTGGGCAGTGAAGAAATCCACCAGGGCGCTGCTTTCCTTGTAGGGACGGCTATGCAAGACATAAGCGGCAAGCTGCACGTTGCAAGCCTCAGGCAAAAGCCGCGCAGCACTGAACTGGCGGCAGATGACTCAATCCAGGTACCCCAATGAACGCAGGGCGCGTTCGTCGTCGGACCAACCGCCTTTGACCTTGACCCAGAGGTTGAGCATCACCTTGGAGTCGAACATGGTTTCCATGTCCTTACGGGCATCGGCACCAATGCGTTTGATACGCTCGCCCTTGTCACCGATGATGATCTTCTTCTGTCCGTCGCGCTCTACCAGGATCAAGCCGTGGATGTGCAGAATGCGGCCTTCCTGCTTGAACTCCTCGATCTCCACGGTGATCTGGTACGGCAACTCGGCACCGAGCTGGCGCATGATCTTCTCGCGGATCAGTTCGGCTGCGAGGAAGCGGCTGGAGCGGTCGGTGATCTGGTCTTCTGGGTAGAAGTGTTCGGACTCCGGCAGGCGCTCACCCACCAGCTTCTCCAGGGTGTCGAGGTTCTGCCCCTGCAGCGCGGAAATCGGCACGATCTCGGCCTGCGGCAACTGCTCGGCCAGCCAGTTCAGGTGCGGCAGCAGCTCGCTCTTGTCTTCCAGCCGGTCGGCTTTGTTCACCGCCAGCAGGATCGGGCATTTGACGTGCTGCACCTTTTCCAGCACCAGCTGGTCTTCATCGGTCCAGCGCGTACGGTCGACCACGAACACCACCACATCGACGTCCTTCAGTGCGCTCGAGGCGCTGCGGTTCATGTAGCGGTTGAGCGCCTTGTCGTTGTGCTTGTGCAAACCCGGCGTATCGACGTAGACAGCCTGCACGTTGCCTTCGGTCTTGATCCCGAGCATGTTGTGACGGGTGGTCTGCGGTTTGCGCGAAGTGATCGCCAGCTTCTGCCCGAGGATGTGGTTGAGCAACGTCGACTTGCCCACGTTGGGCCGGCCGACGATGGCGACGTAGCCGCAGCGCGTTACAGGTGCATCAGTCATTGCCATTCTCCACCCCGAGGGCGATCAGCGCCGCAGCCGCAGCGACCTGCTCGGCGATACGCCGGCTGCCGCCCTGGCCCAGGGTCTTTTCATTAAGCAGGGAAACCTGGCACTCGACCATGAAGGTACGGCAGTGCGGCTCACCTTGAATGTCCACCACCTCGTAACGAGGCAGTTCACAGGCACGTGACTGCAGAAACTCCTGCAGCCGCGTTTTCGGATCCTTGTTGGTGTCGACCAGGGTCAGGCCATCGAGCTCGCCGGTCAGCCAGTCCAGCACGCGCTCACGCGCGGCGTCCATGCCGGCATCCAGGTAGATGGCACCGATCAGCGCCTCCAGGGCATCGGCGAGGATCGACTCACGACGAAAACCACCGCTCTTCAGCTCACCGGAGCCCAGGCGCAGGTATTCGCCAAGTTCAAAACCACGGGCCAGCACGGCCAGCGTCTCGCCCTTGACCAGGCGCGCACGCAGGCGCGACAACTGGCCCTCACGGGCTTGCGGGAAACGCTCGAACAGCGCTTCACCGGCGACGAAATTGAGGATGGCATCACCGAGAAATTCCAGCCGCTCATTGTTGCGGCCGGCGAAACTGCGATGGGTCAGGGCCAGAACCATCAGGTCCTGGTCCTTGAAGCGATAGCCGAGCTTGCGCTCGAGGCGGGAAAGGTCAGGGTTCACGGCATTCGTACACGAAATTCTTTATCGAAATTGACCACCAGATCGAGGTTCTCGATCAGCGGCTCACGTTTTTCATATTTGAGGTGAGCGCGGAATTCATTGTTCTCCTGCGTCACCTTGAGCACATCACGCAGGTTCAGATCACGGATATTGTTGACCTGCATCCCCTTGCTGACGTGGTTGTAAAACTCGCCGACGGTACGAACATCTGCAGCCTTGTCGGTTTCGACCGAGGTGATGATCTTCTCCAGCGACATGTAATCCATATAGTGCGGCAACATCTTGAACGCGGTGCTGGCAAAAAATGCCACCACGGCCAGAACCACCAGCCAACCCAGAATGGAAAGCCCCTGCTGCGAGCGCGCGAAAGTCATGTGTATCCCCAATGAACGGTCTTGTCGGAAAGCCTGACGGCTACGCTATTTATAGCCTGTGGCGCTGTATTGAACAGCGCGCCAGTGCTCAATGAATCAGGCCGACCCGCGAGAAATTGGGCAGATTGCCGGTCTTGGGTTCCGGCCAGCTCATCCAGATGGCGAAGGCCTTGCCGACGATATGATCGTCCGGAACCATGCCCCACAGTTCCTGAGGGATATGACGATCACGCCAGTAACGGCTGTCGTTGGAGTTGTCGCGGTTGTCGCCCATCATGAAGTAGTGCCCTTCGGGCACCACCCATTGGCCACCGGGCTCGCGGCGCATGCGGGTCATTTCCTTGCGGATGGTGTGCTCGGCCTGGCCCAGGCGCTCCTGGTAGAGCATCGCACCACCCAGGCTACCCGGTTCTTCACTGATCAGCGTCTCGGCCACCGGCTCGCCATTGATCAGCAGACGCTTGCCCTGGGTGTACTCGATGCGATCACCCGGCAGTCCCACCACGCGCTTGATGTAGTTGATGGTCGGGTCGCTGGGATAGCGGAACACCATCACATCGCCGCGCTGCGGGTTGTCCACCTCGATGATCTTCTCGTCGATCACCGGCAGACGAATGCCATAAGCGAACTTGTTGACCAGGATGAAATCACCCACTTCCAGGGTCGGCTTCATCGACCCGGACGGAATCTGGAACGGCTCGACCAGAAACGAGCGCAGCACCAGCACGATAGCCAGCACCGGGAAGAAGGATTTGCCGTACTCGACCAGCAAGGGTTCCTTGCTCAGGCGCTCCAGCACCCTGTCGTCGGGATCGTCGACCCGCCCCTGGTACGCCGCAATCGCCGCACGGCGGCGCGGAGCCAGCAGGATCAGATCGATCAGGGCCAGGAAGCCGCAAACGGCAACCGCGATAACCAACAGAAGCGGGAAATTGATCGACATAGAGCCTTAGCTATCCAACCTGAGCACGGCGAGGAAGGCTTCTTGCGGAATTTCCACGTTGCCGACCTGCTTCATGCGTTTCTTACCGGCCTTCTGCTTCTCCAGCAGCTTCTTCTTACGGCTCACGTCGCCACCGTAACACTTGGCCAGTACGTTCTTTCTGAGCGCCTTGACAGTGGTCCGCGCGATGATCTGGCCGCCAATGGCTGCCTGGATCGCCACGTCGAACATCTGCCGAGGAATCAGTTCCTTCATCTTCTCGGTCAATGCACGGCCTTTGTAGGCGGCGTTATCGCGATGCACGATCAATGCCAGGGCATCGACCTTGTCGCCGTTGATCAGTACATCCAGCTTGACCAGATTGGCGGACTGGTAGCGATCGAAATGATAGTCCAGCGAGGCATAACCCCGGCTGGTCGACTTCAGACGGTCGAAGAAGTCCAGCACCACTTCGTTCATCGGCAGGTCGTAACGCACCTGAACCTGGGAACCGAGGAACTGCATATCACGCTGCACACCACGCTTCTCGATGCACAGGGTAATCACATTACCCAGGTGCTCCTGGGGCACCAGGATGGTGGCGGTGACGATCGGCTCGCGGAAGTCAGCGACAGCCGAGACGTCCGGCAGCTTGGACGGGTTGTCAACGGTGATGGTTTCACCGGTCTTTAGCTCGATCTCGTAGATCACGCTCGGCGCAGTGGTGATCAGATCCAGGTCGTACTCGCGCTCCAGGCGCTCCTGGATGATTTCCATGTGCAGCATGCCGAGGAAACCGCAGCGGAAGCCAAAGCCCAGCGCATCGGAGCTTTCCGGCGCGTATTGCAGCGACGAATCGTTGAGGGTCAGCTTCTGCAGGGCATCGCGGAAGTCCTCGAAATCGTCTGAGCTGACCGGGAACAGGCCGGCGTAGACCTGCGGCTGGATCTTCTTGAACCCCGGCAGCACTTCGACCTCGGGGGTTGAGGACAGGGTCAGGGTGTCACCGACCGGCGCACCGTGAATGTCCTTGATGCTGGCGATGATGAAGCCCACTTCACCGGCTTTTAGATCAGCGGTGGCGGTGTGCTTCGGGGTGAAGACACCGACGCTGTCGACCAGGTGCACCTTCCCGGTGGACTTGACCAGAATCTTGTCGCCCTTCTTCACGCGGCCATGGCGCACACGCACCAGCGAGACCACGCCCAGGTAGTTGTCGAACCAGGAGTCGATGATCAGCGCCTGCAGCGGTGCATCGATCTCGCCGGTCGGCGCCGGGATGGTCTGCACCAGGCGTTCGAGCACCTCGTCCACGCCCATGCCACTCTTGGCACTGCAGGCCACCGCGTCGGTGGCGTCGATGCCGATGATCTTCTCGATCTCGTCCTTGACGCGATCCGGGTCGGCCTGCGGCAGGTCCATCTTGTTCAGCACCGGCATGACCTCAAGACCCTGTTCGATGGCGGTGTAGCAGTTGGCAACCGATTGCGCCTCGACGCCCTGACCGGCATCGACTACCAGCAGCGCACCTTCGCACGCCGCCAGCGAACGCGAGACTTCGTAGGTGAAGTCGACGTGACCGGGGGTATCGATGAAGTTCAGCTGATAGGTTTTACCGTCCTGCGCCTTGTAATGCAGCGTGACGCTGTGAGCCTTGATGGTAATGCCGCGTTCACGCTCCAGATCCATGGAGTCCAGAACCTGAGCCTCCATTTCACGCGCGGTGAGGCCGCCGCACATCTGGATGAAACGGTCAGCCAGGGTGGACTTGCCGTGGTCAATGTGGGCAATGATGGAAAAATTGCGGATATGACTCAGGTCACTCACAGATCAACACTCAAAGAAGGCACGGGCAAGACGCTTGCCGAAAATAGCCGCGGATTGTACCCGATCCCTCGCGACGGCGTCACGTCTGCACAGCGCTGGTGCAGATACGAAGAAGGGCGCCCGAAAGCGCCCTCTTCAACGTACCTGGGTTACTCAGCCAGCTTGAAGGTGATGAAGCTGGCTCGCCCCTGACGCAGCACACGCATGGATACCGAACGGTTCTTCGGCAGATCCTGCGCCACCTGAGTGAAGGTGCGAGTGGAATCGATGGCCTGATTGTTCAGATGAGTGATCACGTCACCAGGACGCAGGCCAATCATAGCCGCAGGACCACCGAGCACTTCCTTGACCACAACACCGCCCTTGAGGTCGAGACCTTTCTTCTGCTCGGCCGTCAGTTCGACCACTGTCACACCCAGGCGATTGCTGCTGCGCTCACCACCCTGCGCCGGCCCCGACGCGGCCAGCTCTTGCCCCTCTTCCGGCAGCGTGCCGATCGTCACATCGAGTTTCCTGCGGGAGCCGTCGCGCACCACGTTCAGCTCGGCCTTCTCACCGGGTTTCAAGCCACCGACCAGATGCGGCAGGTCAGCCGACATGATGATCGGTTTGCCGTTGAGGCTGAGGATCACATCACCGACCTGCAGACCGCCCTTGTCTGCCGGGCCGCCTTCCAGCACCTGCGCGACCAGCGCGCCAGCCGGCTTGTCGAGACCGAAGGACTCGGCCAGATCCTTGTTCACTTCCTGAATCACCACACCGAGCCAGCCGCGCGTGACCTTGCCGTCTGCTTTGAGCTGATCAGCGACCTGCATGGCCACTTCCATCGGAATAGCGAAGGAGAGCCCCATGAAACCGCCGGAGCGAGTGAAGATCTGCGAGTTGATACCCACGACCTCGCCTTGCAGGTTGAACAGCGGGCCGCCGGAATTACCCGGGTTGATCGCCACATCGGTCTGGATGAACGGCACGTAGCTGTCGCTCGGCAGGTTACGCCCCTTGGCACTGACGATACCGGCCGTCACCGAATGGTCGAAACCGAACGGCGAACCGATGGCCAGCACCCACTCGCCAACCTTGAGGTCGTCGGCCTTGCCCAGACGCACCACGGGCAAATTCTTACCCTCGACCTTGAGCAGCGCGACGTCACTGCGCGGGTCTGCACCAATGAGCTTGGCTTCCAGCTCGCTACGGTCGGACAGGCGCACGATGATCTCATCGGCATCGGCGACCACATGATTGTTGGTCATGATGTAGCCGTCCGGCGAGATGATGAAACCGGAACCCAGCGACTGCGCTTCGCGCTGGCGACCGCCCGGATTATGCGGCATCTGCGGAATGCTGCGCTCGAAGAACTCGCGGAACATCGGCGGCAGGCCTTCCAGATCAGGCAGCGCCGGATGGCCGGCAACGGCGCGCTCGGGCATCTTCTGCCGGGTGCTGATATTGACCACCGCAGGCGAGGCCTCTTCTACCAGATCGGTGAAATCAGGCAGGCTGGCCTGAGCCAGCAGACTTTGCCCCCAGAGCAAGGCAACCGCCAACAACGGCGCAATGGACTTGAGTTTTCTCATCGAACTACCACTCCCCATGTAAATCAACCGACCGCTGGCGCAGTGGCCAGCAACGTACGTAGGACAACGGGCTGCAATAAGGGGTTCTCGGCAACGCGAGCGGCGCGCCAGCGAACCATCAGCCAACTGGCGAACAGGCCACTCAGGCCTGCCAGGATCACCAGAGGTTCGGAAAGACCCAGACCGTTCGCCAGCAGCGCAGCGGCAAACAGACCCAGAAGCGGAAGCAGATAAACCAGCAGAGAACTGCGCACCAAGAGATCTTCACGCACACCGATGATCACACTATCGCCAACCGCCAGCTGCATTTGACTGAGCGCGCGCACATAACCGCGCTGCCGCCCTACACCAAGACGATCCATCAGGCCCTGACCACAGGCGGCATTGGCCGAACAACTGGAGCAGGTGCTCTTGCGCAGCGTCTCGACCCAGACAGCGCCGGGCTCGAGCGCCACTACACGCCCCTGCTCCTCGATCATTGGCTAGCCTGTTCGGGCACTCCGGCGCGCATTGACAGTGCGATGCGTTCGGCGGTCCCCAAAGGAATCTCACCCACCACGGTCACCATCACGTCACCAGAGTCGGTACTCATCCGCCGCGAAACCGCGACGGTTGGGCCCAGCTGACTGCGCGCATCGTCGACAACGCTGCCGTTGAGGGGCTCGATGAAAACGGAGAAACGTGCGAGACCGTCGCCATACATCAGGTAGGCGACAGTTTCATCGGAAGCAGGATCCCGACGCATCTGCGCCGCAATAAGGGTAAAGCCCGGCGGCAACCAGTCGGATCGCCAGGTACCTTCGGCCATGCTGTCGGCAGCACGAAAACGCACCGGCCTGCAGCTCGAACTCGGTTGCATGGCGTTTTCAACAGGGGTAGAAGTGTCCAACTGGGCGAACTGAAAGCGCTCCAGAAGCTGGCCGCGCTCGTTCAATAGGAGGGATTTCAACGGCAGACCGGTCTCCCGATCCAGGTGCAATTCGAAGCCGTAGCGATGCTGGTCCTTGGGTTCAAGCACCAGTACATCAGCTGCGCGGTTGGCAATGCGCGACTGGCCAGCAACACGCATGTTGTACCAATTGCTCAACTGCTCCGCATCCAGCTGACGGGCAGGCCAGGCCTGCCCTTCACTGACCTGGTCGGCCAGCGCGCCCGTGACGCACTGAGTCTGGCCATCGACTTTCAGCACCTCTTGGGCAGGCCCATCGAGCTGCAGAAGACGCTCGCGAATCTGCCCCCCCTCTTCCACTCGGTGCCATACGGCATGAGTGGAGAAACTTCCATTGCGCTCATATATGAACGTGCCCTGGAAGCTTTGCTGGCGTTCTGCCGCAGCGAGGCGCCCGAGTAAGTCTTGCACCCCGGAGGCCTGAACCGGCAATGCCAGCAGACCTCCAAGCAGGCAGAGGGGAATCGCGCGCATGTGACTCCTTAGCGCTTAGCGGTTTTCCAGGCTCGCAGCACGAGCATAAGGCAGAGCGGTTTCACCGGCACCCATCACGGCTTCCTGCGCATGCTGGCGCAGATAGTTCGGCAGACGCTGCTCATGCCAGCTGGCAGTGCCAGCCTCGGCAGACTCGCCGACTTCCTCGCTGCTGTTGTAACCGGCCAGCAGTGCAGGACCCTGCACCTGCGGTACCGAGAGTACCGGAGAAGCATCCTGTTGAGCCAACTGAGCGCCGCTCAGATCATCCTGATTGTAGAAACGCACACCCGCCAGCACAGCAACGGTCACCGATGCCGCCACGGCTACACGCCCGACGCTGCGCCAGATCGACGTCTTGCGCGCCGGAATGGCCTCGTCGGCCAATGCCGCGGAAACCGCTGATGCGATGTCCAGCTGCGGCACCACCAGCTCTCGGTGCATGGCTGCACGGGCGATCTGGTAACGCGACCAAGTGCCACGCAGCTCGCCATCCTCGCTGGCTGCGAGCACGCGCCGCAATTCCAGTTGGTCCGCTTCGTTATCCATCACCGCGGACAGCGATTCCTGCAGGGTTTCACGACTCATGGCGCTCCTCTCTTGGCTGCCGCCGCTGCCTTAGGCATCCTGCAACAGAGGTTGCAGGGACTTATCAATTGCCTCACGTGCACGGAATATCCGCGAACGCACTGTACCTACAGGACACTGCATGACGCCGGCAATGTCCTCGTAACTCAAGCCTTCGAACTCACGCAGGGTCAGGGCCGTGCGCAAATCATCCGGCAACTGGGCGATGGTTCGATGCACGGTGGCTTCGATCTCGTCGCGCAGCAATGCCCGCTCCGGTGACTCGATGTCCTTGAGGCCGTGGTCGCCGTCATAGAACTCCGCGTCATCGCTACTGACATCGCTATCCGGCGGCCGACGGCCGCGCGATACCAGATAATTCTTCGCCGTGTTGATGGCGATGCGATACAGCCATGTATAGAACGCGCTGTCACCGCGAAAGTTTCCAAGCGCTCGGTAAGCTTTTACGAACGTTTCCTGAGCAACATCCTGAGCCTCGTGAGTGTCGTGCACGAATCGCACGATCAGACCAAGGATCTTGTGCTGATACTTCAGCACCAACAGATCGAAGGCACGCTTGTCACCGTGCTGCACTCGCTCGACCAGTTGCTGATCATCTTCCTGGATTAGCATGCACTCTCCTCACAACGCTCGGAGGAGGTCTGCACCCGTAAGCGAATCAGCTTGCCAAGATAGACTCGGGTCTTAAGCAAAAGTTCTCCCCTCCAAGCAAGCTTCCCGCAGAGTTTTCTTCCCTCTGCCTGGAATGGCGCCAGCGGAACCTTTCCGCCCGCGCAAATAATCTTATCGCCGCTCATTTCCACACCCTCCGCTGACTTCAGATGCAGGCACGCGCAAGCGATCTCCCTTATATGGGCGACCCTCAATGGAACCTTAATGACTAAGAAAGTTCCCGAGCACCGAGGTCGGTCATAAGCCACCTATTGTGCCGCTGCCCCTCTCTATATACTAGGGCTCGCTTTCACGCGGAACTCGGACATGAGCCAACACTTCCAGCATGATGTTCTGGTCATCGGCAGCGGCGCCGCTGGCCTGACGCTCGCCCTCACCCTACCCTCCCATCTGCGCATCGCGGTATTGAGCAAAGGCAAGCTGGCCAATGGCTCGACCTACTGGGCGCAAGGTGGCGTGGCAGCCGTTCTGGACGATACCGACACGGTCGAATCACACGTCGCCGACACCCTCAACGCCGGGGCCGGCCTGTGCAACGAAGACGCCGTGCGTTTCACCGTAGAACACAGCCGCGAGGCCATCCAGTGGCTGATCGATCAGGGCGTCCCCTTCACCCGAGACGATGAAACCGCGCGCGAGGACGGCGGCTTCGAGTTCCATCTGACCCGCGAGGGAGGCCACAGCCATCGGCGCATCATCCACGCCGCCGACGCGACTGGTGCGGCAATTTTCAACACCCTGCTGGAGCAGGCCCGACAACGCCCGAACATCGAGCTGCTGGAGCAACGCGTCGCCGTCGACCTGATCACCGAGGGCAAGCTCGGCCTGGATGGCGAGCGCTGTCTGGGCGCTTACGTACTGGATCGTGACCGCGGTGAGGTCGACACCTTCAGCGCGCGCTTCGTGATTCTCGCCACCGGCGGCGCGGCCAAGGTCTACCTCTATACCAGCAACCCCGACGGTGCCTGTGGCGACGGCATCGCCATGGCCTGGCGTGCCGGCTGTCGCGTCGGCAACCTGGAGTTCAACCAGTTCCACCCTACCTGCCTGTATCACCCGCAGGCCAAGAGCTTCCTGATCACCGAAGCCGTGCGTGGCGAAGGCGGCCTGCTCAAGCTGCCCAATGGCGAACGCTTCATGCAGCGTTTCGATGAGCGCGCCGAACTGGCACCGCGCGATATCGTTGCCCGTGCCATCGACCATGAAATGAAGCGCCTGGGCGTCGACTGCGTGTACTTGGACATCAGTCACAAGCCGGCCGAATTTATCAAGAGTCATTTCCCCACCGTCTACGAACGCTGCCTGGGCTTTGGCATCGACATCACCAAGCAGCCCATCCCGGTGGTGCCGGCGGCGCATTACACCTGCGGTGGCGTGGTGGTCGACCAGCATGGCCGCACCGACGTGCCCGGCCTCTACGCCATTGGCGAAACCAGCTTCACCGGCCTGCATGGCGCCAACCGCATGGCCAGCAATTCGCTGCTCGAATGCTTCGTTTATGCGCGCTCAGCCTGCGCCGATATCGTCGAGCAGTTGGACACTATCGGCATGCCCAGCAACCTCCCGGACTGGGACGCCAGCCAGGTGACCGACTCCGACGAGGACGTGATCATCGCCCACAACTGGGATGAGCTGCGGCGTTTCATGTGGGATTACGTCGGTATCGTGCGCACCAACAAGCGCCTGCAGCGCGCGCAACACCGCGTGCGCCTGCTGCTGGACGAGATCGACGAGTTCTATTCGAACTACAAGGTCAGTCGTGATCTGATCGAGCTGCGCAACCTCGCACTGGTCGCCGAGCTGATGATCCGCTCGGCCATGCAGCGCCATGAAAGCCGCGGGCTGCACTACACCCTCGACTACCCCGAGCAGTTGGCCGAAGCCCGAGACACTATTCTGACGCCGACGTCCCAGGCTCAGCCCAGCGCCGTCGGCTGAACTTCAGACGCAAGCGCAGGCGCCGGTGGTGCTCGGGCGCCAGCGCATCGTGGGCAATGCACAGCCCACGACTGAAACGCTGGCCTGGCAGGCGATAGCGCAGCACCACCGCCAGCGGCAACGCCAGACTGTCCGGGCGCAGTTGCACCGCCTGCCAGCCTGCTGCAACGCTATATAGATGCCAGCCGAATCCATCACGGCGCAAACCCGTGATGGCCTGTGGCGCAGTCAGCAAGACGTGTCGCGGTAGCACCCAGGCGGCATGTGCCAGGCAAGCCACGAGTGACAGCAGCCTGGACCAGGTGGGAATGTCGGCCAGCCACGGCGCCAGCAAGGCCAGTGCCTGGACCGACAGGTAGAGCCTCAGCAGCCAGCGTGATGGCTGCCAACGGCACTCGAAGACATCACTTGGGTTGGACACGATCCAGGATCATGCGCACGATATGGCGCAGGTCGGCATCCTCGGGCTCGCCGCGCTGCATGAACCAGCCGAACATGTCCTGATCCTCGCATTCCAACAACTTGCGATAGCGCGCCTGGTTCTCGGCATCCAGGCTCGGGTACACCTCCCTGACGAAGGGCACCAGCAGCACGTCCAACTCCAGCATGCCACGGCGGCTATGCCAGAACAGGCGATTCAGTTCACTTTGCTCAACCATGCAACGGACTCCTCGAACGAGGCCGGCAGTATAACGGCGAATTACCTCGCTGTTCACCGAGACGCTGCGTAATAGCGCTGACAAGGCCCCACCCTGCCCACTATGATGATGCCCCTGACCTTTATTCAGTGATTCGATTTGCATCATGGCCGATAGCGCTTACTTCACACTCCTCGATCACGAAGGCCTGCTCGCCGTACGCGGCGCGGACGCAGCCAAGTTCCTGCAGGGCCAAGTGACCTGCAACCTCAATTACCTCAGTGCCAACCAGTCCAGCCTTGGCGCCCGCTGCACGCCCAAGGGCCGCATGCTGTCGAGCTTTCGCATCGTCCCGGTAGAAGACGGCTACCTGCTGGCCATGGCACGCGAACTGATCGAGCCGCAGCTGGCCGATCTGCAGAAATATGCGGTGTTCTCCAAATCCAAGCTCAGCGACGAAAGCGCCGCCTGGGTCCGTTTTGGCCTGGCGGGCGCCGATGCCGTGCTGAGCGAACTCGATCTGCAGCTGGGCACCGCCAGTGATTCCCTGGCCAGCGCCGGCCAACTGCTCGCCGTACGCCTGAGCGATGGCCGCGCCGAACTTTGGGCGCCGGCAGAGGAAGCGCCAAAGCTGCAAGCCCAATTGGCCGCTCAACTGCCGCAGGCGCCACTGAACGACTGGTTGCTGGCTCAGGTCCGTGCGGGCGTGGGCCAGGTGTTCGGCGCGACACGTGAGCTGTTCATCCCGCAGATGATCAACCTGCAGGCCCTCGGCGGCGTGAGTTTCAAGAAAGGCTGCTACACCGGCCAGGAAATCGTCGCGCGCATGCAGTACCTGGGCAAGCTCAAGCGCCGCCTGCAGCGCCTGCGTCTGGTCGCTGCAGAGCTACCGGCCGTCGGCGTCGAATTGTTCTCACCGGTGCATGGCTCCAGCGTTGGCGAAGTGGTGCTGGCGGCCCAGGCCGGCGACGCCATCGAGCTGCTCGCCGTATTGCAGGAAGACGCCGTGAACGACGGCCGCATTCATCTCGGCAGCAGTGAAGGCCCGCCCCTGACCCTGCTCGACCTGCCTTATCAGCTGGATGCTAACCAGGAAATCCAGCGCTGACTAAACTTCCCCGGCGCCGCATCGGATCGCCTAAGAGAGCTACTTCATGAGCAAGCTTGCCGAAAAAGTCCAACAGGAACTGATCCACGCCATCGAAAACGATGAGCTGGTACTGCCCACCCTGCCCGAAGTGGCATTGCGGGTGCGTGAAGCAGCCGAAGACCCGGATGTGGGTATTCCGCAGATCAGCAAGGTAATCGGTAACGACGCCGCCCTCACCGCGCGCATCATCAAGGTGGTCAACAGCCCGCTGCTGCGCAGCAACAAGGAGATCACCGACCTGCAGATGGCCGTCAGCCGTCTGGGCATCAACTACACCTGCAACCTGGCCACCGGCCTGGCCATGGAGCAGATGTTCCAGGCCACCAGCGACGTGGTCGACCGCAAGATGCGCGAAGTGTGGAACAAGAGCACCGAGATCGCCGGTATCTGCCACGTGCTGTGCCGTCACTACACCCGCCTGATGCCGGACCAGGCTACGCTCGCCGGCCTGGTTCACCAGATCGGCGTGCTGCCGATCCTCACCTACGCCGAAGAGCATAACGAGCTGCTGGCCGACTCCATCAGCCTCAACCATGTCATCGAGCAGATTCACCCGATCATCGGCGACAAGATCCTGCGCACCTGGGAATTTCCCGAACCCATCGCCATCGTGCCGAGCCAGTATCTGGACTTCACGCGCGACTCGGCCAAGGTCGATTATGTCGATATCGTCCAGGTCGCCACACTGCAGAGCTACCTGGGCAGCGAGCACCCCTACACCCAGCTGGACTGGAGCAAGGTCCCGGCCTTCGCCAAGCTCGGCCTCGACCCGCAGGTCGACATGCAGGCCGACGAAGACCTCTCCGCCGCCATGGAAGCGGCCATGAGCATGCTGCAATAAAAGCACCTAGCCACGGATGGCAAAAATATGACTATGGCGAAGCCTTCCAGCAAGCAGAAGCTGCTGGCGAGTTCGAGGTGATGCGCCTGAACGGCGATGAACAGGGACTACGCCAATTACTCGCCGGACGCATCGATCTGTTTCCGGTGGACAAGGTGGTGGGCTTCGACCTGCTCTATCAGAAATTCAGCGCAGCCGAACGCCAGCGCCTGAGCTTTCATCGCAAGCCTCTGCGCAGCGACAGTCTGCATCTGCTGCTATCGCGCGAGGTGCCGGGCAATGACGAACTGATGCAACGCTTCAATCGCGGTCTGAATCAATTGCGCGACAGTGGCAGGGTTTCCCAGTACCTATTGGAGATTCAGCAGCCGCTAAGCCTCAGCCACTGATAACGGAAACTCGACACGTACCCGCAGGCCATGCGGCTGCGCTTGATGCAGGCTGATACGAGCCTGATGGGCGCGACAGATCTCACCAACGATGGCCAAGCCGAGGCCTGCGCCATTGCCGAGGTTGCTACGTCGGTAGAAACGCTCGAAAACCTTCTCATGCTCGGCCTCGGGAATACCCGGCCCGTCATCCTCGACCTCGAGTACCGAGGGCGCCAGCGCGCGGATGATCAGGTTGCCGCCGGCCGGTGTATGCGCCAATGCGTTATCCAGCAGGTTATTCAGTAACTCGTTGAGCAACGTGGGCTCGCCATCGATCCACACCGACTGATCAGCCTCCAGCGCCAGCGCGACACCACGGGCATGAGCCAGTGGCGCCATGGCCAGCCCCAGTTCACGCGCCAGCTGACTGAGATCGATACGCTGAGCACCGCCTTCGGTAATGGCTCGTGCACCGCTCTCGATACGCGCCAGGGACAGCAACTGATTGGCCAACGAAGTCAGACGATCACCTTGCTGTGCCACCTGCTCCAGAGTGCTGCGCCATTCCTCAGGCTGATCGGCGCGCAAGCCCAGGGTGATACGTGCCTTGAGCGCCGCCAGCGGCGTACGCAACTCATGCGCTGCATCGGCAATGAACTGTGACTGTCGCTCGAATAGCCCCTGCAAGCGCTCATTGAACTGGTTCAGCGTTTCCACCAGCGGCAGCACCTCACGTGGCAGCCCGCCGTCCGGCAGCGGCTGCAGGTCATCGCTGACCCGCTCAGCCACTTCCCGGCGCAATGCCTCCAGTGGCCGCAGCGCCAGATTCACCGCCAGCCACACCAACAGCAAGGCACCGACCGACAGTAGCCCCATGCGCCACAGGGTGCCGAGCAACAGTTCGCGGGCCATGCGCTCGCGTGCACCCTGGGTTTCCGCCACGCGGATTTCGGCGATACCGTTTAGCTGCGGCTCGCTGACTGGCTGCAGAAAGCTGACCACGCGTACGCCCTGATTGCGGTATTCGGCATCGTAGAAATGCGCCAGCGCCGGGTAATCATCGGTACGCGGCGTACCCGATGGCGGCGGCGGCAGATCCTCGTAACCGGAAACCTGGTTGCCCTGCAGATCGAGCACCTGGTAGTAAATGCGCCCAGCGCTATCGTAGGCGAAGGTATCCAGTGCCACGTAAGGAATGTTGGCACGCAGTCGACCGTCCTCAGCGTATAGACCGTCGGCGACCGCGCGCGCCGATGCCAGCAGCGTGCGGTCATAGGCGGTATCGGCTGCACGGCGCGCGCTCCAATAGGCGCTGACGCTACTCAGCAAAAGAATCAGCGACAGCAGCAGCGCCAGACGCCGCAAAAGACGCCCGCGCAGGCTGACGCCACGACTCATGCCTCGACCGCCTCCAGCAGGTAGCCGAGACCGCGGAAGGTGACGATGCGCACGGCGCCGCCCTCGAGCTTCTTGCGCAGGCGATGGATGTAGATCTCAATGGCATCCGGGCTGGCATCCTCGTCAAGGCCGAACACCTGCGCCGCCAGCTGTTCCTTGCTCATCACCCGACCCGGCCTGGCGATCATCGCCTCCAGCACAGCCTGTTCACGGGCCGTGAGACTAAGCGCCTCGCCCTCGAGGCTGAAACGACGCGCCCCCAGGTCGTAGACCAGTTCGCCGCATCGTTGCAACTGCTCACCGCCTTGTACACTGCGCCGCAGCAGCGCTTTGACCCGAGCCTCCAGTTCGGTGAGCTCAAACGGCTTGGCCAGGTAATCATCGGCACCGAGATTGAGGCCATGCACACGGTCCCTGACCTCACCACGCGCGGTCAGCATCAGCACCGGCAGCGTCTGGCCACGGTCGCGCAAGCGCGCCAGTACAGCGAAACCATCCAGACGTGGCAGGCCGATATCGAGAATCACCAGGGCGTATTCCTCGCTGGTCAGCGCCTGATCGGCAGCGACGCCATCATGCAGCACGTCCACCGTCCAGCCGGCCCCCTTCAGCGCCTATGACCCTGTAGGGCCACGGGCCTACCCCCTGCTCCTGCTGAGCCTGATGGCCGCCGGCAGCCTGTGGCTCGTCTTCAAGCCTGGCCAGTTGGAGCTGCGCTTCAACCTGCAGACGATCAAGCGAGGCCTGCTGTGCATCTGCGTGCTGCTTTCCTATGCCCTGCTGTTCGAGAGCCTCGGCTTCGTAATCAGTACCGCGTTGGGCGCGTTTGCCCTCGGTCTGCTGTTCTCCGGCCGCGTGCTGCCCTGCGCTATCAGCGGCGTGTTGATGGGCGTTGTGCTCTACAGCCTGTTTGACCTGTTGCTGGATGTGCCCCTGCCTCTGGGGCTGTTCGAAGCTTTTGTGGAGAGCTGAAATGGAAACCCTTAACTTTTTGATGCAAGGTTTTGATGTCGCTACCCGGCCAACCAACCTACTGATGGCACTGTTCGGCGCCTTTGTTGGCACCGTCGTCGGTATGCTGCCAGGCCTCGGGCCGATCAATGGTGTGGCGCTGCTGCTGCCATTGGCCTTCGCCCTCGGCCTGCCCCCAGAAACTGCGCTGATCCTGCTCGCTGCGGTATACCTGGGCTGCGAATATGGTGGGCGCATCTCGGCAATTCTGCTCAACGTACCGGGCTGCGCGGCCTCGGTCATGACATCGCTGGACGGCAACCCGCTGGCACGCCAGGGCAAGGCAGGCATCGCCCTGTCGCTGTCGGCAATGAGTTCCTTCGTCGGCAGCACCATCGCCACCTGTGGCGTGATCCTGTTCGCCCCGCTGCTGGCCAAGTGGGCGGTGGCCTTCGGCCCGGCCGAATACTTCGTGATGATGATTTTCGCCATCGCCTGCCTCGGCGGCATGGTCGGCGATAAGCCGGTGAAAACGCTGATGGCCGCCTTGATCGGCCTCGGCCTGGCGACCGTGGGCGTGGACTCGACCACCGGGGTGTACCGCTTCACCTTCGGCAGCGTCAGCCTGTCCGATGGCATCCAGTTCATCATCGTGGTGATCGGTTTCTTTAGCGTCAGTGAAGTGCTGCTGATGCTGGAAAAAACCCACAGTGGACAAAAGGCGGTCAAGACGGGGGGTCGTCTGCTGTTCAACTTCAAGGAGTTCTGCTTCAGCTTCGCCACCATGGTGCGCAGCAGCCTGGCCGGCTTCGTAATCGGTGTGTTGCCGGGCGCTGGCGCCACCATCGCCAGCGCCATGACCTACATGAGCGAGAAGCGTCTGGCCGGTGCCAGTGGCAAATTTGGCGAGGGTGACCTGCGTGGCCTGGCCGCTCCGGAAGCCGCCAACAACGCCTCGGCGTGCGGCTCGCTGATCCCCATGCTGACCCTCGGCGTACCGGGTTCGGGCACCACCGCGGTGATGATCGGCGCCCTGACCCTGTACAACATCACTCCCGGGCCGTTGCTGTTCGAGCAGCAACCGGATGTGGTTTGGGGTCTGATTGCCTCGTTGCTGATTGGTAACGTGATCCTGCTGGCGATGAACATCCCGCTGGTCGGCGTGTTCTCCAAGATGCTGAGCGTGCCCAACTGGGTGCTGGTGCCGGCGATTACCGCCATCAGCATGGTCGGTGTCTATGCGGTGCACAGCACCACCTTCGACTTGCTGCTGATGGTCGGTCTCGGCGTATTCGGCTATATCCTGCGCAAACTGGACTTTCCGCTGTCGGCGATCATCCTCGGCTTCGTCCTTGGCGAGCTGATGGAAGACAATCTGCGCCGCGCTCTGTCGATCTCTGCCGGCGAACTCGGCATTCTCTGGAGCAGCCCGATCAGTCTGACCCTGTGGGTGCTCACCGCTCTGATGCTGGGCATGCCGGGCCTGCGCTGGTGGCGTGCGCGCCGTGCCGCACGGGCCGTCAATGCCTGAGCAAAGCTCCTGGACGCAGTGGCGCCGCTACTCAGCGACGCCGCTGGCTGGAGTGATCGGCGGCTACATGGCCAGCCTCGCCGGCTGGCCTTTGCCGTGGATGGTCGGTTCGTTACTGGCGGTAATCGTCCTACGCTGCCTGGCCAATCGTGCCTTCAGTGAATTGCCTGGCGGGCGCAAGGCTGGCCAATGGCTGGTCGCCAGCGGCATCGGCCTGCACTTCACCAGTGAGGTGCTGCAGCAGGTGCTCAGCCATCTGCCGGTGATCATCATGGGGGCCATCGGCACGCTGATGCTGAGCCTGATCGGTATCGCCATTCTGCGCCGTGCCGGCGTCGACCGCGCCACCGCCTTCTTTGCCAGCATGCCTGGCGGTGCCAGCGAAATGGTCAACCTGGCCCTGCGCCACGATGCCCAGCCCGCAAGAGTGGCAGCGGCGCATAGCCTGCGCCTGCTGCTGGTGGTGCTGCTGATTCCGGCACTGTTCACCTGGGGTCTGTCCGATGCCAGCGCGCCCCCTCCGGCGCCAGTGGACTGGTTCTGGCTAACCGGCCTGCTCGCCGCTGGCGCTCTGCTGGCAATACTCTGGGGCCGGCTGAACCAACCCAACCCCTGGATGCTCGGCCCGCTGACGGTGTGCGCCGTTGCCAGCGCCGGCTTCGACCTGCATCTGGGCCTGCCGCAGGGCCTCGGTCAGTTCGGCCAGTGGCTGATCGGCTGCGCCCTGGGCTGCCACTTCGACCGCGCCTTCTTCCGCAGTGCGCCGGCCTTCCTCGCCCGCGTCCTGCTGTTCACTCTGCTGGCGATGCTGGCCGCGGCCGGTCTCGGCGAAGTGCTGGGCAGGCTGGCCGGCGAAGACCATCTGTCACTGATGCTGGGCATGATGCCCGGCGGCATCACCGAGCTGTGCCTGACCGCAGAAGCCCTGCAGCTTTCGGTAGCGCTGGTGACTGCATTGCAGGTGCTGCGGCTGTTTCTGGTGATGTTTCTCGCCGAACCCTTATTCAAGCTCTGGTGCAAGAGCCACGCTTAGCCCGCCTCGTGCGGGCTTTTTTATCTCGCCTTGGGTACGCCATGCGCACCGGCGCTACCACTGCAACTGCAATTGACTCTCGAACTCGCGCACCTGACCACTCAGCGGATCGACAAAGCACAAACCGCGCGCCAGCAGCTTGAGCGGCTTGCTGTAGTCATCCGGCTGATTGCGCGACTCCAGCAACTGCGGATAGAAGTCATCGCCAACGATAGGTGCGCCAAGCCCGGCCAGATGCACGCGCAACTGATGCTTGCGCCCGGTCACTGGCGACAATTGATAGCGCCACAGTTCACCCCGGCGTTCCAGCACCTCGATGCGTGTTTCACTGTTGGCCTCGCCGACAACCTCCTGCATGCGAAAGAACGGCTCGCCATCGACCATGCGCGAACGGTGCAGGTAGGGAAACTGCAACTGCGCTAATGCCGGTGCGATGGCCTCGTAGCGTTTTTCCACCGCGCGCTGGCGAAACAACGCCTGATACTGGCCGCGACTGCCAGGGTTGACTGAAAACAGCACCAGCCCGGCGGTCAGCCGGTCGATGCGGTGGATCGGCACCAGATCGGGGTTGCCGGTACGCTTGATCAGCCGCACCAGCAGCGTTTGCTCGACGTACTCACCGGCCGGCATCACCGGCAGAAAGTGCGGTTTGTCGGCGACCAGCAGGTGCTCGTCTTGCCAGAGCACCTGCTCGACGAAAGGAATCGGTGTCTCGTTCGGCACTTCACGGAAATAGCGCACCTTGAGCCCGACCTGGTAGGGATGCGTGGCATCGATGGCCGCACCGTCAGCATTCAGTACCCGGCCGCGCGCCATACGCTGCAGCCAGGTGGTGCGATCAATGGCAGGAAAGTGATCGCACAGACAATCGAGTACCGTCGCCCAGTCGCCCTGTGGCAGATGAAGAGTACTGGGACGCATGAGGGGGCTGGGCATTGCAGAGGCTGCTCGATCGGGTTCGGACGGGCGAATTAGGCCGTACTCGTGCGGCTCAGTCAAAGCAAACGGCTTGAGCCAGGATCGCGCTGTGGCTATGGTGGCTGCTCGTATCTGGAGAGACTCATGTCCATCACCCGCTCCCTGCTGACCAGCGTTGCCCTGCTCCCCCTTCTGGCTGCCTGCCAGGTCTACACCGGCAAGCCGGAAGGTCCGCCCCCGGCCACCCGCCTGCAAGGCCAGATACAGGTCGATAATGGGCAGTTGGTGTTCATGCCCTGCCAGGAACAGCGCCGCTTCGTGCTGGCCGATGCTGACAACACCAGCATCGAGCGTGAAGTCACACAACTCGGCAACGATGGCCACAGCAGCCTGTTCGCCGACCTGGCCGGACGCCTGGGCGGCAGCCAGGGCAAAGGCCATGATGGCCGCTTCGAGGTCAGCCAGATTTACCGCCTGCAGGGTGAGGGACATGGTTGTGACGACCTCAACTTCAAGCGCCTGAGCCTGCGCGCCAGCGGTAATGAGCCGTTCTGGCAACTGGAAGTCGGCAGCAAGGGGCTGGTGCTCAACCGCCCCGATCAGGAGCCACTGGCCCTGCCCTACCTGGAAGAACAGCTGCCGGACGGCCGCCTCAACTTCAGCAGCGAAGCCAACGGCCAGCGCCTCGAGCTGTGGCTGGCACCGCAGCGCTGCGTTGACGGCATGAGCGGCGCGGTCAACCACCTCAGCGCCGAGCTGCGCCTCGACGGCCAGGTGCTACGTGGCTGCGCGCATTTCGGAGCCATGCGTAACTGACCAAGCACACGGGCCACCAGGGCGGTGATCCTGTACAATCGCCGCCCTTTGCCACCTTGCCGGATCACCACCGGCCAACCAGGACACTGCCCATGCTACGCCTGACCGAACTGAAACTGCCCCTCGACCATCCTGAAGACGCACTGCGCCCGGCCATCGTCCAGCGCCTGGGCATCACGGATGCCGATCTGCTGAGTTTCAGCGTGTTCAAGCGCAGCTACGATGCACGGAAGAAGTACGGCGACATGCCGTTTATCTACACCATCGACTGCGAGGTAAAAGACGAAGCGACGCTGCTGGCGCGCCTGAATGACGACAAGCATGTCGGCCCGGCACCGGACATCGCCTACAAGCCGGTAGGCCAGGCCGAGGCGCCGCTGGATGAGCGCCCCATCGTCGTCGGCTTCGGCCCCTGCGGCATCTTCGCCGCGCTGATCCTGGCCCAGGCCGGCCTGCGCCCCATCGTCCTGGAGCGTGGCAAGGAAGTGCGCCAACGTACCAAGGACACCTGGGGTCTGTGGCGCAAGAACGTGCTCGACCCGACCTCCAACGTGCAGTTCGGCGAAGGCGGCGCCGGCACCTTCTCCGATGGCAAGCTGTACAGCCAGATCAAGGACCCCAACCACTATGGGCGCAAGGTGCTGGAAGAGTTCGTCAAGGCCGGCGCACCGGACGAGATTCTCTACGTCAGCAAGCCACATATCGGCACCTTCCGCCTGACCGGCGTGGTCGCCACCATGCGCGAAGAGATCAAGGCCCTCGGTGGTGAGGTACGCTTCCAACAGCGCGTCAGCGACCTGCTGATCGACGACGACCAGCTCACCGGCGTGGTGCTGGAAAGTGGCGAGCAGTTGCTCAGCCGTCATGTCGTGCTCGCCCTCGGCCACAGTTCGCGGGATACCTTCCGCATGCTGCATGCCCGTGGCGTGTACCTGGAGGCCAAGCCCTTCTCGGTCGGTTTCCGTATCGAACATCCGCAATCGCTGATCGACCGCGCGCGCCTGGGCAAGTACGCCGGCCATCCGAAGCTCGGCGCCGCCGACTACAAGCTGGTGCACCACGCCAGCAACGGACGTTCGGTGTACAGCTTCTGCATGTGTCCGGGCGGCACCGTGGTGGCCGCCACCTCCGAACCGGAGCGTGTAGTGACCAACGGCATGAGTCAGTATTCGCGCAACGAGCGCAACGCCAACGCCGGCATCGTCGTCGGCATCACCCCCGAGCAGGACTATCCGGGCGGCCCGCTGGCCGGCGTGGAGCTACAGGAGCGTCTGGAATCGCACGCCTACGTACTCGGCGGGCGTAACTACGAGGCGCCGGGGCAACTGGTTGGCGACTTTATCAAGGGCAAGCCTTCCACCGCTCTGGGCGAGGTACAGCCGTCCTACAAGCCGGGGGTGAAACTGGGCGATCTGGCACCGTCGCTGCCGGATTTTGCCATCGAAGCAATCCGCGAGGCACTGCCGGCCTTCGCTAAGCAGATCAAGGGCTTCGATCTGGCCGATGCGGTGCTCACCGGCATCGAGACGCGCACCTCCTCACCAGTACGCATCACCCGTGGCGACGACCTGCAGAGTCTGAACCTCAAGGGCCTGTACCCGGCCGGCGAAGGCGCTGGCTACGCTGGCGGCATTCTCTCGGCAGGCGTCGATGGCATTCGTGTTGCCGAAGCGGTGGCCAAGAGCATGTTTGGGCTGAATCGCTAAATCCTTTTCGCATCACCCACCCCGTAGGGTGGGTTAGCGGCGCCAAGCCTGCGAATGTCTGGTCACCGCCATCGTGGTGCGCCGCGTAACCCACCAGGCGATGTTCCTGCGCTGCGCCAATGGTGGGTTACGGCGCAACTCAATCTTGCGAGCTAATCAGCCTTGCCGACAGGCGCCTAAACCACCCTACGGTCACCCGCCAATTAGGCGCGGAAGGCGCCTGACAGTGGCTCAGTGATCATCGTCCCACGGCTGGCCATGAGTACGCTCGGTCAGCTCGACCTTCTGCTGCATCGCCGCCTTGGACAGGATATGCGCACTGACCGGCGCGGTGATGAACAGGAACAGGGTGATCAGCAACTCATGCAGGCTGAGGCTGCCGGTATGGTGCGCAAAGAACAGCATCGAGGCGATCAGGGTACCGCCGACACCCAGCGTGGTGGCCTTGGTCGGGCCGTGCAGGCGGGTGAAGAAATCCGGCAGGCGATACAGCCCGATGGCACCGACCAGGGCGAACAGGCTGCCGAGGATCAGGCAGGCGCAAATCAACAGTTCCAGCCAGAATGGCATGGTCATTCTCCCTTAATCGATGATGTCGCCGTGCAGCAGGTGCTTACCCACTGCGACCGTAC
>Ga0208788_1000359_pt1 | contig 22870 bp, 19 predicted proteins | sample Wag4_2014_7_11_3_FD_187363 | JGI IMG/M metagenome (GOLD analysis project Ga0208788, IMG submission 187363) | Fresh water mixed with fracking chemicals microbial communities from Ohio, USA - Utica-2 Time Series FC 2014_7_11 (SPAdes) (version 2) ...
CTCCTAAACTATCCCCTTCTGTACAAAAAAAGGCCCCGCATGGGCGGGGCCTTTTAAATTCATAAACAAAGCGGGTCAGACTTTGATTTCTACGTCTACTCCACTTGGAAGCTCGATTTTCATCAAAGCATCCACCGTTTTAGAAGAGTTAGAGTAGATATCTACCAAACGCTTGTACGTACAAAGTTGGTACTGATCTCTCGCTTTCTTGTTTACGTGCGGGGACTTCAACACGGTAAACTTTTCTTTCTTAGTTGGCAATGGAATTGGTCCTACTACTACAGCACCAGTCGCTTTCACTGCCTTTACGATCTTTTCTGATGACTTATCCACCAAGCTGTGATCGTATGATTTCAATTTTATTCTTATTTTCTGATTCATTTTCTTATCGATTAGGATTTTTCACCTTTTACTTTGGCAATTACAGCTTCCGCAATATTATTTGGAACTGGCTCATAGTGAGAGAAGGTCAACGAAGCCGTCGCTCTACCTGAAGTGATTGTTCTCAAATCAGTTACGTAACCAAACAATTCGGACAAAGGAACATTGGCCTTCACAACCGTAGAGTTACCCTTGGTGTCCATCCCTTTCATCATTCCTCTTCTTCTGTTCAAGTCACCCGTAATTGGTCCAGTATATTCGTCAGGCGTAATTACATCTACCGACATGATTGGCTCTAGCAACTGAGGCTTACACTTTTTCGCAGCCTCTTTGAAACCAATTCTAGCAGCCAATTCAAAAGAAAGGGCATCCGAATCGACATCATGGTAAGAACCATGGAATAAGCGAACTTTCATAGATTCAATAGGATAACCTGCCAAAGGTCCATTTTTCATGGCCTCCTGGAAACCTTTTTGAACCGGCTGAATGAATTCTTTTGGAATTACACCACCCACGATACCGTTAACAAAGTCCAAACCTGCTTTGATTTCGTTGGTCTCTGGATCTGGATCCTTAGGTCCCAATTCAAATACGATGTCTGCAAATTTACCTTTACCACCGGTTTGCTTCTTGTAGGTCTCTTTGTGCTCAACAGAAGCAAATAAAGCTTCCTTGTAAGCAACCTGAGGAGCACCTTGGTTGATCTCTACCTTGAATTCACGCTTCATTCGATCGATGATGATCTCAAGGTGAAGTTCACCCATTCCACGAAGGATAGTCTGACCAGTTTCGTGGTCTGTATTTACCTGAAGGGTAGGATCTTCTTCTACTAGCTTGGCGATTGCCATACCTAGCTTATCTACATCCGCCTGGGTCTTAGGCTCGATTGCATAACCAATTACTGGCTCAGGGAACACCATGGACTCCAATACTACTTTACGCTTTTCGTCGCAAAGGGTATCACCAGTCTTGATGTCCTTAAATCCTACAACTGCTCCAATATCACCTGCAACCAATCTTTCGATTTGGTTTTGCTTGTTGGCGTGCATTTGGAACACACGAGAAATACGCTCTTTGTTGCCTGAACGGCTATTAAACACATAAGATCCAGACTCCAATACGCCAGAGTATGCTCTTACAAAGCACAAACGACCTACGAAAGGATCTGTCGCAATTTTGAATGCCAAGCCAGTGAATGGCTCAGTCTCCACAGGGTTGATAGCTATTTCCTTATCCTCATCATCCAAGTCGGTAGCAAAAATGGCATCTTTATCCAATGGAGAAGGCAACAATTCCATTACTAGATCTAGCATGGTTTGTACGCCTTTGTTTTTGAAAGAAGAACCACAAACCATTGGCACAATTTTCATGTCAATGGTAGCTGCACGCAATGCTTTCAAAATCTCCCCTTCCGTGATGGAATTAGGGTCTTCAAAAAACTTCTCCATCAAGGACTCGTCGTAATCAGCAACAGCTTCGAGCAAGTACTCTCTGTATTCCGCTACTTCTTCCTTCATGTCCTCAGGGATCGGCACTTCTTTAAAAGTCATGCCCATGTCGTGTTCGTTCCAGATAATCGCACGGTTGTTGATCAAGTCAACTACTCCGGTGAACTTATCTTCAGCACCGATAGGTAGCTGCAAAGGAACAGCGTGGGAACCGAGCATTTCTTTTACTTGCTTACACACCATCAAGAAATCGGCTCCTGAACGGTCCATCTTGTTGACGAAACCAATTCGAGCGACTTTGTAGTTGTCCGCTAATCTCCAGTTGGTCTCAGACTGAGGCTCAACCCCGTCTACCGCAGAGAAAAGGAAAACAAGTCCATCCAATACTCTCAAGGAACGGTTTACTTCTACAGTGAAGTCTACGTGACCTGGGGTATCAATGATGTTGATTTGGTACTGGTTGCTTCTGTAATCCCAGAATACGGTGGTCGCAGCAGAGGTAATGGTAATTCCTCTTTCTTGCTCCTGAGCCATCCAGTCCATCGTAGCTGCACCTTCGTGCACTTCTCCGATCTTGTGGGACTTTCCGGAATAGTAAAGAATACGCTCCGTGGTAGTTGTCTTGCCCGCATCAATGTGTGCTGCAATACCAATGTTACGGGTAAATTTTAAGTCTCTTGCCATTTCGGTTAGAATCTAAAGTGGGAGAATGCTTTGTTCGCCTCAGCCATTCTGTGCGTATCGTCCTTCTTCTTGACAGCGGCTCCTTCGCCTTTTGCTGCCGCGATGATCTCTCCGGCAAGTCGGTCCATCATGGTCTTCTCTCCTCTTCTACGAGAGTAAAGAATCATCCACTTGATACCAAGGGCCATTTTTCTTTCAGGTCTGACTTCCATAGGAACCTGGAACGTAGCACCACCAACTCTACGACTCTTCACTTCTACAGTGGGAGCAATATTGTTAAGCGCTTTTTTCCAAACTTCAAGACCATTCTCACCTACTTTATCCTCTACTTTGGCTACTGCATCATAGAAAATGTTGTAAGCAATACTCTTCTTCCCGTCATACATCAGACAGTTTACAAACTTGGTGACCAAAGTATCATTGAACTTTGGATCAGGAAGAATATATCTCTTCTTTGGTTTCGCTTTTCTCATTTCTTTTTTAAGGTCTTAATTATTTCTTTTTGCCTGGAGCAGCTGCAGGAGCACCCTTGCCAGCCTTAGGTCTTTTAGCACCGTACTTGGAGCGACCTTGCTTACGGTCTTTTACTCCAGCAGTATCCAATGCACCGCGGATGATGTGGTATCTTACACCTGGAAGATCCTTTACACGACCACCTCTAATCAATACAATAGAGTGTTCTTGCAAATTGTGACCCTCTCCTGGAATGTAAGCATTCACTTCTTTTCCATTTGTCAATCGTACCCTTGCTACCTTTCTCATCGCTGAGTTAGGCTTCTTAGGCGTCGTAGTGTACACGCGAGTACAAACCCCTCTGCGCTGTGGACAAGCATCCAAAGCCCGAGATTTTGATTTGAATTCCAGTGTATTTCTACCTTTTCTTACTAATTGTTGAATAGTAGGCATTAACTGATTAAAATTTAGATAGTCTGTAAACTGTTATTTTTTGGAACGCAAAGGTACAAGAAGTAATAAGAGTAACAAAATTAAGGACTTATATTTTTGTTAAGCTTCTCCTGGAGTCCCAAAAGAAATCGGAAAGGTAGGAGCGCCGCCTCCTTGATTAATTTTTCCATAGGCCGCCTCATATTTTTCAATATTTTCCTTCAGGGCCGAAAGCAATCGCCTGGCATGATCTGGCGTCACAATAATCCGTGATTTAACCTTTGCCTTAGGTACTCCTGGCATTAATCGAATAAAATCAATCACAAACTCCGAATTGGAATGCGCAATCATTGCCAAATTGGAGTAAATGCCTTCTGCAATTTCCTCTGGGAGCTCCACATTGATTTGCTGGTTTGATAAATCGTTGTCTTCCATAATTTTTAAGATTAAAAAAGGCCTGTATAGTGAGTACAGGCCTTTTTAAGGATTACTAATTTAATTTATAGAATTGCTTCGCTAGTTGCCTTTGCAGACTTCCTTTCCATGTTTTCAGAAAGCGTGTCATATTCTGACTTGGATCCCACAATCATACCCAAAATGCTTCGCTGACCGGTTCCGGCAGGAATCAAGTGGCCCACAATTACGTTTTCCTTCAATCCTTTCAACTCATCGCGCTTGCCTCGAATAGCTGCCTCAGAAAGTACTTTGGTAGTTTCCTGGAAGGACGCTGCAGAAATAAAGCTCTCAGTACCCAAAGAAGCCGCAGTAATACCTTGCAAGGTAGGTGCAGAAACAGCCGTTTCGGCATCCATTACCTGTACCAACTTAAGGTCCTTACGCTTCAGGCTTGAATTTTCATCACGAAGTCTTCGCGCTGAAATGATCATTCCTGGCTTCAATGTAGAAGAGTCTCCTGCATCCAAGACAATTTTCTTGTCCAAAATGCTGTCGTTCTCCTCACGGAATGCCCACTTATCTACCACTTGATTTTGCAAGAAGCTCGTATTACCTGCATCAAGAATTTCAACTTTCTGCATCATTTGTGATACGATCACTTCGATGTGCTTGTCGTTGATTTTCACACCTTGAAGACGGTATACTTCCTGAATTTCATTCACAAGGTACTCCTGTACTGCAGTTGGACCTTTGATCGATAGAATGTCACTTGGCGTGATGGCTCCATCAGAAAGAGGCTCTCCCGCACGGATAAAGTCGTTCTCCTGCACCAAGATGTGCTTAGACAAGGACACCATGTACTTCTTGATCACCCCATCCTTAGATTCAATGATGATCTCTCGGTTACCACGCTTCACACCACCGTAAGTTACTACGCCATCAATCTCAGATACTACAGCCGGGTTGGATGGGTTTCTAGCTTCAAATAATTCCGTTACTCGAGGAAGACCTCCAGTAATGTCTCGAGTTTTTCCTACAGAACGTGGGATTTTTACCAAGATTTGTCCAGACTTCACCTTTTCTCCTGACTCTACTGCCAAGTGAGCCCCTACAGGGATATTGTAAGTTTTTGAGTCACCTTTGTAATTCACGATAATAGCAGGATTCTTCGCTCTATCCTTAGTTTCAATGATTACTTTCTCACGGAATCCAGTTTGATCATCGGCTACTTCCTTGTAAGTAATGCCCTCAACTACAGATTCGAATTCTACTGTACCGTCAAACTCAGAGAGAATGACCGCGTTGTATGGATCCCAAGTACAAAGTGACTCCCCTTTGGTGATTTTCTGACCATTTTTCACGTTCAGAATTGCTCCATAAGGCACATGGTTGGATACAAGTGTCTTTCCTGTCTTGGCTTCGTTGATTTTAATTTCACCAGAACGACCCATAACCATTGTTACAGATTGTCCTTCTCTATCGGTAGTTTCCAAATACCTCAACTCTTCTTCAAACTCAACCACTCCATCAAATTTGGCATTGATGCTGGCATCAACTGCCATGTTGGAAGCTGTACCACCTACGTGGAAGGTTCGAAGAGTCAACTGCGTACCTGGTTCACCGATGGATTGCGCTGCAATTACGCCTACTGCCTCACCTGCCTGTACCATTCTTCCAGTAGCAAGGTTACGGCCGTAGCATTTAGCACATACTCCACGACGGGTTTCGCAAGTCAATACAGAACGGATCTCTACTTCTTCGATAGAAGATTCGTCCACTTGCTTAGCTACCTCGTCAGAGATTTCTATGCCTGCGGTAACAATCAATTTATCTGTAACCAAGTCGTATACATCGTGTACCGATACTCTGCCTACAATACGCTCAGAAAGTGGCTCTACAATTTCGTCGTTGTCTTTCAATGGCTGTACAACAAGTCCTCTCAATGTACCGCAATCCTCCTCGGTGATGATCATGTCTTGTGCCACATCCACGAGACGACGAGTCAAGTAACCCGCATCCGCAGTTTTCAATGCAGTATCTGCAAGACCCTTACGGGCACCGTGAGTAGAGATGAAGTACTCCAATACGTCTAGACCTTCTTTGAAGTTAGATAAGATTGGGTTTTCGATGATTTCACCAACAGACCCTTGAAGGTTTTTCTGTGGCTTAGCCATCAATCCTCTCATACCACCCAACTGACGGATTTGTTCTCTAGATCCTCTAGCTCCAGAGTGCATCATCATGTAGATAGCATTGAATCCTTGCTTGTCCTCTTCCATCTTCTTCATCAGATTATTCGTCAAATGAGAGTTGGTACGAGTCCAAATATCAATTACTTGGTTGTATCGTTCGTTGTCCGTGATTAGACCCATGAGGTAGTTGTTCCATACTTGGTCCACTTCCTCTTTCGCCTTAGCAATCATCGGTACTTTTTCGTCTGGGATGATTACATCATTCAGACCCATAGAAAGTCCACCTTGGTAGGCCATCTGGAAACCTAAATTCTTGATATCATCCAAGAATTGGGCAGTTCGAGCGATGCCACAAACCTTAACTACCTGAGCGATGATCTGCTGCAGTTTTTTCTTAGTCAAAAGCTCGTTGACATACCCTACTTCCTCAGGCACAAACTGGTTGAAGATCAATCGACCAGCTACCGTTTCGATAATTTGGTCTTTGATCTCACCAGAAGCTGTGCGCACTTTAACCTTACACTTGATGTTGGCATGCTTGGAAAGCTGGCCTTCATTCATGGCAATGATCACTTCTTCCTGGCTATAAAACGTCATTCCTTGTCCAAGGATTACTTCCTCAGGGGTAGACATTTTACCTTTAGTTACATAATACAGACCCAAAACCATGTCTTGAGAAGGTACTGTAATTGGGGCGCCATTGGCAGGGTTCAAAATATTGTGTGCAGAAAGCATCAAGGTGGAAGCTTCCAAAATTGCCTCATGACCTAGTGGTACGTGTACCGCCATCTGGTCACCATCAAAGTCAGCGTTGAATGCAGTACACACCAGTGGGTGCAACTGAATCGCTTTTCCTTCGATCAATTTTGGCTGGAATGCCTGGATACCCAATCTGTGAAGTGTAGGAGCACGGTTGAGGAGCACAGGGTGTCCTTTCAACACGTTTTCCAAAATATCCCAAACTACTGGGTCCTTGCGATCTACAATTTTCTTAGCAGACTTTACCGTCTTCACAATGCCTCTTTCGATGAGCTTGCGAATGATAAATGGCTTGAAAAGCTCAGCTGCCATATTTTTAGGAAGACCACACTCGTGAAGCTTCAATTCAGGACCTACGACGATTACAGATCGACCGGAGTAATCCACACGCTTACCAAGCAAGTTTTGACGGAAACGACCCTGCTTTCCTTTCAACATGTCTGAAAGTGACTTCAAGGCACGGTTACCATCTGATCTTACCGCATTTACTTTTCTAGAGTTGTCGAACAAGGAATCTACTGCTTCCTGCAACATTCGCTTCTCGTTTCTCAAAATCACCTCTGGAGCCTTGATATCGATCAAACGCTTCAAACGATTGTTACGAATGATGACACGACGGTACAAGTCATTCAAATCGGAAGTCGCAAAACGACCACCATCCAAAGGAACCAAAGGTCTCAATTCTGGTGGAATCACAGGAACCATGCGAACGACCATCCACTCTGGACGGTTTTCGATGCGCGTTCTTGCATCACGGAAAGCTTCCACTACCTTCAATCGCTTGAGGGCTTCAGCCTTTCGCTGCTGCGAAGTATCGGTAGCAGCCTGGTGGCGAAGTGAGTAGGAAAGGTCATCCAAATCCAAGCGTGCAAGCAACATTTCAAGTGCCTCAGCACCCATTCTTGCAATGAACTTGTTAGGATCCATGTCATCCAAAAGGTGGTTTTCCTTTGGAAGTTTGTCCATGATATCCAAGTATTCGTCTTCAGTCAAGAAGTCAAGGTATTGTACCCCTTCTTCTGCTTTCACACCCGCCTGTACGACTACATAGCGCTCGTAATACACGATTTGATCCAATTTCTTGGTAGGCAAACCGAGCAAGTATCCAATTTTGTTAGGCAATGACTTGAAGTACCAGATGTGAGCAACAGGTACCACCAATTCAATATGGCCCATGCGCTCACGGCGTACTTTCTTCTCCGTCACTTCCACTCCACATCGATCACAAATAATTCCTTTGTATCGAATGCGCTTGTATTTTCCGCAATGACATTCCCAATCCTTTACTGGACCAAAGATGCGCTCGCAGAACAAGCCGCCCATTTCTGGTTTGTAAGTTCTGTAGTTGATGGTCTCTGGCTGGGTTACCTCGCCATTTGAGCTATCCAGAATAGATTCTGGAGAAGCCAAACTGATGGTAACTCGGGAGAAATCGTTGTTCAGTTTTTTATTTTTTCTAAACGACATAGTTTTTTGAGATATGTTTAGGGCGGTTGCCCGCCCCATGAGCCAAATTAATCCAAGGTAATTTCAAGAGCCAAGCCTCTCAACTCGTGAACCAATACATTGAAGGATTCAGGAATGTTCGGCTTAGGAAGGTTTTCACCTTTCACAATCGCTTCGTATGCTTTTGCTCTACCGATTACGTCATCCGACTTCACGGTCAAGATCTCTTGAAGAACATGGGATGCACCGAATGCTTCGAGTGCCCATACTTCCATTTCTCCAAATCGCTGTCCACCAAACTGTGCCTTACCACCCAGCGGCTGCTGTGTGATGAGTGAGTAGGGTCCGATGGAACGGGCGTGCATCTTGTCATCTACCAAGTGACCCAACTTCAACATGTAGGTAATTCCTACTGTTACAGGCTGGTCAAAACGGTTACCACTCAAACCATCGTATAGGTAGGTTCTACCAAATGCAGGAAGTCCAGCTGCCGAAAGTTCTGCAGATACCTCATCCAAGGTAGCTCCATCGAAAATTGGCGTTGCATATTTCTTTCCAAGCTTCTGACCTGCCCATGCAAGCACAGTTTCGAAAATCTGGCCGATGTTCATTCGAGAAGGTACACCTAGTGGGTTCAATACGATATCCATCGGTGTGCCATCCTCTAGGAAAGGCATGTCTTCGTCACGTACGATTCGAGCTACAATACCTTTGTTACCGTGACGACCTGCCATCTTATCTCCTACCTTCAGCTTACGCTTCTTGGCGATGTATACTTTGGCAAGCTGTACGATACCTGCAGGCAATTCATCTCCTACTTCTAAGGTGAAGCGATCACGCTTGAATCTTCCAGAGATTTCATTTCTAGAGTTGGTATAGTTCTTTACCAACTTGACAATCAGGCTATTGGTGTATGTATCCTCAGTCCATTCGTCAAGAATGATGTCAGAAACCAAGTTGGCTTCCTCCGGCACATTGTAGTTTGACTCGTCTCTGTACGGGTTTTTAGCAGGGAAAAGGTTGTTTTCAATGTTCTTGGCATTGAACTTCACGCCTTTGGTGATGATTTCATCCCCAAATTTGTGCTTCACCCCTTGCGAAGTTTTTCCTTCTAGCAAAGTCACCAACTTGCTGATCATGCGCGCACGGATGCCCAACAAATCTTTGGCGTACTTGCTCTTTAGCTTTTCTACCTCAGCCTTAGACTTAGCACGGTTGTCCTTATCTTTCTTTGGACGAGAGAATAATTTAGTTTCAATAACCACTCCATTCAAGGAAGGTGATGCCTTCAAAGAAGCATCCTTCACGTCCCCAGCCTTATCCCCGAAGATTGCTCTCAAGAGCTTCTCTTCTGGAGTTGGGTCAGTTTCGCCTTTTGGTGTGATCTTACCGATGATGATGTCACCTTCTTTAACTTCGGCACCTACTCGGATAATTCCGTTCTCATCCAAATGCTTTACAGCCTCTTCAGATACGTTTGGAATTTCAGAGGTAAGTTCCTCTTCTCCACGCTTGGTGTCACGAACTTCTAGTTGGAATTCTTCCACGTGGATAGAAGTGAAGATGTCTTCACGAACCACACGCTCAGAGATCACGATCGCATCTTCGAAGTTGTATCCTTGCCAAGGCATGTAGGCCACTTTTAGGTTTTTACCTAGTGCCAATTCACCTTGGTTGGTAGAATAACCTTCCACGAGTACTTGACCTTTTTTCACTTTTTCTCCCTTCAATACCAAAGGAGTTAAGTTGATGGTGGTGTCTTGGTTAGTTCTTCTGAATTTGATCAAATCATAGGTTCTGTATTCGTCAGAGAAATTCACCAACAATTCGTCTGAAGTCAGATCGTACTTGATGGTAATTTTCTTCGCATCTACATATTCCACTACTCCGTCTGCTTCAGCAATAAGTAGCGCTCTTGAATCGATGGCAGCTTTGCTTTCCAAACCAGTACCCACAATTGGTGCTTCTGGCTTCAACAAAGGAACTGCTTGACGCTGCATGTTGGATCCCATTAGGGCTCGGTTTGCATCATCATGCTCCAAGAAAGGAATCAAAGAAGCTGCTACCGAAACAATCTGGTTTGGAGCAACATCCATGTAGGTAATTTCGCTTGGCTCAAGCACTGGGAAGTCACCTTCAAATCGTGCCTTTACTTTTTCATTCAAGAAACGTCCTTTGTCATCCAAAGAAGCGTTTGCCTGTGCGATGTTGTGGTTATCCTCTTCTTCTGCGGTCAAGAAGACAATGTCTTCCGCCTTCATGCTTACTTTTCCATTGTCTACCTTGCGGTAAGGGGTTTCTAGGAAGCCCATGGAATTTACTTTTGCGTGTACGCAAAGTGAGGAGATCAAACCAATGTTTGGACCTTCTGGAGTTTCGATGGTACACAAACGACCGTAGTGGGTGTAGTGTACGTCACGAACTTCAAATCCTGCTCTTTCTCTAGAAAGACCTCCTGGACCTAAAGCGGACAACCTTCTCTTGTGTGTCAATTCAGCCAGAGGGTTGGTCTGGTCCATGAACTGAGAAAGTTGGTTGGTTCCGAAGAAGGAGTTGATTACGGAAGAAAGGGTACGCGCGTTGATCAAGTCTACAGGCTTGAAGTCTTCGTTGTCGCGTACGTTCATACGCTCACGGATGGTTCTAGCCATACGAGCCAAGCCTACTCCAAACTGGCTATACAACTGCTCGCCTACTGTACGTACGCGACGGTTGGACAAGTGGTCAATATCATCCACCACTGCTTTAGAGTTGATCAAACCGATTAAGTACTTAACAATAGAGATGATATCTTCTTTTGTCAAAACAATTTTCTCAGGCTCAATGCTCAAGCCCAATTTCTTATTGATACGGTATCTACCTACTTCACCTAAATCGTAGCGCTTGTCCGAGAAGAACAAGCTTTGAATTACTTCTCTCGCTGTCGCTTCGTCTGGAGCTTCGGTATTTCGTAGTTGACGGTAGATTACTTCTACTGCCTCTTTCTCAGAGTTGGAGTTGTCTTTTTGTAATGTGTTGTAGATGATGGAGAAGTCAGCCACGTTCACATCTTCCCGATGAAGGATGATGGATTTTGATCCAGAGTCAAGGATCATTTCAATGTCTGCATCCGTCAGGATGGTATCTCTTTCCAACAAGACCTCATTACGGTCGATGGATACCACTTCACCGGTATCCTCGTCCACGAAGTCTTCTACCCAAGTTCTCAATACACGAGCAGCAAGTTTTCTGCCTGCGGCCTTCTTGAGGGCTGTTTTGGTAGCGGAAACTTCCTCGGAAAGTCCGAAGAGGTCCAATATATCTTTATCAGAACCATATCCTATGGCTCTAAGAAGAGTCGTAACTGGGAATTTTTTCTTACGATCGATGTAGGCATACATGACATTATTAATGTCTGTTGCAAATTCGATCCAAGATCCTTTAAAAGGAATAATACGAGCTGAATACAGCTTGGTACCGTTGGTATGCTTGCTTTGGGCAAAGAAAACCCCCGGGGAGCGGTGCAGCTGGGAAACAATTACACGCTCAGCTCCATTGATGACGAAGGAACCCTTCTCAGTCATGTAAGGTAAATTGCCTAGGAATACTTCCTGTTCGATTGTTTCAAAATCCTCATTGTCCTCATCGTGGCAAAGCAATCTTAATTTTGCTTTCAGCGGGACGGAGTAGGTCAATCCACGGTCGATGCATTCTTCCACGCTGTACTTTGGTGGATCTACTGCATAGTCGATAAATTCCAAAGTGAAGTTCTCTCTGGAATCACTGATTGGGAAATTTTCAGCAAAAACTTTAAATAATCCATCAGCCCGACGTTTTTCTGCAGGGGTATCCAACTGGAAGAAGTCTTTGAATGACTGTAGCTGAATATCTAGAAAATCGGGATAGTCTTTGACCACCTTAATGGAGGAGAAGCTTTTCCTTGCGGTTTGATTCTTGATAGCCAAGGTAGTGTATAGTTTAATAGTGAAATTAAATATTAGAAAGCTACTATTTTCGCTTAAAATAATGCAATTTTAAACCCCTGCATAAACAGGAAAAGACCTGACTAAAATAGTCAGGTCTTCGAGCTAATCTCTATCCTTTTGGACAGAGATGAGCAAATTACTTGATCTCTACTTCAGCACCAGCCTCTTCAAGAGACTTCTTCAATGCTTCAGCTTCGTCCTTAGCAACGCCTTCTTTAACTGGCTTTGGAGCTGCATCAACTAGGTCTTTAGCTTCTTTCAAGCCAAGGCCAGTTAGGTCCTTCACCAATTTCACGACAGCAAGTTTCTGAGCACCAGCTGCTTTCAAGATTACGTCAAATGAAGTCTTTTCTTCTTCAGCAGGAGCATCAGATCCACCTCCAGCAGCAGCAGCTACTACTACAGCACCAGCTGCAGCAGGCTCGATGCCGTACTGATCCTTAAGGATGTCTGTCAATTCCTTTACTTCTTTTACAGTCAAGTTTACCAACTGTTCTGCAAGTTGTGTAAGATTTGCCATTGTATTAATTAGTTAATTGTTTTTGATTGATTTTGATAAGATTAGTTTCCGTCTCGCTCGGCTAGGGTCTTCAATACACCAGTGATGTTGTTTTGACCTGATTGCAAAGCAGAAACGAGGTTCTTCGCAGGAGACTGAAGCAAGCCAATAAGCTCTCCAATCAATTCCTCCTTAGACTTGAGGGTAGAAAGTATTTCCAAGTTAGCCTCGCCCAGAAATACATCTGAATCGATACCAGCACCTTTAAATACAGGTCTAAACTCTTTTTTTCCTTGTTTTTTTCTAAAGTCCAGCAATACTTTAGCTGGCAGGTTGCTCGTCTCTTTTGAGAACAAAATTCCCGAGAACCCTTTTAAAGCTCCATCTGCAAGCTTAGAATAGTCAGCATCCAAATTTTCAAGTGCTTTTGCGATCAAGGTATTTTTGTACACTTTGTACTCAACACCTTTTTCATAGCAAGTTCTTCTGAATGCGTTCACTTCTGCTACAGAGAATCCAGACGCGTCTGTGATATAGAAGAAAGGGTTCTCTTTCAATTTCTCAGTCAGACTGTCGATAATTACTTTTTTCTCGTCTCTAGTCATGATTAAATTCCTTGAATGCTACCCTTGTCTACTGATATACCAGGAGACATTGTGCTGGATAAATGAATGCTTTTGAAATATGTACCTTTTGAAGAGGAAGGCTTTAATTTCGAAATGGTAAGGATCAGTTCTTTTACGTTATCCTGAATTTGTTGAGGAGTGAACGATACTTTTCCAATACCTGCGTGAATGATGCCAAACTTATCAACTTTGAAGTCGATCTTTCCAGCTTTCACTTCTCGAACTGCTTTTCCTACATCTAGGGTCACCGTTCCAGACTTAGGATTAGGCATCAAACCTCTAGGGCCCAATACTCTACCTAGTCTACCTACTTTTGCCATGACGTTGGGCATTGTGATGATCACATCAATATCTGTCCAACCGCCTTCTATTTTGGCAATATAATCGTCCAAACCAACGTAGTCTGCACCTGCTTCAGTAGCTTCTGCATTTTTGTCAGGCGTGCAAAGCACCAATACTTTGATGTCTTTACCAGTACCATGAGGAAGGGCAACTACCCCTCTTACCATTTGATCAGCTTTTCGAGGATCGACGCCCAAACGAACGTCAACATCTACGGAAGCATCAAACTTCGTCATCGTAATTTCCTTAACCAGTGAAGAAGCAGCCTCCAGGGAGTACACTTGGCTTGGGTCGTACTTAGAAAGAGCTTCTTTTTGCTTTTTTGTTAACTTAGCCATTGTTGTTTATTTATACTTCCCAAGGGGCCTTACCAGAAACTGTGATACCCATGCTGCGCGCGGTACCCGCTACCATTTTCATGGCTGATTCTACTTTGAAAGCATTAAGGTCAGGCATTTTCGTCTCAGCAATGACCCGTACCTGATCCCAGGTAACAGATCCTACTTTCTTTCTGTTTGGTTCCGCAGAACCTCCCTTTAATTTTGCAGCTTCCAACAGCAAATTTGCAGCTGGTGGAGTTTTTACTACAAAATCAAAAGACTTGTCAGAATATACTGTAATCAATACAGGCAATACCGTTCCCATTTTCTCTTGGGTACGTGCATTGAACTGCTTACAGAACTCCATGATGTTCAAACCCTTGGAACCAAGAGCTGGACCTACTGGAGGTGACGGGTTAGCCTGGCCACCTTTCACTTGTAGTTTTACATAACCAGTGATTTCCTTAGCCATTGCTTAGTCTTGTTTTTCTACTTGTATAAAGTTTAATTCAACAGGAGTATTGCGGCCGAAAATCTTAACCATAACGTTAAGCTTTTTCTTCTCCTCAAAAATCTCCTCAATTGTCCCAGTAAACCCACTGAAAGGGCCGTCCATTACTTTCACGGCCTCTCCAACTATAAAAGGGGCTTCTTGCTTCTCGGCAAACTCATCAATCTCCTCAACCTTACCTAAAATACGATTGACTTCTGATTGACGTAATGGTTCAGGGGTTTTGGAAGCTCCCCCCTGGTTTGATCCAAGAAAACCAATTACTCCTGGGATACTCGTAATTACGTGATTAGCTTCACCATTCGATAAGTCCGCATTGACCAATACGTAGCCGGGGAAGAAATTCTTCTCCCGTACACGCTTCTTGCCATTGCGCATCTCATATACCTTCTCAGATGGAATCAACACTTCAGGAATAAATTCAGCGATCTTCTGTCTGAAAATTTCATTTTCCAGATAGTTTTTAGCTTTCTTCTCCTGTCCTGCGACTACTCTGAGTACGTACCACTTATGTTCAGCCATCCTGTAATGCTATTAGAATAAATCATAAAACCATGTCATGATATTCTCGAATCCTAAATCTACCGCACCAATAAATAGCGCAAAGATCAGCGATGCTACCAATACCAAAATGGCACTGTTTTGAAGAAACGAAAACTTAGGCCATGTCACCATGTTTTTCATTTCGTCATAAGACTCAAGGACAAAGTTTTTGATATTCATAGTCTATATTCTTAGTGCACGGGCAGAGAGATTCGAACTCCCATCAATGGTTTTGGAGACCACTATTCTGCCGTTGAACTATGCCCGTGTGAAACGAACGCCCCAAAAGGGAACGCAAAATTAGGAATAAAGTCTTTAGAAACAAATGCGATCCCAAAATATTCTTTGGGATCGCATCCAATGTTCTAAATAGGGATATTTAGTCGAGAATTTCAGTTACCTGACCGGCACCTACTGTACGACCGCCTTCACGAATCGCAAATCTCAAACCTTTTTCTAGTGCTACTGCAGCCAACAAGTTTACCTCGATGGTTACGTTATCACCAGGCATTACCATTTCTACGTTAGCTGGAAGAGTGATCTCGCCAGTTACGTCAGTAGTTCTTAAGTAGAACTGTGGTCTATATCTGTTGAAGAATGGAGTGTGACGTCCACCTTCTTCTTTAGAAAGTACGTAAACTTCAGCCTTGAAGTGAGAGTGAGGCTTCACAGTACCAGGCTTACAGATAATCATGCCTCGCTTGATTTGTGATTTTTCAATACCTCTCAACAACAAACCTACGTTGTCACCTGCTTCACCTCTGTCAAGGATCTTACGGAACATTTCAACACCAGTTACAGTAGACTTCAAGCCTTCAGCACCCATACCGATGATTTCAACTGGCTCACCAGAGTTGATTACACCTCTTTCGATACGACCTGTAGCAACAGTACCACGACCGGTGATAGAGAATACGTCTTCAACTGGCATCAAAAAGTCCTTGTCGATCAAACGCTCTGGAAGTGGAATGTAGCTATCTACTGCTTCCATCAATTCCATTACTTTTTCAACCCACTTCTCTTCACCGTTCAATGCACCAAGTGCAGAACCAGCAATTACAGGAATGTTATCACCGTCAAAGTTGTAGAAAGAAAGCAATTCTCTGATTTCCATTTCTACTAGCTCCAACAATTCAGGATCATCCACCATATCCACTTTGTTCATGAATACTACTAGTTGAGGTACACCTACCTGGCGAGCCAAAAGGATGTGCTCTCTAGTTTGTGGCATTGGTCCGTCTGTCGCTGCTACCACTAGGATAGCACCGTCCATTTGAGCAGCACCTGTTACCATGTTTTTCACGTAATCCGCGTGACCAGGACAATCTACGTGTGCGTAGTGTCTCTTTTCAGTTTGGTATTCTACGTGAGAAGTATTGATTGTAATACCTCTTTCTTTCTCTTCTGGCGCGTTGTCAATAGAAGAGAAATCTCGTAATTCAGAAAGACCCTTCTTTGCCAATACCGTGGTGATGGCTGCAGTCAAGGTGGTCTTACCATGGTCTACGTGTCCAATGGTTCCGACGTTTACGTGCGGTTTGGAACGGTCGAAATTAGCTTTTGCCATGCTTGAAAATCCTCAGTTTAAGTTTTAAAATATGTTTAGATAATAAATTCTGTGTTGAGCCAACGACGGGAATTGAACCCGTGACCCCTTCCTTACCAAGGAAGTACTCTACCCCTGAGCTACGTCGGCTTTCACTACGCAGTGTACTCCGAAAAGTACAGAGCGGGAGACGAGGCTCGAACCCGCGACCTGCAGCTTGGAAGGCTGCCGCTCTACCAACTGAGCTACTCCCGCTTATACCCGATTGCTCGGTAACTTTTTCGAACTGCAAAACTACAAAATAAATTTGTTTTTATGCAAGTCGTGGGGGAAACAGGATTCGAACCTGTGAAGACATAAGTCAACGGATTTACAGTCCGTCCCAGTTGGCCGCTTTGGTATTCCCCCAACTGCGCTAAAATTTTAGGCGATTTTCTCCTAGGAACTTTAACGGACTGCAAAATTATAGCCTTTTATCAAAGTATCAAAGTGAGTTCCTGAAAATTGGAAAAAAATTCTCCAAACACCCCTCAATCTTTTAAAAATCAAGGAATTAATTTTCCTCTTTCAGTAATTCCAGGTAATACGAATAATAGGATTGCAAGTCCTCAGACTGGTCCTTCTCCGCTATCGCCACCATTTTGTCCAACACACCCTCCTCCATCACAAAACCCAACAAAGTTTGAAACGCTCCTAATCGCAAGAAATCCTTTGTATTGTACTCCAAAACAGAAAATAATTGGCGAAGGGCCTTTTCCTTTTGGGAAACCTCCACTTCCAAATAATAACTCCCGTAATACCCCATAAAGTAATACAAACCCTCACCACTCAACTTGGAAAAGGTCTGCTCAAACCAAGGCCCCTTGCCAAGGATCTTATTCTCCAAGTAATACTCTGCCAGACCAACGGACATCCTGAAATTGGTCTCCCGCTCAAAGGTCTCCATCCAGGAAAGCTCCACCGCAGGATCTGCCACTCGCGCCAAGCCCATCAAGGCCGCGCCCGCAACTAAATAAGAAGGATCGCGCGCCAACCGGGTAAATGCCCCCCGGTACCCCGAAGGATTCCATTCGGCAAGCACCTCCAAAGCACCCGCTCGAACCTTATTGTTCGTGTCTTCCTCTGCTAATCGGTAAATTTTTTCCTCCAATTCCGCTAGGGCTTCCTTCCACTGATCACCTGCCAGCAACAACGAAAGCCCGCGCTCACGAATCGCAGCAAAAGAATCTTCAAGAGTCAAAGGCAATACAACACGCAATTCATCAGCTGCTTCACGAGAAACCAAGCTATCCAATGCGGCGTAGCGCGCCACTCCTAGCTGAGATTCCTTAAACTGCTGCAGGTACTGCGCATTGCTCATTAATTGATTTCCCTTCATTACTAGTTCCTGCCCCTCATTCACATACACCAACGAGATCGGATTTCCATTTTCTAAGGCTATCGCCTGTTCCACTTGAGATAGTTGAACTGTTTTGGTTTTTCGTACCGTTCCCTCGTACCAACTGACCGTGATGGGCAATTGGAAAATTGGAAATTCATTGAGGTCCTGCACCTGTGAAAAACGCAACAACAGATTCTCCGGGTTGGAATAGTCAACCTCAATCTTCAACTCTGGGTGTCCCTTTGCAAAAAACCATTGATTAAAAAACGGATTCAAATCCTGCCCACTGACCTGCTCCATCGCTAGTCGTAAGTCATGCGCCTCCACCGCTTGAAAGGCATGCTTTGTTAAATACAAATTCAATCCCTTAAAAAATGCGGCATCCCCCAACTGTCGACGAAGCATGTGTAGCACCAAGCCCCCTTTATTGTAACTGTGTGCATCGAAAAGATCTTCTGCATCCGAATACTTGAAACGAATCAATTCCTTTGGATCAGTCTCTGCCTCGGCAAAATAACCTTCCTTCTCAACCACTAACTTTAAATCCGCCTGATCCTGACCATAGCGGTGCGCATTCCATAAATACTCACTGTAGTTGGCAAAAGCTTCGTTCAAGGTGAGATTGGACCAGGATTCGGCGGTAACCAAGTCCCCAAACCATTGGTGAAAAAGTTCGTGCGCAATGATGTAATCCCATTCGGAATCCAATGCCTCGCGCTCATCCAAGAGTAACTCCTCCATAAATATGGAAGCAGTAGTATTCTCCATCGCTCCAGACACAAAATCCCGAACTACAATCTGATCGTATTTTTGCCAAGGAAAAGGAACTCCTAAAATTTTTTCGAAATAACCGATCATTTGTGGAGTGGAAGCAAAAACCTTTGCCGCACCTTTTTCAAATCCTTTTTCTACATAGTAACCCAAGGGCAAATCCCCGTGGGAAGCCGTCACTTTGGCAAAATCACCCACCGCAATCGCAACCAAGTACGGTGCATGGGGAAGGTCCATTTTCCAATGATCTTTTCGCAACCCATTTCCCAAGGATTCCTGTTGGATAAGGCGCCCATTGCTAATAGACACCATGCTGTCTGGCACGGTCAACCAAATGTCATGGGTGAGGCGCTCGTTGGGCCGGTCAATGGTTGGAAACCATTTGCTGCTGTGCTGCGTCTCTCCCTGGGTCCAAAGCATGGTTGGCTTATTGGGAATCGTATCCATGGGATCGATAAAGTACAGCCCTTTTGTGTCGGTAATTGCTGCAGACCCTTCTCCTGAGTTTCTTTCTGGAAAGGCCAAATAGTCGATCACAAGTTCGATCGTGTCCCCAGGAACCAATTCTTCTGGTAAATACACCTGCAATTCCTTCTCATCATAGCGGTAATTTAGCCCCTCAAAATAGTCGGTCCCCCTACTTATTGCTACCGATTCCACCTCAAAATCTTGGGCATCCAAAACAACCATTTTTTGAGGATAGAAATAAGGAGTTAGGAATAGTTGGGCTAAACCTTTAACCTGCTGACTTTTCCAATCAAATTCAAGTTGCAATTTCATGTGAACCAGATCCATGCTGCGTGTGGCTGCAGGTTGGTAGGGAGGGGTATCGTCTTCTAACCAAAAATCTTCCTCTTGAACTGCAAGGGTATCCCATTCCCCATTCCCATCTGCAACTATTCCAGAGGTGGATTTACAGGCTGCCAATTCTCCCATCAAGGCAAGTAGCAAAAACGAAAGAAGGAAGGTGTTTAAATTTATTTTTGGACAAAGAGGTTTTTGAGTCATATTTGAAGAAATTCGCAAGTGCCTGGATCGGGCACTTCCTGTTTAGAAAACAAAATAGCAAGAATGTTTTCAGTTATCCTTCAAGACACTACCTATTCGGTCGAAAAAAATGCTGACGAAATGCTCGTCAACCAGCAGGCCATCACTTGGGACCTCAAATGGATGGGGGATCGAAAGATCCATATCATTCAAGGTGCTCGGTCCTTAGAAGCAGAGCTGCTAGCCGTGGATATGGAGGCTAAAACACTTCAAATTCGATTGGGGCACAAAACAACCACACTCCAGGTAAAGGATCGATTTGACCTACTGTTAGAAAAAATGGGAATGAATGCCGCTGGATCTGGTAGTTTAAAAGAAATCAAAGCACCCATGCCAGGCCTGATTTTGGATCTGAAGGTAGCGCCTGGAGATGTAGTCAAAAAAGGAGATGTAGTACTGATCCTAGAAGCCATGAAAATGGAAAATAGCATCAAGTCCCCAGGGGATGGAAGGGTGAAGGAGGTGAAAGTCTCACTCAAGCAATCCGTAGAAAAAAACCAGGTGCTCATCCAATTCTAATTGCTTTGCGTCTTTTTCTAAATTACCAAGAGAATCTAGCCTCATTTTTAGTAGTCATTCAAATTTCTAAATGGAAGAAAGTATATTTGCTAGGTTGATTTACAAATTCAGCCACAGCACTTTCAGAAAATTGATGTTACAGACAGTTCTCCACTTTAACCAGAACGAATTAATCCAAATTATACCTACCGATACATGAAATACAAACGCATTCTGCTCAAGCTCAGTGGAGAATCTCTAATGGGTGAAAAAAAATATGGCATTGATCCAGCAATGTTGCAGCAATACGCAGAAGAAATTAAAAAAGTGAAAGATTTGGGCGTAGAAATCGCCATCGTCATTGGAGGAGGTAATATATTTAGAGGCGTGCAAGCCGAAAAGTCTGGCATCGACCGAGTTCAAGGGGACTACATGGGCATGCTTGCCACCCTAATCAATGCGATGGCACTTCAGAGTGCTTTGGAACAGATTGGACTCTACACCCGCTTGATGTCTGGAATCAAAATTGAAAGCGTTTGTGAACCATTTATCCGGAGAAGAGCAATTCGTCACCTTGAAAAAGGTAGAATTGTGATTTTTGGTGCAGGAATCGGCAACCCTTATTTCACCACGGACTCTACCGCTGCACTGAGAGCCATTGAAATTGAATCTGATGTGGTACTGAAAGGTACACGTGTGGACGGGGTCTATACCGCAGATCCAGAAAAGGATGCCACCGCCACCAAATACCAAAACATCACTTTCACAGAGGTTTACAAAAAAAACCTCAATGTCATGGACATGACTGCTTTTACACTTTGCCAAGAAAATAACCTCCCCATCATCGTATTTGACATGAATAGGTCTGAGAATCTTACCAAACTAGTTCAGGGGGAACAAATAGGAACGCTGATAACTGTATAAACCGAACCAGACTCATGGAAGAAATCGAAATGTATTTAGACGAAGCCAAGGAATTGATGCAAAAAGCTATTGACCATACGGCTTCAGAATTAGTAAAAATCAGGGCAGGCAAGGCTATGCCTAACTTATTGGATGGAGTTTTTGTGATGTATTATGGGTCTCCGACACCCTTATCTCAGGTATCTTCTGTGACGACACCTGATGCACGGACCCTTGCCATCAAACCTTTTGAGCGGAACCTCATCTCCGAAATTGAAAAAGCCATCATCAACTCTGACCTTGGACTTGCTCCGCAAAACAATGGAGAGCTCATTATCTTGACTATTCCAGCGCTTACAGAAGAACGAAGAATCAACCTGGTTAAAAGCGCAAAATCGGAGTGTGAAACAGGTAAAATTTCGATTCGCTCCGTAAGAAAAGACACGAACGAATCCTTACGCAAACTTCAAAAAGAAGGAGCATCGGAAGATGCCATCAAAAGAGCTGAGGAACAAGTTCAAAAATTTACTGACAGCTACTCTGCAAAAATTGATGAGCTATTCTCTAAAAAAGAAGTAGACATCATGAAGGTTTAACTCCTATCAAAGTCCCGAGCAATTCGGGACTTTTTTTTGCCTGGCTTAGGGTACCAGCCAGCTTCCTTGCCAACCAGTGGTCAACTCAAACTGTATCCGTAAGTGGCCTTCCTTTGACAATTGAAGTGCTTCCATCGAAAGAGGGCTGAATTTCAATACGGAAAAATATGCGCTATCTACCTGTGTCTCCCAGCCCAACTCAGGATTTTCAATCCGCGTACCTGGTGCAAGTCCACTTTTGTATTCCGATTGCCTTGCCTCGGAAGCGCGCTTCCAATGTTCCTGAGCAAGTTCATCTTCTACATGAATGGTAGCAAGCGCCTTGACACGAACTTGTACTTGCTTTTTTGGATGGTAGAACAGCAAACTCACCCTCGGTATTTTTAGTAAATCCTGAACTTTGGCAGATCGATAGTCTGTATACACTAAAAATTCGACCTTGGAAGTGAGCTGCCGCAACACCACCGTTCGTACCTGTGGGAAATTGGTGCCAGCAGTCGCTAAAGTCGGGAAGCGAAAAGGGTGCTTTGGATCCAAAGCACCACGGTGCAACTCATGAAGAATAGTCTGCCATATTTCAATTGGGACATCCGAAGAAGTAAAGAGCATTGGAATGGATTTTTAGTAGAAACAGAACTACGATTAAAGAGTTCAAAAACGATGTGACTGACGGAATTTAGCTAAATACCGTCAGTTACAAGACAAATCTCTCGCAAAAAGAAAGCTAAGGCAATTCCCTAACCTTGGATAGAGTAGCGCAAAATAGACCTCTGCTTTTAAGTGTAAAGCAAAAAATGAGGTCCCGCACTTGTGGGACCTCATTTTTTTGTCCATTTAGAATTAAGACAAGGCTACTTCAGTGGCTAGGTTCTTGAAATACACCTGATTGTCTGCATCCAAATCCACAAGTACCGTCGCATCATTTTTGATATAGCCTGCGAGTATCTGCTTCGAAAGCTCATTCAAAATAAGGCGTTGCATGGTTCGCTTGAGTGGCCTTGCTCCAAAAGTGGCATCAAAACCTACCTCTCCCAAGTAATCCAGCACCTCGGTAGTCGCCTCAATTTCAATATTAGATTCCGACAACCGCTTTTGAATTTCCCGCCACTGTATGTCTACAATCTTGCGGAT
>Ga0208788_1000360_pt1 | contig 22866 bp, 18 predicted proteins | sample Wag4_2014_7_11_3_FD_187363 | JGI IMG/M metagenome (GOLD analysis project Ga0208788, IMG submission 187363) | Fresh water mixed with fracking chemicals microbial communities from Ohio, USA - Utica-2 Time Series FC 2014_7_11 (SPAdes) (version 2) ...
AAAAAAAATAAACCAGCCAATACTAGAAAAAGAGCTATTAATAAAAGGCACAGGCAAAAAAACCTTACTGATTTTTTTCCAAGGTAACATTAATATGGCCTTACCTCAGTCAGAGGTCACGCCCTATCTTACACCCAAGTTTGCTGGGGTAAGGTTATTTGAAGAAATATTGCAGGATTACCCTGATACTTGTTACTTAGGCGTTCGCGACAGTTGGCAAATGTGGTACCAAGTTGGCCCTCTTGGAACGGCATTGGCTGATCAAGGCCTTTCAGCACAACAAAGATGGCTGTCGCTATTAAATGCCAAGATAGAAAAATCAGGTTGCCAAGAAATCATTTGCCTTGGCACTTCAGCAGGGGCTTCTGCTGCCATTCAATTTGGAGCAAAACTGAACGCAAAAGCAGTGCTTGCGATCTCACCACAAGCCAAACCACTCGATAATGAATGGGAAATTAAAGAAGGAAAAGCTTCTTTTATGGTAACAAAAGATGTGCAATGGAGAAAACAGGTAAAGGAAAAATTCAATATACCGGCACTTGACCTAAAGCCTTATGCTGAAGAGCTTGGCTCTCGGTTACAGCTCTTTGTTCCTAAACTGTACGAGGCTGATCTCATTCATGCAAACTACCTTGCGAATACCAACCCGAATATTCAAGTTCACCGAAGCCCCGGGAAAGATCATGCAGATGTTAGTAAAGCTTTATTTAAGAAAGCACTGATCGAACAAATTATTAAGTAGATCATTTCTCTCGGTTTTGGTAAGCAAAAATCGACTCGGCAAAGTGAAAATCTAACGCCGAGTCGATATCAACAGAATGTTCTGTTGGCATAATAAAAGCAATCGTTTTTGGTGTCAGAAAAGTACGCTGTTGAATGAGACATTCAACTTTTGCCAAATAGATCGCCCCATTCAAGCGATAAAACTTACCTAGTGCCTGTCGTGGTTGGTCTCGGATTGCCTCAGCAAAGGAAACCATACATAGATCTTCTGCTAAAGGCTGTGTCCAAAGCGGCGGATGTTCTGCCGGAGCCACACTTATCACGCTGGGTGCTTCTCTCTCAGTCATCAGGGAAACAGCCTGTTGAATATCTTGTGCGGTGCGTAGAGGAGATGTCGCCTGTAGTACAGCAACCTCATCAAACTTTTTCCCCCTAGCAGAAAAATAATTCAACACATCCAACACCACGTCTATTGTACTGGCTTGATCTGTTGCCAAGTGTTCAGGTCGTAATATCGGAACGGAAACACCTGCTTGCTCGGCAATTTCAGCATACAGTTGGCTATCCGTCGATACGAAAACCTCGCTAAATACACCAGAAGCAAGAGCAGCTTCAATCGTCCAGTGTATAAGCGGCTTTCCAGCCAAAGGTAAAATGTTTTTGTTTGGTAGTCCCTTGGATCCAGACCGCACAGGAATAATAGCAAGGCGTTTGACATTAGATTGAGGCATATTCTTCTTGCGCTTTCTGAAAATCTTCCATTCGACCAATATCAAGCCAATAGCCGGGAATAGTGAATAAATTAACTTGCTGATGGGTCTCAACCTGTTGTTGCAAGAGAGTCGGCATATCTATTATTTGACCCGGCATCACCGTTTTTACCAAATCGGGGTCTAATAAATAAATCCCAGCATTTACCTTAAAACGGTAAGTAGGTTTTTCAACCATATTTCTCATCTGATACCCCTCTGACTCAATAACACCATAGGGGATTTGCTGTTCATACTCACGCACACACATTGTTGCAACACCGCTTTGTTCTTCATGAAAGGCAAGGAGAGAAAGAAAGTTAAGGTCAGTTAATAAATCGCCATTCATCATAAACAAAGGATAGTCGATTTCGTCATGTGGTAATAAACCAAGTGCCCCACCCGTTCCAAGCGGTGTCTGTTCGTGTATGTATTGAATTTCAACATTCCAACGACCACCATCACCAAAATAAGATTGAATTTGCTCTGGCATATAATGTGTTGAAATATAAAAACGATAAAAACCAGCGTTAATAAAACTTTCTAAAATCAATTCTAAAATAGGTTTGCTACCAATCCTGAGCATAGGTTTAGGACAAGTATTTGTTAGAGGTCTCAGACGCGTACCAAACCCACCTGCCATCAAAAAAACAGGATTGTGTTGTCGGGGTTTTTGTAACAGACCATGTAAAGTTTCAAGTCCAACCAATACACCAGAACTGTCTAAGATAGGTAGCTGTAATAGACTGTCCTTTTCCATCAAGGCCAACATTCTGGCCTTGCTCCAATCATGCCGCGCCACTTTGGGGTGGGTTGTCATCACCTCGCACAGAGGCGTAGAAAGAGGCTGTTGTCTTAATAAAGCACGGCGTAAATCGCCATCTGTCAGTGTGCCTAACAAGCGATTTTGTTCATCTACAACCAAAACAATTCGTAGAGCACCGCGATCAAGAATAGGAATCGCATCAGACAGTGAGATATTTGGATGCGCTAAAGCAGATTGCCATTTTTGCATTGATTAGATTCCTGTGATTGGGCAAGTGGTTTAGCCGGTGTACCGTATAGCGTTGTAGCAACGGCAATCGATTTAACAACAGTAGCACCAGCAGCAACAACAGTATGTGGCGGTAAAACTACGCCTTGAATGATGGAACTACCACTGGCGATATAGCTCATTTCACCAACGGAAACGCCACCGCATAAAGTTGCACTGGGTGCGACATGACTATGAGCACCAATTACACAGTCATGGTCGACTATTGCGCCAGTGTTAATAATGCAATTATCGGCAATCACTGTATCTGCTTGAATCACAGCGCCAGCCATCACTTGCACACCCACGCCTAAATTCACATTTGAACCTAACACAGCAGCAGGATGAACAAGCGTTGGAAATGAAAAACCCGCTTGTTGCCAGCGGGTAAATACGTTCTGACGTACGAAAGACCTAGGTAGTAAACCGATGCCCAAGGCCAAGTTTACTTCTGTGGGAGCTAAAGAGAGCTGAGATTCATCTGCGCCCAAGACAGGAATTCCTCGCCACTTTTTAGCACTATCGTTAGCAAAACGAGGATCAAAGACCCCAATAACGGGGTAATCCAAGGCAACTAACACATCTAGCACAACCTTAGCATGGCCACCTGCACCAAACAGCACAAAAGGTTTTTTCATAGCAACTCGACTCACAAGTGCTTATAGAGGATCGCCTGCCATCATATTTTTTGTCGCAGATTCACCCTGTAATACATCCCACCATTCCATCGGTGAACGTCCGCCACCAGCACGGGCAGTTGTAATATTCTCAACACTAAACACCTCGCCCACAGCAATATCGCGTGAAGCAATGATGTTTTGTCTAGCAGCACGTCGAGTATCCCATTCACTTGGCTGAGGGGCTTTAATACCAGAACCTAAAGCTTTGGACAGCGCACGAATTTGCGAAATCAAATGTTTTAATTCACTCGGCTCTAACGACGCTGCATGATCAGGCCCTGGTAAGTGACGGTCTAATGTAAAATGTTTTTCAATCAACACAGCCCCTTTTGCAACAGCAGCAATCGCAATCAAATCCCCTTCGGTGTGATCTGAATAACCGACTTTCATGCCAAAAGCGTCACCTAAAGTATTCATTGCCTTGAGATTCACTTCTTCCATTGGTGTCGGATATTGTGAAGTGCAATGCAATAATGTGATCTTGTCTCTCACTTGTTGTTGAGCTTTTTCACTACTCCAAAATGACCATATTTCAGAAAAGTTTTTTGGTGGCTCAACATAAGACATACCATAGCTAAGCACGGCCAAAGCTTGCTCAATTTCACCTAGAGTTGCCATCCCTGTTGATAAAATCAAAGGTTTACCTGTACGTGCAAAATGCCAGAGTAAAGGCGCATTAACTATTTCACCAGAAGGAATTTTATAAACAGATAAATCTAGGGTTTGCAGAAATTGCAAACTATCTACATCAAAAGCTGTTGATAAGAACTGAATCCCTAGCGACTCAGCATGCTTTTTAAGTGGGGCATGCCACTCTAATGGCAATTCCAGTTTACGCAACATCTCAAGTTGAGATTCTTGATGATCGGTCAGCTTTTTTTGATAAGCGGCTTTTGGCGCACGAGTGGCAGCTAATTTTTCAGCATTAAAAGTTTGAAACTTCACGGCATCAGCACCAGCAGCAGCAGCAACCTCAACTAAAGCGAACGCTTTTTCTTTTTCACCATTATGGTTGACCCCTGCTTCAGCAAGAAAAAATACTTCTTTGTTAGACATGATCTTCTTCCTTATCAATCATTTTAATAATTGTCTGCAGAACCTTATTAGAAACATTTCCTCCACCATAAGGAGAAACGGCTTGTAATCGAGTATTTTTAAAGATCATTGCTTTTTTTATAGCCAAAACAATACTGTCTTGGTCAGGCTGACTATGGAAAGTAGAGTTGGCGTATAAACGCCCCTTCTGTCGACAACCTATGTTGACAGTGGGTATATTAAACAGTGGTACCTCAATGATCCCGCTAGACGAATTACCAATCACAACATCAGAGAATTTAACTGCGCTTAAATATCGCTGAGTCCCTAAAGAAGGTACCGCTACAGCTTTTTTGGGATAACGTGCTACATAATTATCAATCTGGGCAATAATTTCCCTACCTCCATTATCTGCATTCGGATAGCAGAAGATAACTTGATGATTGGGAAACTGATCTAGTGCTTCTAATATATTGAGAAATGTTAATGTAGGTGACTCATCTCCCAAAGTAACAGGATGATAAGTCACTAAAAAGAAAGGCGACTGCAAAGTAAAATTGAGTGTAACAGCCAGTTCAGATAAAGACAGCAATGAGGTATGTTCAACATGATCTAAACCAATTGCACCGACACAAAACACGCTGTGCTCTGGTTTTCCAAAAGATAGAATTTTTTGTCGGTAAGGCTCAGCCGCCGTGAAATGCCAAGTTGCCATGTGTGTAATCGAATGTCGAATTGCATCATCATAAGCCCCTTCTGTTGTTTCCCCTCCATGCAAATGAGCAATAGGTATTTTCATTACCATTGCAACTTGTGCGGCTGCGAGGGCTTCAAATCTATCGCCAAGGATAATCAGCACATCTGGCTGTAAACGATCAAGGGCATCTGCAAAACCAATACAACCTAACCCCATTGCTTTGGCAACCCCAACAGCACTATCTGACGACAGTAAAATTTCAACCTTTGCTGCGACATCAAAACCATCATCTATGATTTGTTGCCATGTTGAGCCAAATTCAGGGGAGAGATGGGAACCCGACACAATCAACTGTAATTCGCAATCCGGTTCATCTTGAATGGCTTTGAGTAACCAAAAAAGCAAACCATATTCAGCTCGTGTTCCAGTAAAAACAGCAATTTTTTTCAACATATTTAAGACGTTTTCACACTACTTGGTAGATTCACCACTCGGTCTGCTAACCATTCAGAACAAGAGAGGTGATCACGAATCGAGTCACGAAACATCGGCAAACGATGCATAAGTTGCCATATCGGTCTTGTCATCACGCCACTATCGTTGGTATCTCGCAAAAGATGGTCTCTCTGCTCTCTGTCTTGGCAAACCACGGCATGGAGCCAGTAGTTTGCACGACAGTTAATCGGTTCTTCCACAAAGCTTAAATCACTACCGGATAGATTTTCCTTATAAAAAAGTGCTTGCTCCCGCTTGATCGCAATAAATGCTTCTAGTTTTTCAAGTTGGGCACATCCCAAAGCAGCGTTTAAATTAGGGAGCCGATAGTTATAACCAACTTCATCATGCACGTACTCGTAGGCATGTGGTTGTTTAGCAGTCGTTGTCAAATGTTTGGCTCTTTGTCCCAACAACTCGTTGGTAAGCACCATACCACCACCACCAGTCGTGATAATTTTATTTCCGTTGAAGCTTAAACATCCAGCCAAGCCAAAAGTACCTGTGTGTTGACCTTTGTATAAACTGCCTAAAGACTCTGCTGCATCTTCAATCAGCACAACATTCCACCTTTCACACACAGTCAACAGTCCTTCTAAGTCAGCAGGATGCCCGAAGGTATGCATTGGCACACAAGCAGAAATTCGCTGCCGTGAATGCTTTTCACGGCATATACCTTGTTCATCGAGGTAAGCATGTTGCTGTAACCAATCGGCTAACGCAGCAGGACATAAACTTAGATAAGAACGGGAAACATCGATGAATATCGGATCTGCACCACAATAGCGAATTGCATTGCAAGTTGCGATAAAAGTTAAAGCTTGGGTCAACACGAGATCATTTGCTTTTACACCTGCTAGTAACAATGCAGTATGTAATGCTGCGGTTCCATTCACAGTAGCAATAGCACGAGGGGATTGCGTGTACTGAGCAACTGCAGTTTCAAACTGATCAACAAACTTTCCTACGCTAGATACAAACGTAGAGTCAATCGTTTCCATCACATATTGACGCTCGTTACCAGCAAAAACAGGGGCATGAAGGGGAATAAAATCTTCAGAATCGTAGTAACTTCGAATTTTTTTTACTAGCCAATTAAAATTCATCTGATACACCCCTACACGTTATAAATATCGGCTTTATATTTCTTTAGCACATCTGGTTGTGTGAACCATTTAACAGTTTCTTCCAGGCCACGCCGGATATCAAACTCTGGGACAAACCCTGTCAGATCAAAAATTTTTTTATTATCACACCAAAGACGGAACACCTCGGAGTCTTTTGGCCTAATCCGATTTTCATCAGTCACAAACTCAACATCACTGGCCATGATTTCTTTAATCAGATGTAAAGTATCCCCTACAGAAATCTCGTAATTTGAGCCAATGTTGATGGTCTGTCCGATGGTATTTTCAGCTTCGGCTAAGGCAATAAAGCCACGGCAAGTATCAAGAACATAATTAAAATCTCTAGTTGGGCTAACATCTCCCAACTTAATTTGTTTTTTACCTGCAGCAATTTGGGTGATGATAGTCGGAATCACAGCTCTCGCAGATTGACGAGGGCCATAAGTGTTAAAAGGTCTAGCCACTGTGACGGGCAACTGAAATGCATTAAAAAAGCTCATCGCCATAGCATCAGCAGCTATCTTTGAAGCACTATAGGGTGATTGTGGTTGCAGTGGATGATGCTCATCAATCGGAACATACTGAGCTGTGCCGTACACCTCACTGGTGGAAGTGTGGATAACACGACTCACATTGTTTTCTAAAGCTGCTTGGCAAATATTGAGCGTCCCTTTGATATTGGTATCCACATAGCTATCAGGAGCAACATACGAGTACGGAATTGCAATCAGGGCAGCCAAGTGAAATACAACATCCACATCCTTGGTGATATGCTTGCAGTAATGAGGGTCTCGCACATCACCGGAAACCACCTCAACTTCCGACAAGCAAGGAATATCCTCTAACCATCCCCAACTGTTAAAGGAGTTGTACTGTGCCAAGGCTTTGACTTGATAACCTTTGTTGACCAACATTTCAACTAGGTGAGAACCGATAAAGCCATCAGCACCTGTGACTAAAATCTTTTTGTTTTCCATATCAACTTTCGATAGTTTGTTACGCTCGCACGGTCTTGCTTGATTATGGGGGAATTTTTCTAAAACATAAAGCATTATCTTTCATAGACTGAAACTTCCTAGTATAAATTTAAACCATTCCTTAGTAAGGAAAATTTTGCCATGCATAAATATATCGAAAAACTAATGTTAGTACCCGAGTATTTACCAAATTTCCAATGCATTGGGCCAATGTGTGAAGACCATTGCTGCAAAGGATGGGGAATTACTGTTGACAAAAAAAGTTATTTTGCATTAAAAGAAATAAAAAACAAAAATATTGCTAATCTGGTCGCTAATGGAATTAGCCGACAAAGAGGAGATCATTCGAAAGATCGTGAATATGCAAAGCTGAAGCTAGTAGAAGATAAGGGAAACTGTATGATGCTAGCCGCAGATAATTTATGCTCTATACACAAGGAGCTAGGCGAGAAATATTTACCTCACACCTGTTCAATTTATCCGAGACACACTAAAAATCTATTCGGGATAAACCAACAGAGTTTAACCTTTTCATGTCCAGAAGCTGCGCGTAAAGGCCTTTCTATCAAAAAACCAATGCAGTTTATTGAAAGTAAAGTCTATGTTAGAGAAGAACTGATAGAAAAGGCTAATACAAGCCATGCTGAAGATATGGAGCTAGCAAATGAAATTCGATTTTTTTGTATCAATTTACTTCAGTTTAGAGAAATTTCACTTTGGAAACGTTTAGCTATCTTAGGTTATTTCTGTGAACAAGCAGATATACTTCGCTCACAACACAAAGGATTAGAGGTAGCTAATCTGATTTCATCAATTACCAACTCCTTATCTGGTAATGACTGGGAAGAACTTTTTAGTGTAGTCAGCCCTGACTTTGAAAAACAAATCATCACCTCTTTTTACTTAATGGTTTTACAAATTGAATCAAATGCTGAATATTATCAGAAGATAGTTGGACTGGTTTTGGATGGATTAAATACCGAACCAGAGAAAATAGTCGCAAGATATCAAGCTGCACTAGAGTTAGGAGCGAGCAAGTTTATCGAACAACATGATTATGTTCTTGAAAATTTCTTAGTTAATGATGTGTTTACTAGTGGTTTTCCATTGTTAACGGGGAAAGTTTGGTTCGAGGCTTGGTTGTGGCTCGTAGGTCTCTATAAAATCCTGATTTATTCTTGGGTAGGTTTATTTGCTAATTTTGGTGAGAAAATGAATGAAGAGACAGCAATTACGGCTACACAAGCCTTAATTAAATCATTCACTCATACGCAGGAAGATTTTAAAAGACACGTGATAAGCTATCTGAAAGAAGAGGGTATGCCTGATTTTGCATCAAGTCTTTCTTCATTGAAACCAGAATAAGTATCACTAAGCACAAGGGTAAATTTTAGATCCGCAGGGTGGGCACAAGAACGGTGCCCACCCATTTTTTTGACACGACTGGCGAGTTAATTCGCTGCGGCTTTTAAACTCTCATCCCGTAATGCACGGCGCAGGATTTTACCGACATTGGTTTTCGGTAATTCAGCGCGAAACTCGATATGTTTCGGCACCTTATACCCCGTGAGATTCGCCTTGCAATGTTGCAACACATCAGCCTCGGTCAGCGCAGGGTCTTTCTTCACCACAAACACCTTCACCACTTCGCCCGACTTCTCATCCGGCAAACCAATACACGCCACCTCCAACACCCCCGGATGCGTCGCCACCACATCCTCAATCTCGTTCGGGTACACATTAAACCCCGACACCAAAATCATATCCTTCTTGCGATCAACCAACTTCACGAACCCATCTGCGGTCATCATCGCCATATCACCCGTCGCCAAGAAACCACGACTATCAATCACCTTCGCCGTTTCCTCTGGACGGTTCCAATACCCCTTCATCACCTGCGGGCCTCGAATCCACAACTCACCCGCCTCACCCTCTGCCACCGGCTGCCCTTCGGCATTGCGAATTTCAATCTCAGTCGAAGGCACCGGCACCCCAATCGTCCCGTTATATTCCTTTAAATCGAGCGGATTGATACACGCGGCAGGACTGGTTTCTGTTAAACCATACGCCTCAATCAATGGCACACCGGTGACCTGTTTCCACTTATCCGCCACCGCCTTTTGCACTGCCATCCCCCCACCTAACGCCAAACGCCAAGTTGAAAAATCGACAGTCTTAAAATCAGGGTGATTTAACAAGGCATTAAATAAGGTATTCACCCCCGTCATCGCGGTCACTGGGTATTTCTTAATCTCTTTGATAAAGGCTGGAATATCGCGTGGATTGGTAATCATGATATTCAAGGCGCCGATCTCGGTGAAGATCATCAAATTCGCCGTCAACGAGAAAATGTGATACAGCGGCAAGGCTGTGACAATCACCTCTTGCCCTTCACGCACCACCGGCTTCACCCATTCGCCGGCCTGTAACATATTGGCGACAATATTACCGTGGGTCAGCATTGCCCCTTTCGATACCCCTGTCGTACCGCCGGTGTATTGCAAAAACGCAATATCATCATGGGTTAATGACACTTTTTGATAAGGTTGTTTATCGCCTTTTTTCAAGGCATCAGGAAGACGGATAACATTGGCCAATTGCCAATTCGGTACCATCTTCTTCACATGCTTGACGACAAAATTCACAATCAACGATTTAGGGAACCCTAACAAATCACCAATCGAGGTCACGATAATGTTTTTGACTGGCGTACGCTTCACCACTTGCTGCAGGGTGTTAGCGAAGTTCTCTAAAATAAGAATGGTCTCCACTCCGGCATCTTTTAACTGATGCTCTAACTCGCGTGGAGTGTAAAGCGGATTGACGTTCACCACTGTCATCCCTGCCCGCAAAATCCCAAACACTGCCACCGGATATTGCAATAGGTTTGGCATCATAATCGCCACCCGCGAGCCTCGGCCCAGTTTGAGCTCGTGCTGTAAGAAAGACGCAAACTGCATCGATAAGCGGTCGATTTCAGCATAGGTCAACACCTTATCCATATTCGCCACCGCTGGACGATGGCTGAATTTCTTGACCGCATGTTCAAACACTTCACTTACCGATTGAAAACTATCGAGGTTGATCTCCGCTGCCACCCCTTGCTGATAGTTTTTAAGCCAGCGCTTTTCCATAAGTTTCTCCCGTCGTGTGTTATCTGCTCTCATGTAGAAAATTCTCAACGTCCCAAACAGCAGCCTCGGAGGTGCTTGTCTTAGCATAAGCACAAAACGACCAGATTGCCGCCATTCGAACATTTGTTTGAATTGTTGCGTAATGTAACGGAATCGTTTTTTTCGCGCAAAGTGTTTCCATGTTGCAAGACAACACAATTTTGTGTGGCATATCGTGGTGAGTGTTTCTTTTTATTTAGAAAGTTGCTAAAATCGGAGCGTTTTATAGATGGGCGTTAGCGCCCATTTTTTATTTGCCGGATCAAAGCATGGACGTTCGCACACTGCTGGAAAATACTCTACCCGGATTGGGGTATGAGTTTGTTGCACTGGAATTGATAAACGGTGGCGGCTTGCGCCTGTTTATCGACACACCAGAAGGCATCACGTTGGATGACTGCGTGTTGGTGAGCAATCACCTCACACGCCTATTTGCTGTAGAAAATGTGGACTACGACCGCCTCGAGGTGTCATCTCCTGGTCTCGACCGTCCATTAACCAAAGAAGCCGACTATGTCCGCTTTGCAGGTTCTTTAGCAAAAATCAAAACACGCATGCCACTAGAGGGACGTAAGCAGTTTCGCGGACGTTTAGCTGGCCTCGAAGAAGGCCGGGTCAGGATTGACGTGGACGGCACAATAGTGGAAATCCCATTTTCCAGTATTGACAAGGCGCGGCTTGAGCCGGAGTTCTGATACACCGCTCCCCGCCGGCTGGAGCTAATGCCGGCCACAGACCGGAATACAGAATTCGGAGGAATGCATGAGTCGCGAGATTTTGTTGTTAGTAGATGCCTTGGCGCGTGAAAAAAACGTTAGCCGAGAAATTGTATTTGGCGCTTTAGAATTGGCCTTGGCCTCGGCCACCAAAAAGAAGTACAGCCAAGATCATAAAGACCACGGCGATGATATCGACGTGCGTGTGCACATTGACCGCAGCACGGGTCAATATGTGACGTTCCGTCGTTGGGTCGTCGTGGAGGACAATGACCACGAGTTCCCAAGCCGCGAAATTGCCATCACTGATGCTGCCGATCATGGTGTAGAAGCCATCGTTGGGGCAGTGAAAGAAGAACCGATGGAAGCGGTGGAATTTGGCCGTATTGGTGCACAAACCGCCAAACAAGTCATCTTACAACGGATTCGTGACGCAGAACGTGAGCAAATCCTCAACGATTTCCTCGAACGCCGTGAATACTTAGTGAATGGCACCATCAAGCGCATTGAGCGCGGTAACGCGATTGTCGAATGCGGCAAGCTCGAAGCGTTACTGCCTCGTGATCAGATGATCCCGAAAGAAAACTTACGCAATGGCGACCGTGTCCGTGCGTTCTTATTGCGTGTTGACCGTACCGGCCGTGGCCCACAACTGATTTTATCGCGCACCACGCCGTTGTTGGTTGGCAAATTGTTTGCTTTAGAAGTCCCCGAAATCGAAGAAGGCTTGCTGGAAATTAAAGGGTGTGCCCGTGATCCCGGCAGCCGAGCCAAAGTCGCGGTGAAAGCCAACGACCCACGCATCGATCCACAAGGGACTTGTATTGGTATGCGTGGTTCGCGCGTCCAAGCCGTTACCAGCGAATTAGCCGGTGAACGTCTCGATATCGTGCTGTGGTCGAATGACCCAGCGCAATATGTGATCAATGCCCTGTCGCCTGCTGAAGTCGTTCGCATCATGATCGACGAAGATAACCACGCGATGGATGTCGTGGTTGAAGAAGATCAACTGGCATTGGCAATTGGCCGTGGCGGTCAAAATGTCCGCTTGGCGGGTGAGCTGACCGGCTGGGTATTAAACATCATGACTGTGGCAGAAGCGGCCGAGAAAAACGAAGCCGAAGATGCTGAACTGCGTAAGCTGTTTATCGAAGGTCTTGATGTTGATGAAACCACTGCTAGCGTTTTAGTGCGCGAAGGTTTCACCACATTAGAAGAAGTGGCGTATGTGCCGCTGGCTGAAATGTTAGAAATCGCTGATTTCACTGAAGAAACAGTCAACGATTTACGCAACCGCGCCCGCAATGCCCTACTGAATCAAGCTATCGCTTCTGAAGAGAAAGTGGAAACAGTCTCGGAAGAACTGAAAAACTTGGAAGGCATTGATGCCGATACGCTGCGTAAGTTAGCGGAAAACGGCATTGTCAGTCGCGATGATTTAGCTGATTTGGCCATCGATGATCTGGTTGATATGACCGGTATGGATGCCGAAGCCGCAAGTGTTCTGATTTTAAAGGCGCGTGAACACTGGTTTGATCAGTAAACTTTGTTGTTACCCAACAAAGTCGATTCATCTGGGGGCAAACCAACATCACTGATTTGCCTCCACAGCGCGCTGAAATCCTCCTCTGTATTCAGGGGGATAGATAGCGTACGTGATACAACCGTCGTATACTGTTGTCGCCAGTGATAGCCACGCTAGCCTACGGCAGGACATGCCGGAAGTGACGCCTGTGGAGAAACGAGCAAGCGGTTGCGCACTCGGCCCAGGAACCCACCGATGCGACTTGAGCGCAGCTTCTCGCGGCACCCGAGCGCAGTAGGAATCCCCCAATCGAAAACGGGGGAGGATGTCAAAAGACAGGATTAAGGAACACATGCTCGAAAACAACGTCAAACAATTTGCTAGCGAACTCAAACTGCAACCGGAACATCTGTTGGACCAGCTGCGTGCAGCAGGGGTAAACAAACAGACGATCAGCGATACGCTGACCCAACAAGACCGCGAAAAACTGTTGTCTTATTTAAAAAGCCGCCACGGTTCGACCGATAGCGGCTCTGTTACTTTGCAGCGCAAGGAAACTTCCGAGATTCGTCGTGCCGATAGCACTGGTAAATCTCGCACGATTCAAGTCGAAGTTCGTAAAAAACGGACGATTGCGCGTCCCGAAGAAGCCAGCCATACCCCAGCCGTAGAAGCCCCTACCCCGGCGCCTGCTGTGGTAGAAACACCGGCACCGACACCTGCCCCTGTTGCGGCCCCCAGCCCAACACCAGCGGTCGAAGAAGTGAAAGCAGACATCAAACCGGCTGCCGCACCAGTGGCTGTCAAAGCCGAGCCAGCACCAGCTAAAGCAGCAGACAACAAGCCAGCGAAAACCGAAGAACGCGCTAAACCACACCATAACGGTGGTCAGCCACGTAAAGATGGCCAACGCCAACAAGAACGTGGCGGTCAATCGCGTGATCGTCGTGGCCAAGATAAACGTCAACACAAACCTGCTGTACCCGCCATCAAACCAGCTGTCTTAGCCGCACAGCAAATGAATGAGCCCGTGGTACCGGTTTCTGCTGCCTCGATTTTGACACCAGAAGAAATCGCTGCGCGGGAAGCAGAAGAACGCCGCCAAGCAAAATTGCGTGCGGCACAAGAAGCCCTGATTCGCGAACGCCAACAGCGTGATGCACGCCGCTTAGCAGCAAAAACTGCCAGCGAAGCACCCGCTAAAGCCCCCGAACCAGCGCCTGCACCTGTGGCTGCGCCAGCGCCGACACCAGCGCCTGCTGCTGCCCCAGCACCCACCGCCCGCCCAGCCAACCAACAACGCAACGAGCGTAGTGGTGGTGGCGAGCGTAATTCCCGTCCCGCAGCACGTCCAGCACCTGCTGCCGCGACACCTGCAGCACCAGCAGCTGAAAAAACAGATAAGCCAGCAGACAAAAAAGCCTCACCGAAAAAAGGCCAACCGAATGGTCGTCATGACCATGAAGATGCGAACAAGCGTCGTGGCCTGAAAACCCGTGGTGGCGATGCTGGCAATACCAATGCGTGGAAAGCTAAACGCGGCGGTAAGAACAGCAAAAACAATCAATCCCAAGCGGCACACGCTTTCCAAGCACCGACTGAGCCCGTGGTGCATGAAGTCCTCGTGCCAGAAACCATCAGCGTGGCGGACTTAGCCCATAAGATGTCGGTGAAAGCTGCCGAAGTCATCAAAGTGCTGATGAAAATGGGCATGATGGTCACCATCAACCAAGTGTTAGACCAAGAAACCGCGATGATCGTCGTGGAAGAAATGGGTCACGTCGCGAAGCCAGCAAAATTAGACGATCCAGAGTCGTATTTGGATGATGTCGATGGCGGTCATCATGAACTGGTGTTGGAAGCCCGCGCACCGGTGGTGACAGTGATGGGTCACGTTGACCACGGTAAGACTTCGTTGCTTGACTACATCCGCCGCACTAAAGTGGCATCGGGTGAAGCCGGTGGGATTACCCAACATATCGGTGCTTACCACGTTGAAACCCAACGCGGCATGATTACCTTCCTCGACACCCCAGGTCACGAAGCGTTTACCGCGATGCGTGCCCGTGGTGCAAAAGCCACGGATATTGTGGTGTTGGTGGTTGCCGCTGACGATGGCGTGATGCCACAAACAATCGAAGCGATTCACCATGCCCAAGCCGCAGGGGTACCGATCGTTGTCGCGGTGAACAAAATTGATAAGCAAGGCGCCAACCCAGAGAAAATCCGTCAAGAATTGTCTGGTCATGGCGTAGTCCCAGAAGAATGGGGTGGCGAGACTCAGTTCATCGACGTATCGGCCAAACAAGGGATTAACATTGATGGCTTACTCGAAGCCATTCTGTTGCAAGCCGAAGTGTTAGAACTGACGGCAGCCAAAGACGCACCGGCTAAAGGCTTGGTCGTTGAAGCACGGTTGGATAAAGGTCGTGGTGCAGTGTCCACCATCTTGGTGCAATCCGGTACCTTGCGTAAAGGCGATGTGCTGTTGGCAGGTTCGGTATTTGGTCGCGTTCGCGCCATGTTGGACGAAAACGGCAAACCAGTGAACGAAGCAGGGCCATCTATCCCAGTGGAAATTCTCGGTCTGTCCGATGTGCCAAGTGCAGGTGAAGATGCGATTGTGCTGACAGATGAACGTAAAGCACGTGAAATTGCCTTGTTCCGTCAAGGTAAATTCCGTGATGTCCGTCTGGCACGTCAACAAGCGGCCAAGCTGGAAAATATGTTTGCTCAGATGGCAGAAGGCGAAGTTCGTACCCTGTCGCTGATTATCAAAGCCGACGTACAAGGTTCTTACGAAGCGTTGGCAAGCAGCCTGCAAAAACTGTCCACCGAAGAAGTGCGCGTCAATATCTTGCACTCCGGTGTGGGTGGTATCACTGAATCTGACGTCAACTTGGCGTTGGCATCACAAGCGGTGATTATTGGCTTTAACACCCGTGCCGATGCACAAGCACGCAAAGTGGCAGAAAATAACGAAGTCGATATTCGCTACTACAACATCATTTACGATGCAATTGATGAAGTGAAGTCGGCCTTGTCTGGTATGTTGGCACCAGAAAAACGTGAGCAAATTTTGGGTACTGCTGAAATCCGTCAGGTGATCTCGGTCTCGAAAGTGGGCAATATCGCGGGTTGTATGGTGACCGATGGCATGATCAAGCGCAGTGCACGCGTGCGTGTGATTCGTCAAAACGTGGTGATTCACGATGGCGAACTCGACAGTCTGAAACGCTTCAAAGACGATGTAAAAGAAGTGAAACAAGGCTACGAATGCGGCATGATGCTGAAAAACTTCAATGAAATTACCGAAGGCGACCAATTGGAAGCCTACGAAGTCATCGAAGTGGCTCGTACCCTGTCATAATTGACGACAGCAAACAACGGCGGGCGTGCAACGTCCGCCGTTTTTCTTTGTCTGATCCCTTTTGTTGCATCTAAGGAGCGTCCTACTATGGCTCGCAAACATTTTTCCCGTTCCGACCGCGTTGCCGCCCAGCTACAGCGTGAGCTTGCTGAATTGATTCGTACCGAAGTGAAAGATCCGCGTATGGGTCTGGTCACCATCACTGCCGTGGAAGTGACCCGCGATTATTCACACGCTAAGGTGTTTTACACGGTGATGAATGCCGATAATCTGGATGACACCCAAGACACCCTACAACGCGCAGCGGGCTTATTACGTAGCGGTGTGGCGCGTGCCATCAAAATGTTCTCGGTGCCCCAACTGCATTTTGTCTATGACACTTCCGTTGAACGCGGGATGCACTTGCATTCGTTGATTGAAAAAGTGGCACAGGATGATGCATTGCTGCCTAAGAACGATGATGATGACAAGGCTGTTTCATGACCGACGCCGCCTCTGTTGATAAACCCGGCAAGCGGCCAGTTCATGGTGTGTTATTGCTCGATAAGCCGCTGTTGTTGTCGAGCAATAGCGCGTTGCAAAAAGCGCGCTGGCACTTTCACGCGCAAAAAGCGGGGCATACAGGTGTCCTCGATCCGATGGCGACGGGGCTATTGCCAGTCTGTTTTGGTGAAGCAACCAAGTTTTCTGCGTTTTTATTAGATGCCGACAAAGGCTATACCGCGACACTGCGATTAGGCCAAACGACGACCACCTTTGATACTGAAGGTGAAATTATCAATGAACGTCCGGTTGAAGTCAGTAGGGCACAGTTAGAAGCGGTACTGGCGCAGTTTATCGGCCCCATTCAACAACTCCCCCCGATGTACTCGGCGTTAAAATTTCAGGGCAAAGCCTTGTACGAGTATGCGCGGCAGGGTATTGAGATTGAACGAAAAACCCGCGATGTGGTGATTCATCACATCACACTGTTGGCGTTTACCGATGATACGGTGGTGTTAGACGTTCAATGCAGTAAAGGCACTTATATTCGCAGTCTCGCCCATGATATTGGGCAGGCACTTGGCTGTGGCGCTCACTTAACCGCCTTACGCCGTACTCGCACTGCAGGGTTTGCGCTTGACCATGCTCTGACCTTAGAACAGTTGGCCGAGATTCCTTTCCCAGAACGGCAGGCAGTTTTATTGCCGGTTGATGTGTTAGTACAACATTTTCCAGCACTAACGGCGACAGATGATGAAAAACATCGTTTAACACATGGTCAGCCTGTGCACAGTCCACAAAATAGTGCGATAATGCAAGACTTTCGTTTGTACGACACAAGCGGAATGTTTTTCGGTTTGGGACAGATTCGCGCCGATGGCCAGCTGTGGCCAAACCGATTGCTGGTCAATAGCAGCACGGTAGGAGCATAGAGGGGTGATTGATTGCTCGCTATGCTTGTCTGAGCGCAAGCTCACTGATTATCTGGAGTGATAAAATGGCCATTTCCACGGCAAAAAAAGCAGAAATTGTTAAAGATTTCCAACGTGCAGCAGGTGATACCGGTTCTTCCGAAGTGCAAGTTGCACTGCTGACCGCTCGCATCAACGATTTGACACCTCACTTTAAAGCCAACAGCAAAGACCACCACAGCCGTCGTGGTTTGTTGAAAATGGTGAGCCGTCGCCGTAAATTGCTGGACTATCTGAAGCGTACAGATGCTGATGCTTACCGTAGCCTGATCACCCGCTTGGGTCTGCGTAAGTAATCGCTTGACCACTGGTTTGCTGATTTTGCGAACCTGTTTCGGTCTCTGCTGTCAATAACGGCGGCTTCCGTAAGGAAGCTGCCGTTGTTTTATGGTATTTTCTCAATGTGTACGACGGGATGAGCCTCTACCCTTGGGGTTGTATCCGACCCTAACGGTAGGGGTTCCCGTTGTCTTCCCAAGCAGTTACAACACCAATTTAGGAATCCTCTGTGTTTAATAAAATCACAAAATCTTTCCAGTATGGCCGTCACACGGTTACCTTTGAAACCGGTGAAATCGCACGCCAAGCCGGTGGTTCGGTCTTAGTGTCGATGGATGACACCGTTGTCTTAGTGGCAGTGACCGTTGCACCAGAAGTGAAACCAGGGCAAGACTTTTTCCCACTGACAGTGGACTACCTCGAACGCAGCTATGCCGCTGGCAAAATCCCCGGTGGCTTCTTCAAACGTGAAGGTAAGCAATCGGAAAAAGAAATTCTGACTAGCCGCCTGATCGACCGTCCAATTCGTCCTCTATTCCCCGAAGGTTTCTTTAACGACGTGCAAATTGTTGCCACCGTGATGTCGTTAAACCCAGAAGTGGATTCAGATATTCCAGCGATGTTGGGCGCCTCCGCGGCCCTGATGTTGGCAGGCGTACCATTTATGGGCCCAGTGGGTGCGGCACGGGTCGGTTATCTGAATGGCGAATATGTATTAAACCCAACCAAAGCTGAACTGAGCCAAAGCCAAATGGATTTGGTGGTAGCAGGGACAGAAGCCGCCGTGTTGATGGTGGAATCGGAAGCCCAAGAATTGCCAGAAGAGGTGATGTTGGGTGCAGTGGTATTTGGCCATGAGCAAATGCAAGCGGCCATTCGCGCCATCAATGAATTGGCCGACGAAGTCAATCCCGTGTTAGTCCCTTGGACTGCCCCTGCCAAAAACGAAGCTTTGATTCAACAAATTCGTGATTTAGCGGCGGCTGATATTGCGAATGCCTTCCGTATTCGGCAAAAACAAGCCCGCAGCCAAGCCTTAAACGAAGCATGGAGCAAAGTCAAAGCGGCGTTGATTAGCGAAGACACCGACACCTTGTTAGCCAACGAAATCAAAGGTATTTTCAAGAGCCTCGAAGGAGAAGTGGTACGAGGTCAAATTTTGGCTGGCGAACCACGGATTGATGGCCGCGATACGCGCACCGTACGTCCAATCAGCATCCGCACTAATGTCTTGCCACGCGCACACGGTTCGGTGTTGTTCACCCGTGGTGAAACACAGGCTTTGGTGGTTACCACATTGGGTACCAAAACCGATGAGCAAAAAATTGATGCCTTGTCGGGAGAGTATTCCGACCGCTTTATGCTGCATTACAACTTCCCGCCCTACTCCACCGGTGAAACAGGTCGCATGGGCCCGCCAAAACGCCGTGAAATTGGGCATGGCCGCCTAGCAAAACGCGCCTTGGTCGCTGTATTACCCAATGAAAACGAATTTGCCTACTCGATGCGTGTGGTGTCGGAAATCACCGAATCGAATGGTTCTTCGTCGATGGCGTCGGTGTGTGGTGGCTGCTTGGCATTGATGAGCGCCGGCGTACCGCTGAAAGCGCATGTCGCAGGTATTGCGATGGGTTTGATTTTGGAAGAAAACCGCTTTGCCGTTCTGACCGATATTTTGGGTGATGAAGATCACCTCGGCGATATGGATTTCAAAGTGGCTGGCACTGCCTCGGGTATCACTGCATTGCAGATGGATATCAAAATTCAGGGCATCACCAAAGACATCATGCAAGCGGCGTTAGCACAAGCCAAAGATGGCCGTATGCACATCTTGGGTATCATGCAAAACGCAATGGAAGCACCACAGGAAATCTCCGACCACGCACCACGTTTATACGTGATGAAGATCAATCCTGATCGTATCCGTGAAGTGATTGGTAAAGGCGGCGAAACGATCCGCACCATCACCAAAGAAACCGGTACCGAAATCAGCATCGCTGAAGATGGCACCATCACCATCGCTTCCGTCAGTGCCGATGGCGCTGAGGCAGCGAAAAAATGGATTGGCCAACTGACCGCTGAAGTGGAAATTGGCAAAATCTACGAAGGTACTGTGGTTAAAATTTTGGATAAGAATGTCGGCGCGATTGTGTCGATTATTCCAGGCCGTGATGGTTTGGTTCACATCAGCCAAATCGCCAACGAACGTATTGCTAACGTCGGTGATTATCTGAAAGAAGGCCAAGTGGTACGCGTGAAAGTGTTGGAACAAGATGATCGCGGTCGTATCCGCCTGTCGATCAAAGAAGCGGCACGCGAAGAAGCTGCAGCAGCGCAAGCTGCGGTGACCACCACAGCGGATGTCAGCGAAGCCCATAACGGTTAATTGATGTCACACTGTTAACAGCAAAAACGCCCACAACATCAGTGGGCGTTTTTTTATTTAGTTTTGCAAAGCGTCGCGATTAGTCGCGCAATAAATCATTGATGCTGGTCTTAGCACGTGTTTGTGCATCGACCTTTTTCACAATCACGGCACAATACAGACTGTGTGAACCATCTTTTGCCGGCAAGCTCCCCGACACCACCACCGAGCCAGCAGGAATACGGCCATAGCTGATCTCACCCGTTTCACGATCGAGAATTTTGGTACTTTGACCGATGTAAACACCCATCGAAATCACAGAACCTTCTTCCACAATCACACCCTCGACAATTTCCGAGCGAGCACCGATAAAGCAGTTATCTTCAATAATGGTTGGATTGGCTTGCAATGGCTCTAACACCCCACCAATACCAACACCGCCGGATAAATGCACATTCTTACCAATTTGTGCACAAGAACCCACCGTCGCCCATGTGTCCACCATGGTGTTTTCACCCACATAAGCGCCGATATTGACGTACGAAGGCATTAAGACCACGCCTGGGGCAATAAAGGAACCGTGACGTGCAACCGCAGGCGGCACCACGCGGAAGCCCCCTTCGCGGAAATCCTCTTTTGAATAATCTTCAAATTTAGTTGGCACTTTATCGTAGTAACGTGTCGTGCCAGATTTCATCCGCTCGTTGTTGTGGGTACGGAAATACAATAACACGGCTTTTTTCACCCACTGGTGTACTTTCCATTCACCGTTGATTTTTTCCGCTACCCGCAATTTGCCATGATCCAATTCATTGATGACTTGCGAAATGGCAGAGATTTGGTCATCAGAAGCAGTTTGTGGCGTCAATTCGTTACGATGTTCCCACATATGCTCAATCACCGTTTCTAATGGGTGATGGTGGCCGGGCGTGATATGAATGGCGACACTCATGGTCGTATCCTTTCTTAACAAATCAGAAAAAACGGTTGCACACCACCGTGCAACCGCAGAGGTTTATCACAAAGCTGTTTGCACAAAACGGCGGATACGCTCAGCAGCTTCGACACATTCAGCCAAGGGGGCAACCAAGGCAATACGGATAAAACCTTGACCTGGATTAGCACCCGCCGCATTGCTGCGCGCTAAGAAACTACCGGGGAGAACCGTGACATGCTCTTGTGCAAACAAATCGCGGGCAAATGCCACATCATCCCCTGAAGGCACTCGCGCCCATAAGTAAAAACCCGCTTCGGGGAAAGCGGTTTCTAATACTTCCGCCACAATCGGTGTAACAGCTTGGAATTTTTCACGATAGGCCGCACGATTGTTTTCAACATGTTGCTCGTCTTGCCATGCCGCTACGCTGGCCTTTTGTACCGTTGGGCTCATAGCAGCACCATGATAAGTACGATAGAGCAAAAAGGCTTTCAAATAAGCGGCATCGCCGGCAACAAAACCCGAGCGTAAGCCCGGTGCATTCGAGCGTTTTGATAAGCTAGTAAAACAGACTAAACGGCGGAAATCCGTCCGCCCCAGTTGTACCGCCGCTTGCAAGCCCCCTAAAGGCGGTTCTTGCTGCCAAATTTCGGAGTAACACTCATCCGAGGCAATCACAAAACCATAGCGATCTGATAAGGAAAATAATGCTTCCCAATCGGCCAGTGTCATCACAGCACCAGTCGGATTACCGGGGGAACAGACAAAAACCAGTTGCGTCCGCTGCCATATTGCCTCAGAAACCTCCGACCAATCGGGTTGAAAACGCCGTTCTGGTTCGCAGTTTAAGTAAACAGGTTCCCCACCAGCTAACAGCGTTGCGCCTTCATAAATTTGATAAAAAGGATTCGGCAATAAAGCCACCGGTTTTTCACCTGAGGCCAACGGCTTGAACGCAATTTGCGTAAAAGAAAATAAAGCCTCGCGACTGCCGCATACCGGTAATATTTCTGTGGCAGGATTAGGGCGTGGAATAGCATAACGCGCTGCTAACCAATCAGCACATGTTGCCCGTAATTCATCACTGCCTTGGGTTGCAGGATATTGCGCCAAACCCGCTAGCCCATCAACCAACGCTTGCCGAATGCAATCGGGAGTAGGGTGTTTAGGTTCACCAATCGATAAGTTAATTGGTGTCTGCTCTGGATTGGGTGTGATACCAGCGAAAAGTTCGCGTAATTTTTGAAACGGATAAGGTTGCAATAAATCAAGCGCAGGATTCATGTCTGATGCAGCCCACTCATTAAAGTAAAGGGACGCATCTTACCCCAAATTGTGCTGTGCTTTGAGCCCAAAGCGCAGACAAAACACAAGAAAAATGGTGGACGAACATCGCCCACCGCTGCAATCTACTTCATCACCGCAACAATCAACGCCGCAAGCTAAGCGTTAGCCGCTGAATTGTCACGTCAATACAGATTATCCATGTCTCTTATTGCGGCACCAACAAGAAAAACTCCAGTCTTTTTTG
>Ga0208788_1000361_pt1 | contig 22766 bp, 30 predicted proteins | sample Wag4_2014_7_11_3_FD_187363 | JGI IMG/M metagenome (GOLD analysis project Ga0208788, IMG submission 187363) | Fresh water mixed with fracking chemicals microbial communities from Ohio, USA - Utica-2 Time Series FC 2014_7_11 (SPAdes) (version 2) ...
TCTACGCATCTTGTCTTCGATTTGTGACTTTTCAATCAGCAACTCCATTTCCAATGCTTCGGCTTTGTCAATGTCAAAACCAAACCCAGATTCAACCTGTCGCTTGATCATATCTGCCACGACATGTTCCATTCTTACAGCACGGCTGTACTGAACCATGTAGTTTTGTTGAGCAAAATGATCCCATATCTTTGCAGTAACGGTTGCATCCTGTAGGCAATACTTGCTCATCTCCTCTGTATAGGAATCCCAACCACCCTGATAATCCATCTTGCCTTCGCCAAGATACTCACCCCATGCCTTTAGGGAATGAGATTGGTCTGGCGTAGGTGGATTGTCGCCATACATCATTCGACTGAGTATCAGTGTATCCAGTACTTCGGTGTATGGTTGCTTGTTCAGGGGTCCATACAGCCTCTCAATGAGTGGAATGTCAAAGGCATAGATGTTATGCCCAATGATCAGTTCCGCATCACGGAGGATCTGGATACCATCTTCTAGATTGTCCTGCTCAAACAACAGGGATTCTCCAGTTTCAATGTCCTTGATGGACATACACCAAAGTTTAGTAGCTTCTGGTAGGTAAGTATCCTTCTTACCAGCAACTACTTCATTGAGACCATTTGCCTCAATATCAAACACCAGCTTCTTCATAGCGATATAGCACCTCTCCTTCGGGAGTAATTACGAACGGAACATCCATAAGCTTGGATGTCTGGTCATTGTAGAACAGGGCTGTAGCAATGCCTCTACGACCACCCTTACGATTCTTAAGAACTCGTACATTGGTTGTGTTACAAGTTAGTGGATCTGGGTGCTGAGCATTGCGCTCTAGAGCAAAGACATTATCTGCAATCTGAGCAAGAGAACCTGAGCCACGAAGATCGTTGAGATTGATTCGATCACCTTCGTCTACGTTCTTGTCGGTCTTCTTGATATGGGCAATCACATGGAGTGTGACACCAGTGCGCTCTACCAGTTCTCTTAGCTTCTTCATTACCGAGTCAAGAACAAGTCTTTCATCATTACCAAAGTCAGAACCACTAGACAATAGCATATTACCAAGCAGAGTGATGTGGTCAAGGAATATGACCTTGCAATCCAGGCCAACAGCCATGTACTCAAGGCGATTAATGATATTGTTAATGTTAGCATTACCGATATGGTCGTAAAGATAAAGAGGCTTAGAACTAATATAGGTCTTTGCTTCAGCATACTCTTCCTCAGTTAGATTATCTTCTACCATGTCAACGATTGACTTATTGTTGGCTTTGCGTAGTTCATTGAGTTGACGCTGAGACATAATCTTACGGACTGGCTTGCCAATCTTTAGTGAGATTAGATCATCAACGGTTTGCTCAGGTGATTCTTCTAGGAACACAGCACCAACAGCACGACCATTGTTAAGGTGATCTACAACGAGTTCACGGATAATGGTTGACTTACCATGGCCAGTAGCACTAGTCCATAGATTAAGTCGGCCAGAATCCTGACCAATCATAAAGGTAGTTAGCGAGTCCCATGGGTACTCGTATACTTGGACGGATGAATTCTCATTCTCAGATACGACTTGGCTGACATGAAGGATACTATCGGGTGAGAACGTCTTGGCATTCCAGTAGGCTTGCAGGAGTTGTGCAGCCTCGGCATGTACAAGCATCTCATTAGGATCCTTTCGTGGCAGGGACATGATCTTGACCTTGCCAGGTGGCAGAATTTCAGCCACGTCCCGTGCTGCCTTCTGCCCAGGATCGTCCATGTCGAAGCAGAGTACGATGGTTTCGAACGAGGAAAGATAATCATAATTGTCCTTTACACATCGTACAGCTGAATTAACCCCATTTGGAATTGATACTACTGGATACTTATTGTCGAACAGTTGAGCCATTGTAAGACAATCAATGGCTCCTTCTGTAATGAGAATCCTTTTACCACCGCTAGGGAATAGATGCTGCCCATAGAAAGAAAGATTGGAGGTGTTGCCAATCCATGCAAACTTCTTTCCATCATAGCGGATGTGTTGAGCCTGTACAGTGCCGTCCGCACCATAGAAATTCTCAATCTCGGATCCATTTGCAGTTGTTGCATACCCATACTGCCTAGTAGTTTTCTCGTTAATTCGTCGGTGTGGTAGAGCTTGGATCTCACCTGTTCTGAACTTCTCTGTAGCATAGACAGGAGTCTCCTCTACAATTGTTTCCATAGTCTTGTTTCCTTTGACATAATATTGACATGCATAGCAATAGCTATGGCCGTCATCATAGACGGCTAGGTTGTTGCCGGATGTGTCGTGACCAAGTCCCGCACACTTAGGACAACGTTTACGCGATACTACCTTTGATTCAGTTTCCATTTTTACTCCTTGGAAATAATGACAATGCCCCCAGCAGGGATCGAACCTGCGACCAACCGATTAAAAGTCGGTTGCTCTACCAGCTGAGCTATAAGGGCGAACTCGGGTGCTTGGATTCGAACCAAGACACAAAGGACCAAAATCTCTGGTGCTACCATTACACCACACCCGAATAGCTTCGGGGGGACTTGAACCCCCACGCCTTGCGGCTACGGATTTTAAGTCCGCTGCGTATGCCTATTCCGCCACGAAGCCAAGTGACTCACCTATAGTGAGTCCTAAAATAATCATTCCAAAAATCTGCCTCTTCAGCCATATCCATGACTACTCGTCCTTTCCCTTACCCCAGCCTAGGTACATGGTCTTGCTGTCCTTACATGTTTCCAGCATTTCCCTTAGTACTGTGTTCTCTTGATCCAGTAGTTTAATTGCTGACAAACATTTACGGTGAATTTCCCTGGCCGTGTACCCAGAGTGGTTTGGACTGTGTGACTCACAGTCAAGTGCATTTTCCAACAGTGAAATAATTTCATAAGCATTATCCATTAGTTATTCTCCTTGTAACAGTCCCAAACACCCGTATCAAAGCAGTCCCAGCCGTTTCTCTTTGCTACATCCTGCGGTGGCTCCTTGAAGTGGTTGCCCACCCAATCACAAACCTCGCAGCGTAACTCATCACGCTCCTTGACCAACAGGCGGATGGCATCAACCAAACTCTGCTGGTAGCAATGATGCGGGTTGTCAAACTCCTTCAGCAAGTCGTTAAGATCTTGGTCGCTCACTGGCTGTCCTCCTCGTCCTGAAAATCATCGGGGTAGCACATCATTATTGCATGCGTCCAGTTCTCGCACACCATGCATGTAGCGATTTCGGGGCAGTAAATGAAGTCGCACACATGCTTCGGATGCGTGGCATCTGGAGCCATGTTGTCCCGCATCATGTCTACGACAGCCTTCAAGAGCCGCCTCGCCTCGTCGCGCTCGGCGGTGAGGGTTGTGTTCTCGCGCTCCAGTTCACGGGCAAACTCTGCACGAACAATGAACGCCGACCGCAGACCGTCCTCACTCCACCAGTTTGTTTCTGCTGCGTCGGTGCGTGGTGTTTGAGTGTCTTTCACTTGCCGTCCTCCTTCAAGTATTCCCACCCGCGCTTCTTGATCTCGTCAGACAGTTCAGCCCACGAACATCGCTCCTTCACCCACAGCAGGACTTCCCGCCTCGCCTCGTCGCGCTCGGCGGTGAGGGTTGCGTTCTCCTGCCGCAGTCGCTTGATCTCCGCGATTGCCTTGTCCATCAGCGATACCGCATCGGGCGCAATCGCCGCAATGATGTCTGTGTCTTTCACTTGCCGTCCTCCTTCTTCGGGCGTCTTGGAAACAGCACGCTTAGTCCGATTCCTGCGAGGCGCTTGGTCTTCTTCTTGGTCTTAGTCATTGTTGTGTTCCTTTTTGTCAAACCTTCTTGGGCAGAGTGAGGGGGTAGGAAGGTCCGCTGACAACTTCATTCTGAATGAGAATGGTCTTCAGAGTGTCAAACGCCTCACCCATCTCCTCTGAGATGTCATCACATGCCTTCTCAATATCACGACCGCTGATGGAGCGTGACGAGACATTGTTGTTGAGTTTAGTAATCTTTGCAAACAGACCCTCCATCGTCTTTGCGATGTCGTAGAGGTCAGATGCACTGGTGGTAACGGTCTTGTTGGTCTTGTTCTTTGTTGCAGTCTTAGTCATTGTTGTTCTCCTTGTTGTAAACTTCTTTATTGGACACAGAAACGCTCCGTGTCTCCTTGTTGGTATAGTATAGCACAGTCTATTGGTGTTGTCAAGCGTTATCTTTGAAGCAGTCCCAGCCACGGGATTTCATGTACCTCATGGCGATCTCATGGAAACGATTGCTGTCCACATACATCACAACGGTATCGGCTGAATCAACCATCGCTGCGAACTCACAGCAAGAACGCCGCGCCTCGTCGCGCTCGGCGGTGAGTTCCTTCACGATCCGCTTGTGGTTCTCATATGTCATCTCAGCATTTTTCTCAAGAACCCCACACTCAACACGGAGCATGGAGGATTCAGTTTCAGCCTTCCGTAGTTCGCTCTGCATTTCGTTACGCTCGGAGCGTAGACGCTCAATTTCATAGATCGCCAGTTTCACTCCCATTGCGATTTTAAGATTACCACACGCAGCATCGCTGCATTGAATCCTTCGCAGAGTTTCAATGATGTCCTCGCTCACTTGCTCTCCTCCTTGAACATGGCAAGAATAGCTTCTAGGTGTCCGTTGCTTTCTGCACCATGCTGAACACGGCAATCAATTTCATTCTGAATGCGCCCGATCTTCAGCCATGCAGCATCACGCTGGGCCGTTAGTTCGTCGGAGTAAGCATAGTAAATGTTTCTGAAATTTACTACATCATCTGACCAAGGATGCTTGTCTCCATCCTTGAAGCAATCCCATCCCTTTGAATGGGCAAAGTCACCAGCAAGGAATCCAGTCATGTGCATCATGTCGCACACATCACGACGGGCTTCATCCCGTTCAGCAATAAGCCGAACAATGTCTCCGTAGGCTTGCTTCATGATGATCTGCTCCATCGTGGAGCCACTTCCACCATCAAGGTACGCATTGATCATGGCTAGTGTATTAGATGTCATATTGATTTGGATCTTCGCTTTCAATTTTGTTCACAAAATTCAAAACACGATTCATTTGATCTTCTGTGGGTTTTTCCTGACACTCAGGAGAACGAGTAGCCCACATAGGCGGAATTGTGCTGCTGCCAATATCTCCTGTAATCTCACAGACATTGCGGCTCATGCACTCTGCCATCTTGATCATACCAAACACTTCTTCATCGCCGCCATCAATATAAAAACGAAGAGTTCCAAACTTTTCTTTGACTTGAACAGCCTTTACATAAAAGTCTGGATTAGTCCTACGCTTCCATTCCACATGGGATTGAATGCAGCGGCACAGATTGTCGATAATGAAATACCAACCATCGCCGTGGGCGAATCCAAATCCCATGAGAGAGTCTGTGGGCGGTGCGTCCTTGTCTGCGAAGATATCGGGATAGCGGGTGTATAGAAGTTTTGAGAGATCTGGGTGCATGGTATTAATATAGCAAAAGACTGTGGCTAGTCAAGGAGTTTTTCGTCAAGAAGGCCAAAAGTTCTCAGAAGTTCATTATTACAATGTTCTTTTGAATGGCAATTAGCACATAAAAGAATACACTTCTTTAATTCTTTATCTCTATCCTTCACCAACAATTTGTTTGAATTTAATTCATACTTTTTATTTTTTGGATTTTGATGATGAAAATGAAATGCTGCCGGATGGCCAGTGAAACCACACTTTGAGCATTTGTTTCCAAGTTTTTCCATCAATTCAATTTTTGATTTCCATCGTCTTTTAGAAACGCGACAAGACCCACATATTGTCGCATTGGGTCTTGCCGGATCTGTTATCTTTTTCAAACAGTGCTTGCACTTGCACATAAATGCCTCCGGTAGGGATCGAACCTACGACCGATTGATTACTTACCACTTCGGCTTTCGCCGCCCTTGCGGTTCGTGGTCTGGACTTTGCCTTCGTCCGTTCTGGACGCTCTCCATCAAGTCTCTACACCTTCGCATTTCTGCGCTTGGCTCGGCGTTGCCAGTTAAGGGTTCACCGAATTTGAAGAGTGATTCAATGAGTATTCCTACTCAAGGCTTCCTTCGAAAGTCAACTGCTGCTACCATCTGAGCTACGGAGGCTTAGTATCATATCAACTAATCTTCAATCCATATACCTTATTCAAAATTGAAGTATATTCTTCGTACATTTCGGAATAAAGATCGTCAGTCATATCAGGCATGTCATCATCAACAAACACATCATACCTCTTAGAAAAGAGATCTGACTCATAATACTCAAAAAGATTATCAAAAATCATTTCAGCAACATTTTGAACATTGCGTTGATTTTCTTCAAACAACATTGACTCGACCTTGTTCATGCAAGTTTGAATGTTACTGGTCTTGCCAGAAATTTCACAAAAAGCATTAGCACAAGTAGTCTTGAAATCTGCAAGTTGCGAATCGTTAATAATGGTTTGGTAGTTCATTTTTTTTCCTTAGTCGTTAATGAAGTTGGTCAAAATCTTTGCTGCAAACGCTCCAATAAGAATTGCAACACCAAGAATTGCGAAAATTGTTAAAGCTTCGAACATTTGAGTGATTATATCCTGTAATTTTTGGTTGTCAAGTGGGTTGTGAACTTTTTTACGGCTGATTTCTGAAATTTTGTTTGTTTTAATTTCTTGATTTTACTCCCCGGTAGGGTAAGATACATATATGGAGGTGTATTATGACAAAAGAAACCGAATTTGTCAAGCACATTCGCAAACATCTTGAGGAATATGGCTTTAGCCTAGTCTTCGGAAAAGGTAGAAGAGTAAATGTCGGTGGGGCAAGGTGTGAAGGTTATTTTAATTATGGTAAAACTAAAAAAGAAAGGCGTATTGTTGTTGCGAGAAAGAGCCAAACTTGGCTTTATGTTCTTGCCCATGAATATTGCCACTTTCTACAATGGCTGGAATATCCATCTTGGTACTCAAACAAATTTGATATTTCCCAGGATATTGTAAACAATGTTTCTGTTGGAGTCATCAATAAAAAATGGACAAAGAGACAAATCAGAAACGCATTTCTTCTTGTAGCGCACAACGAAAGAGACTGCGAGAGAAGAACTGTAAAACTTCTTGAGAAGTGGGATATTCCATTCAACAAAGATGTTTACATCAAGAAGGCAAATCTTTATGTGTATCTTCATCACATGTGGATGAATTCACATTGCCTCAAAACTAAATTTGATGTTTACAAATCAGCCAAGCTTCTCAACATGCTAGCAGGGAACTTCAAGGTGAAGAGTCACCTAGTAGTTCCCAAGCCAGTAAAGGAAGAACTAAACAGAGCGTTTAGTTGAATCCTTCGTTTTGATTGTTCTGGTTGTTCCAGTCGAAGCGTTGATTGCTACCCTTGTCATCCTTGGGACGCTTGAAAGGCTTGTGGTCCCACTTCTTACGCTTCTTGTTACGCTGTTCCCCACGGGAACCCCTAAAATCACTTTTCTTGAACATTGCTCTCCTCTTGTGGTTCGTTCGATCCCATATCCTGATTCATATCCCAACTGAGTTCCAACCAATACAGATAGTCGATGTGATCTACCATATCACCAGATCTCCAGTTCGTCATTGTCCATGTCTTCGGCAAAGTCAGGGACATCCATGACTTCATTAAGTTCTTCATCTGACATTTCTGCCAGAGTCTTTTCAAGGGATTCAATGAGGGTTGTCCAATCGACATACTCATCAGTCCCAAAGTTCTGGGCCATCTCTTCCTTGAGGGATTCAATAGTGCCGCGAATACGCATAGCAAAGGGGATGTTGTGCATTCACCCATTATAGCAGCCATCATTGTCGAATGTCAAGTCCAGAAGTCAAAATTTTTACATTCCTGGCATACCCTGTTGGGCTGGAGTATAAAGTCCCATATCCTTTATATCCTTATCTCCTGGGATGGGTTTTGTCTGTAGATCAACATATCTCTGTGGGACTCCTAGTTCTCTTGTCGCTCTATCATAATACGACTGAGCACCTAGTAAAGTAGCAGCCATACCCGGTGAAGCTTGTTTTCCTAAAGATTTTAATTGCTCCATGTAAACTTTGAGCATTTGATCATAAACTTGATCTAATTTAAATCCACCAACAATAAGAGCATCTGCTACTTGCTGGGCTTCTTCTGGCGACATTCCGCCCTGCTGCTGTAGAGATCTAAACATAGGATTTATGAGAGACTTGACTTGGTAGCTTGAGTTATTATTAATAATATCTCGTGATAGAACCTCATTTGCCATTTGCGCCGCAGAATTATAATTTAGTGGATCTAATCCTAATGTCAGAACACTAAGAACACCACTTGCTTCTTTTGGTAATGCAAATCCGTTAATGGATGGTGTTGGGTTATTTAAATTGGATGAGAATTTTGAAGCAGTTGCTACTGATGGAGTAACTGCTGCGGTTGTTTGAGTATCAGAATATCCCTGGAAACCAGCACTTTGTAGTCCAGAATCTATCAATCCACCTTTTGGTGGATCTCCGGGAGCTTCAGTTAAAAATTTCTTGAATGATTTCATCTCTTTATTTATATAATAAATACTGCATGAAAGAATTTATAAAATCTTTGAGGCAAAGAATAAAAATAAATGAAGCAAAAGAAACTTTAACACCTCAAGTTTCAGATGTCCCAGAAACTCCAATTTATGGTTTAGGGGGACCACAATCTTTCATTGATATAATAAGAAATTCTGCCACTGGAAGAGTTGAAAGACCAGATGATGGCTCTGATCCTTTTGATTATGATATAGTAACTAGCGATTTGGTTGATATACTTTTTTCTATATTTTTAAATTTAGGCTTAATGAATATGGTAATAGTATCTCCAAGTTTTTTAAATTATTTGGTTAATAATTTTAATTTTCCTCCAAGTATAATTAACAGTGGTGTTTCCATAGACCAATTAAGAACAATTCTTTTTAGAGAAAGCACATCTAGCACATTTCCATATAATACTGTTTTTCCTGGAACACAGCACGAAATGACTCTTTCTAATGATGATGTTTTTAGAATTTTATTAGAAATTGTTGGAAGATTACCAAATTATTCTGATAACAGTCCAGGATTTATATTTTCTGGCCAAATCCAACCAGGAGTTTGGCAAACTGTTGGACCTAATTCTAATATTAGACAATATATTTTATCTTTTGTAAATAACCATATGCTTGAAGTTCTATCATATTACGTTTCTAATAATATTTCCTTACCACAGTGGTTGAAAGAACTTAAAGATTTATTGAAACAAACAGCAAGAACTTGGCTAGCCCCTATTCCAGGAACTATATTTGATTTTCCTTTAGAAAATTTAGCAAACCCTCTATTAACTTGGCCAAGACAACCACCACCAGAGGATCATGATTTAGATGGAAATGGAATTCCAGATTCACAAGAACCATAAATATTAACATGCTAGAATTAAATAAATCATACAGAATACTTGTTGAAAAATATAAGAAAAAACTATTTGAATCTGCTCCACCAAGAGATACATCTCCATTGATGAGAGATTCACCTGATGAAATTTTAGCTAATCCAGGAATTATTATAGGCCCGAATGGACAGTATTTAAATTGGAGATGGGATAAACCAGCAGACACATCACCAAATTTTTCTGATATGATTCCTAATTCATCACAATTTGATTTATTTCCTAATGGTCAATGGAGTGTTGAAAATTTTAATAGATTGATTGGATTGGTAGATCAGTATATTGGTGACATACCAAGTTTAATTGCATATTTAGAAAATCAAGGAATAGGCCAAGAAACAATAACATTTCTTAATGAAATTTATGGCTGGTATCAGCAGTATGGAAATGTTATGACATCATCAATGAGTAATCAAACACAATCTACAGCTCTAGGGGCTTTGTTTGCAAATCTTGTAGAAATGCAACAACAATTTGCAATTAGTAATCCGCAAGCTTATAGTTATTTTTTACAGTTAATGGCACAAAATGATGGTGGTAATCCAGAAGGTGTTCCTTACGGTCATGAATTGACGAGATATTTGACAATCTTGTTCTGCATGTATGGAGCGCAATTATGGTGGGAACAAAACACTGTGTAAAAAAAACTATAAATAAAGTATGCAAAATAACTGGGCAAAATTACTAACCGAATCATATTACAAGATTCACGAACAAACAAAAAAACCAAAAAAAGGAATTCCTCCCGCAGATCCATCCATGTTAGCAAAGATGATGGGTGGAATGGGTAAGGGTGGTTCACCTGGTGCAATGCCTCCCGGAATTCCCGGTATGGGTGGAATGGGCGGAATGCCAGGAATGCCTCCAGGAATGGGAAGTGGCCTACCCCCAATGGGACTACCTTCACCAACAGCTATGCCGGGTATGGGTGGTGGAGCAAATCCTCTTGCTGCTCTTATGGGCGGTGGAATGGGTGGAATGCCCGGTATGGGTGGAATGGGCGGGATGCCACAATCTCCTCAGACTCCAGGACAAAATATTCAACAAGCAATGATGGGTACTTCACCAACACCTAAACCAGATCCTTCATTACAACCAGGTGTTCCATCTACATTTAGAACATCTCAACAGCCAGCACCCCAACCACAACAAGGTGGAATGCCAGGAATGCCCGGTATGGGTGGAATGCCTGGAATGGGTGGAATGGGTAAAATGCCAGGAATGCCCGGTATGCCCGGTATGGGCGGAATGGGTGGAATGGGCGGAATGCCCGGTATGGGCGGAATGGGTGGAATGCAACCAGCCCCACAAACTCCAAAATTCCCAGGAACTGGAATGATTCCAAAAACAGCTGGTCCTTGGCAGAAAAAGAGCGGACAAGTAATTGAACCACCAAAACAAGATATTGGAATGCAAGCACCAGCAGGAATGCCCGGTATGGGCGGAATGGGCGGTGGAGCAAATCCATTTGCTGCTATGATGGGTGGAATGGGTGGTGGTGGGGGAATGCCAGGAATGCCAGGAATGGGTGGCGGAATGCCTCCAGGAATGGGAAGTGGCCTACCCCCAATGGGACTACCTTCACCAGCAGCTATGCCAGGAATGGGTGGCGGAATGCCTGGAATGCCTGGAATGGGCGGAAAACCTCCAATGGGACTACCTTCACCAAAAGGAAAAATGCCATTCTTCAAGAAGAGAAAAGGATAAAATATGAGTCATTTTACAGAAGCTTTATATCTAAGAAAACAATTACAGCAATTAATTAATGAAAATAATTTACTACATCGTAAATTGCATTTTTTAGTTGAAGCTGCACCCGTAGCGGATGAAACTCCTTCTCCAGATGAAACCATGCGCGGATCTAGGTATGTTAATCCAGAGAGATCTCCTGCTCCTAGGCAATTTGATCCAATTTTCTCAGAATTTATGAGACATTTTAATAATTTGCAAGACTTTCAAACTTGGTTTATGCGGTTTGACCCACAAATAAGATATGATTTGATTCAGGCTTGGGAATTATTAACTCCAGATCAAAGAGAAGCATTCAATCAATCTTTAGTTTCTATTTGGAGAGAAATGTCGGATATTCTTAGCAATATGAATACTTCAGAAATGGGAATGCTTTTACATCATCTACTACATGATGATATAACAGAGATTGATGTTACTGCCGACAATGTAAGAGCAATCGTCGAAAGTGGCCAAATGAACAGATTGAATGATCTTTTGAGATCATACCGGGATATGTTAGCAAGAATGATTAATATGATCCAGTTGAACAGATTTACTTCACCGCAGCTTTTTAGTATGTCACAAAAAAGGTATGATCAACTAATAAGAAGTTTGACTAATAATTACACGATTAGTTCTAGAGCGCATACTAGAATTATTGGTCAGTTAACTTTATTTGCTAATGGTTTGAGTGGTGATCTTTTTGCGGACAGAGCTTTACTTTTTGGTAAAAGAGAAGCAGAGGAATTGGAAAGAAGAGCTATAGAAATTAGAGATAATCCAAATAGCACCCCAGAACAAAGACAAGCAGCCACTAATATAATAGATGAAATTAAGAGAATAATGCAAATGGGACCAAATGTTTCTGGTAGAACTGCTGCTATTTCTAGTGTTTTAGTTGCAGCGGCTAGTCTTTTTGGAGGTGGAACAATTACAGTTGAAGGTATTTGGAATTGGGTCGAAGAATTCCTTGGAAATGTTGTTAGTGGAGAATACGATTTTGAACTTGGTCCTGGTGGATTCCAATGGTCAAATCCAAGTAACACAACGAATCCATAAATTCTTAAATGAACACTAAATTACTATTATCTTATTTGAATAACATACAAAAAGGAAATCAGCAGTTTATTTCCTTTCAGAATTCAATTAGAAAAAATAGTAATTTAAGACCAATTAATATTTTAGAATCACAAGATGAGGGTGGATATGGTGATTCAAGATATTCGGTAGTAGGTCCATCGTACTGGAGTTTAACGCAAGGAGATCCACAACCAGGATCAAGACAATCTCAACCTCCCCCAGGAGATTTGACTAATTGGACTTGGGTTACTAATAATAGTTCTTCAACTGGAGGATATTGGCAATATAATGGTAATGTAAATGATAACCATTGGCAGTGGAATTCAGAATCTGGTATTTGGATTATTACCATTAACGGGGTAACATATTTTTCTTTCGGCGGAGATAGTCCGATAGAACAAGTAGGAGGAGGAGGAGGAGGACAACAATCACCACAACCTATGGATGAATGGTCAGAATATTTTAGCCAACAAGGATTACCGGAGTGGCCTTGGTGGGATTTCCTAAGTAAATTAGAAGATGCTGTTGCTTTGTGGATTGTTGGAAATGTACCTGGCATTATTCCTGGAGCTGGAGGACAAGCAATTGCTGGTATTGCTAGTTTAATTGTTGGTTTTTTTGGTGCTGACATAGCAGCATTCATCATAGCCAATAATTTAGGTCCTGCATTGGTTGGCCCGGGAGCAACTACTACTCTAGGGCAAATACTTACTGTTTTCCAGCCAGGTCCAAGTAATGTCGGTTTTGCAGCATGGAATAATGTCAGACAAATAGCTACTGCTATAGCCAATGGTCAGTCTATAAGTTCTTTGTTTAGTGGTGGAGCAGTAAATGGAGTTACTATGGGAGCTTTGGTAAGAAGTCTTGCTATCGCTGGACTGGCAGTTGGTTCAATCCTAAGTATAATTGCTTCTTGGTGGCATATTTACAACATATTGCAAGATCCAAATTGGGATTCTTCTACTCCACCACCTATTAGCCATAAAGACATATGGAATTTCATTAGACAGCCAGTTCCTCAAGTTGATTCTCCAGAATCACTAGCACCAACACCTTCGGTGATTCCTGGAGGAATACCCGGAGTGCCACCGCCATCAACATCACAAGAATCTGGTAGATTGGATCTTGGTGGTTGGTTCCCTGGATATTAATAAATTAGGAATAAAAAAATGAATCACAAATTATATTTAAAGTTTTTAATAGAGCAACAAAAAGGAAATCAAGAAAATATTGCCTTTATTAATTCTTTAAGATTAAATTCAAAATTAAGACCTAGAGCAATTTACGAAAAAGCAGTTCCGCTTGCAATGTTGCAAGGTCCTTCAGATGATATTGGTCCAATAGAAAATCCAGATTTTGATGATATTTTTAGAGATTCTAGGCTAACCCCCAATAATAGTCCTTTTGACAACCCAATTTTTAGTCCAGGTTTTACCCAATTTTTCAATAATTTGGAAATTGGAGATCCAGATTTAGCAGACATGCTGAGAGATATGTTACTAAACATGGATCCTGCTACTAGAGCAAGATGGGAACAACTACTAATTGGTTATGGAGCAAACAATGTTTATGCTCTATTCCAAACTTTAGGAAATTTAGTTGCAGATATTGCTGGTATGGAGGATGTTCCACTTTCAGATATGTTATTGGACATTATAGAATATGATTACCATATAAGATGGATTTTAGATAACTTAAGAGATTCTAATGGAAATGTCATAAATTTTGCTAATCTTCCTCCAAATTGGCAAAATATGCCAGAATATAGTCAATTATTTGCTGGATTAAATGAGACATCAAGAAATAGAATATTGAATATCGTAGATCAACTTGCAGGAAATAGCATTGATAACGTTAATAGAATATTTTATGATCAAATACAAATTATTTTAGATGCTGTTATAAACGGAACAATCCCAATGAATGTTCAAGGATTTTCTATGTTGAATGATTTTATGATGTCTCTTTATAGCAATTGGCAAGGATATGTAAATCTTGTTCCTGGTTTGCAAAATATTCTTTCTTTACCTGGAGGATATGATACTACACCAACTTTGTCCGTAGATACAAATCCCGGTACAGTAATTGTTTATGACCCTGAAAATAACGGAGAATCATTACTGGATATACTTATTCCTAGACCCGCTCCAGATCCTTTTACTTATCCTTTGGGTCCCAATCCCTTTTTAAGTCCAAATTTTAGACCGCCTCGCCCCTCAAATCCTATTAACCCAAAACCACCAATAGTTCTTTCTTTGTCTCAACAAAATGCAGCAGCTCAAGCTGCAACTGATGCATACAATAATGCGGGTGGTGGAATGGCAGGAAGATATGCGGCTATTGTCGCTGCTATTTCGGCATTGATTACCGCTGGAGTTGCTATTGGCCAAATATGGGACCAAATAATAGCTTGGGTAGATTCAATTATAGATTCGTTAAGTGGTCAGCCAGCACCACATGATGGAACCATAAATCCAGGACAACCATAAATTATAAATAACAAGGAGATTATAAATGTCAACATTTACAAACGTACTACAACAAAGAATTAACGCTCTTGAGAATCAAATTAGAAACCTTCAGGAGCAGAACAATAATTTAAGAAGAAGAGCAAGATACTTATTGGAAGCTGCACCATCGAATGATTTGTTAATGGGTCCTACTGATGATACTCAAACACCTAGTCAAGGACCTCTTGGACAATATGGTGGTACAAATCCAGATGGTAGGTATACAATGAGTACAACTCAAGATCCTTCTATTCCGGGACCCAATCAAGGTATTAGACAAACAACTTTAGGACAAATAATGAGAGAAGGTTCCTATGAAAATGGAGTATATACTTATACTGCGGGAGTCCACACATATGTCTATTCTCCTGGACCACCAGCCGTTGTACAATATTACAAAAACGGAGAATTACACCGCACATATACATGGGCTCCAACTTATCTCGGCTCTAACTCTTGGGGATGGAGTAGCAGTTAAAAGAAACAATAATTTACTATTACAAAGAACTACCCCCACCAAACCCGGTGGGGGTTTTCTTTTATAAATATCAAGGAGAAAATATATGTCATCATTCATTCCTGAGCTACAGGCAAAAATTAATCTTCTTGAAGAACAACTAAAATATTTAATCAGAGAACAAAATTCTCTCACTTCTTTCATAGTCGAAGAGGAGAAGACCAAAAGGGGAAAGCTTGTTAAGCGTGGCACGGTTGTCTCGTCTTCAAAGAAACCAGCCAAGAAACCAGCTAGACAACTAACCACTCAGGAAAAAATCAAAAGAACACAAACTCGCAGAGAAATGGGAGTTGGAGTTACCAAAAAGGTAATAAAAAAACAAAAAGAAGATGCAGCTGCAAAGGGCCGTGAAATAGCAACGAGCAAAAGTGCTCAACCAGGATTTGATGCTCCAGGTTATGTGAGAGGAGCAGTTCAGTCTGCCGTTGATGCGATGAGTGTCGGTCAAAAAGTACAAATTCCAAATCCAAGATCAGTAGCTCAAGGAGAAGATCCAACTGTTGCCTCTATCATGCAATCATTGAGAACAAGACGAGGTGCAGCTGGTTATAGAGATGCTAGAGTGGAAGATCAAGTTCCTGCGTGGAGTAGCCAAAGAGATGTTAGTGCAGGACAAGCAGCACAAGTGGGAAGAATACTTGATCCAACTGATGGCGGAACTGAAGATTATTTTGGAGATGAATTAGCAAATAACCCACAGTTTGGTCCAGAATATAGAGTAGTAAAGGCACAAAAAGATGCAGCTTTTGCAGATGAAGCAAGATCATTAAAGGCTGCTAGAGTTGCTGCTGCCGGAAGAAGAAGACAAGAAGGACTAGAAGATCTTCTAAGACAAATTGGAGGAACTTCAAGAGGAACCGCTCCAGCACCTAGTGCAAGACAAAGAAGAAGAGCAAATATAGGTCAGCAATCATATAGCATGATGACTCCAGAACAGGAAGCTGAATTTGGAAGACGAGTATTTGCTAAGGGCGTAGCAGAACATGGTGCAAAATTCCCTGGAAAATTTGCAGAAACATCAATGGAACCCGGAGTATCCCAGGTTGGTACTGCCGATACAACAGTCACAAAAGATTCACTTCGAAGGTCCGGTAGAACAAGTAAAAGAGTAAGAGGAGCACTTAAAAAGATTATTAGAGGTGAAAAAGCAACTATTGGTAAACTAAGAGCAGCAGGAGGAGGAGAAGTACCCGTTCTCAGAGCAGCTAAAGGAGTTCTTAGAGGTATAGATGTCAATAAGCCAGGTGCATTGGGTCTAGTTAGCGATGTCATGGCTGCTACAACTTCACAAGAAGAAAGAATTAGAACCGGAAGAAGAAATCCATCCAATCCTCGGCTTCCACGTTCAGTTGGACCACTCGGAAGAGAAGATAAACTGGTTTCAAGAGCAATGGAAAAAACTGGAGTAACTATTGGAGATGTTCCTCCTCGTTTACCTGTTCCAAGAGGAGAAGAACCAGCTCCTGGTAGAGGATCCGATTTAGGCTTTGCTGTTACCGCTCTTAGAGCACAAAAAGCTAGAAGATCGAGAGCAAGCAAAACTCCAGTTGTAGGAAACCCATCAGCGGTTCGTAAACCAAAACCACCAGTAGAAGAACCCGTGGGTATTCCTGGAGAAAAATTTGCTCAAGATGTAGCAGCAGACGCAAGAGATGTAGCAGCAGGATTCTTGCCCAGGGGTGCTGAACCTGAAGGTAAGAGAGTTTATAAGGGCGAAGGTGAGGGAGCAGTATATGATAGAAAACGAAGAAGATGGGTTGTTCCACAGAAAGGTCAAGAAGTAAATGAAGTTGCAAAAACTTACATGAACATGATCTCAGAAAACTACAATCGCTGGTATTGATAAATAGATAAAGGACATAATATGGCATCATTCACAGAAAATTTACATTTAAAAAGACAAATTCAACAACTCACAGAACAAAACTATAGACTTAGAAGATTGATTTCTGAGGCACAAAATCCAAAACCACCTATAGTTTTACCTATGCCTTCGTTTGAACCAGAAGAACCAAGTATGGATGATCCAAGTCCTGCTAGACCATCATTTACTGATACGCTTAATACTATTTTACAGCAATTGGCTTATTGCAACCAAAATCCCGGAAGGTGCAGTCAAGATTATATTGATAGTTTAATGAAATTGTATAGCAATTCCGGTAATTATAGAAAAGTAAATGAACAAAACTATAGACTTAGAAGATTGATTTCTGAGGCAACTCAAACCCCTACAGATTCAGGTGTTGAGAGAGTTTCTACCCCACAAACTGGTGGACCCCTAACTGGTTATGCAAAAGATAGTATGTATTCCCCACAAGGATATGGAAGACAATCTGGTAGAGGTGGTAGAGGGGGACAAGGAAATGGAACGGGTGGTCCATTATACATTCCTGGTTATTTACCACCAAATATAATGTCACTAATTTACAGTATGTTTGAAGAGCTTGGAGTGGCAGATCAGTATATTGATTATAATACTGGTCAGATAAACTGGATGAATTGGTATTTAAGTATAACAAACGATCAAAGTTTTGGTAATAATGTTGCCAGTCCAATTCTTCAGGGAATTAGATCACAATTAGGTGTTACAGCACTGCAACAATTTATCACGGCATTTAGGCAATGGCAAGGAACTCTTTCAAGAGGATAATTTTTAGTTAAAAATAAAAAAAAACACCCAGAGAAATCTGGGTGTTTTTTTATCAACCACCTCTTTGATTATTTGATGGCGGTGGAGCTATAGGTTGACCTGGAGGTGGTTGATTTTGCATATAATCGATTACTCCTGGTGCTAACATCTCACGCATTCTATTTCTATAATCTTTGTCTTGGGCATTTGGAATACCATCGCCATCATGATCTTCATCAAATTCATCAGGTATTCCATCACTATCCGTATCATCAAATTCGCTTCCAGGCTCTATTCCTTGAGCTTCAAGATAATCTGGATCAACCCAGTCTGGAATTCCGTCATTATCGTCATCAAGATCTAGATAATCTTGAACTCCGTCATTATCGTCATCAAGATCATCTTCATTTGTTTGGCCATCTCCATCCACATCATTTAAATCTTCAATTGGATCACCATACTCATCAAATCCAGTTGGGCGCGGATGATCTACATTAGTTGCTGGATCTTGCCATGCATTTGGATTTATTCCTGGGTATAGTTCATTTGCAGGAATAGATGTAGGATTTAGTCTTTCAATTAAAAATTGTTTGAAGGATATCATTTATTTGTCTTTCAGAGTAGCTCTATTTGTTTTTTTGCTATAAACAAAATCTTTTGGTTTTCTTCCTGAATATTTAGCAGATCTATCCTTTGCTCTTTCTTCCGCGCTCATTTTGTTTCTCTTGACACCCTTTGGTGTTAGGCTCAACGAGTCCTTCTTGAGAACGCCTGCCTTCTGGAGCTGTCCTACGGCCACGGAATAGGCTTTATTTGTGTCCATACCTTTATTCTCAAGTTGATAAACCAATCGTTTAAGAATTTTTGGTTTTTTCTCTGATTCTGAAAGGTATTGATTGAAAGAAAGCATTCTTTTTATTTATAAATAAAGTATGGATAAAAACTCAATAAATCAAGTTGCCAGAACATACCAGAGATTGGTTGAATCTAAAAATGTACAACAAATAAATCCAAACATGGGCAATATTGCTCAATCAGTGGGACAAACTTATTATGATTTAGTTACAAATCCTGTTGTCCAAGATCAAGCATATGATATCTGGCTTTGGTACTTATACGGCCCAGATGGACCTGGACCAAACATTACTTCAATTCCAAGTACATCTACTCCAATGAGTCCCAAAGAAGTTAGAGAAACATATGGTGATAGTGAACATCCAAATGTTATTAACAATATTGCCTTGTATTTTGAACTGTATGAAGAATTGCACAGCGCATTATCATCCTTAAATGATTGTAATCTATCTGGTATGTGTGCGCCAGAATATACAAATCTTTTAGTGAATACAATTAATCAGCGTGTTTCACAGTTACGAAATTTATTATATCAAATACATTTTGATGCTAGACCAGATCCGGTATCAACCGTATAAAGAATAATATATGAATAAAAACTCAATAAATCAAGTTGCCAGAACATACCAGAGATTGGTAGAAGCAGCTTCTCCACAAATGCTTCCAGAGCCTATGGAAGGTTTTGATACGCCAGAGCCAAATCTACCACCACAAACTAGAGATGATTTGAGGCTAGAACTTTTACTTGGTAAGGAATATGAAAAATTTGAACAATATTTGAATCTTCTTAGAAATTGCCAATTAAATCCAGGAGCATGTTCTGATTCCGAGATAGCTCAATATGAAGAATTCATAAGACAATATAAAAGAAGATTAGGATTTTACAATTAATAAATAAAATATGGATAAAAACGCCATAAATCAGGTGGCTAAGACATATGCTAAAAGAGTTGCAAAATATTCTTCTTTTGGTCCACCAATTCCCCCACAAGATCCACCAAACCCAAAACCAAAGCCAGAACCTTCACCACAACCAATACATCCGTTTCCTCCACAAGATCCACCATCACCACGGCCACTTCCTCCCGTACATTATTTTTACAAATAAAATATAGAAGAAGATTAGGATTTTACAATTAATAAATAAAATATGGATAAAAACTCAATAAATCAAGTCGCCAGAACATACCAGAGATTGGTAGAAGCAGCTCAACCATCACCGCAATTATCTTCTTCTGTTGAAATGCAACCAGCAACAGAAGATGTACCGTATATGCCAAGAACATTTGATACTGGTCCAACATATCCAAATTTAGGGGCTGCGAATCAAGCATATTATAATCAAGCAGTAGATATGTTAGATTATTGTATGTCTAATCCTGGAATATGCACGCAGGAGCAAATCGACCGTTTAAATTGGTTAATAGCATATTATACTAACTTTTTAAGAGGAACCGGATATTAATTTTATGGATAAAAACTCAATAAACCAAGTCGCCAGAACATACCAGAGATTGGTAGAAGCAGCCATAACGCCTAAAACACCACCAATGCCATTAGAGGCTCCAGATACCGATGAATTTTTAGTATATGATACTGGAGAAATAATGCAGGATAGGTATATGACTGGTAATGTTTATCAAATGATAGCCCAATATGAAAGTATGATCAATGATATATTAGAACAGTTGGCAAATTGTGAACAAACGAATAATTGTGAACAATTAAAGGCCCAGTATATTCAGTACACTAATATACTAAATGGTTATAGATATGCGCTACAGTTTGGCCGATGGCGTTAAATTTTTATAATACCCAAATAATTTTATTTAATTTTGGTTGAAATAAAAACCCCGAATATTCGGGGTTTTTTTATTTTACATTACTAGATCATTGGCTCTTCTTCTTCTTCTTCTTCCTCTTCCTCTTCTGGTTCTTCCTCTTCCAGTTCTTCTTCTTCTTCCTCTTCTTCTTCCTCTTGCCCCCCCTGCCCATACGGTGGACCACCATCCATTGGATCATTTATTGGACGAGAATCTGGATGGTTAGGATCAAAAGCAGGATCGTTTGGATCGTTTATGTCTGGTATACCATCATTGTCCTGATCTCCATATTCAGGATCATATGCAGGACTATCTTTATCGCCTATGTCCTCTATTCCATCTCCATCATAATCGGCAATATATGGATCGTATGCAGGGTGTTCTGGATCATCTATATTTAATCTTCCATCATTATTGTAATCAGAATAAGGGTGGTTTTCGTTATAAGCCGGATCATCCGGATCATTTATGTCATTTGTACCATCATGATCCTGATCCCCAACTTCTGGATTATAAAGTGGATGATTTATATCGCCAATATTAAGATCACCATCACCATCAAGATCAGAATAAGGATGATTTTCGTCATAGGCTGGGTCATCTGGGTCATTTATGTCATTTTTACCATCTCCATCCTGATCTCCATATTCAGGATCATAGCCTGGACTGCCACGATCCCGCAAGTCCACTATTCCATCCCCATCATGATCAGAACCTGGATCATTTGGATTATATGTTGAATGATTTGGATCGTTTTTGTTTAATCTTCCATCACCATTAAAATCAGAGTTAGGATGATTTTCGTTATAATAAGGATGCCCCGGTTCATTTACATTTAAAATTCCGTCACCATCAGCATCAGAATAAGGATGATTTGGACGATAATTTAAAGTCCCAGGCTCGTTTATGTCTGGTATTCCATTGTTATTAAAATCCCACGAGTCTGCATTATGATCATAATCTGGATTATTTGGATTATTTAATATATCTTCTTTGTCTCCCCACCACCAAGTAGGAGGGACAGGAGGAATAGTAGGTCTGATTATATCATTAGGAGAAACAGGAGGTAAGGTTTCTGGAGTATCAGAATCAAAGTCGTATGGCTCCAAAGAAATCAAAGATTCGATTAAAAATTGTTTAAAAGAAATCATAAAAGTATGTAGGTGTACAAGAGTGGGGTGAAGTGGGGTAGAGTGGGGAGAAATGTGGTAAAGAAAATATTAATTTGTTAGGTGGATGTTAGGTAACCAAGCAAAAAAACCCGGAAAATACTCAAATATTCCCCAAAAACACACAAAAACACCCTTAATATTCACAATTATCGCCGCATAATCGCGCATTATCGCAGCAAGATCAAGAAACTTAAATATTAATAAAAATTAATATTGTTAATTTTAAAAATAACAAAAAATAACACTTGACACGCAATACCCCCATATGGTATAATCAGGGTAGTTTTTGCACCCCCCACGAATAATTTCTGAAAATAAAATTTGACATTCGATACCTCTCTGTGGTATAATGGAGGGTATGACTCCACATGAGATTCGACAACTTCAGGAAGAAATGGAACAGTACCTCCCCACCTCGCTTCAGGTCAAGCTGAATGAATTGATTGAAACGAAGATTCCAGCAGCAGCCAGTCCAAATCAACTCATTGAAGGGTTGATTTTGACGGATGTGAAGAAAAATTCATGGGGCCAGATTATTTTTTCTGGTTTTTGTTCTCAAATCAAGGGTGATGCGGCAGATTTCATTCAAAATACTTGGCAGAGTAATTGGGGACAATGCAAGGAGTATTCGATTAAATGAATCAGGATCGCATAGACCGCATTGTAGAGGAGTTGGAGCAGTATCTACCCACATCAGCCCAGGCATTGCTACAGGAGCTAATAGAGGGGTTGAGAAAGGCTCCAGAAGAACCAATGGATCTAATCACAAAGCAAAAAATTCTAAAGCAAAAACTTATAAATGATATTTACCCAAATCGCAAATTAAATGATGCGTATGGGGTGGAGAAATATCAAACAAAAAATAACCCTCATAAGGGGTATAATGAATACCATAAGTACGCCTAACATTTTACCATAAATTTACAATATTAATAGTGTTAATTTACTGAAAATTTACAGTATTATTACTGTAAATTTTTTGTTTATTTGCGGCAAAACTGTCACGGAC
>Ga0208788_1000363_pt1 | contig 22629 bp, 17 predicted proteins | sample Wag4_2014_7_11_3_FD_187363 | JGI IMG/M metagenome (GOLD analysis project Ga0208788, IMG submission 187363) | Fresh water mixed with fracking chemicals microbial communities from Ohio, USA - Utica-2 Time Series FC 2014_7_11 (SPAdes) (version 2) ...
AGGCCGTGGCCCACACCGTGCGCCCTGACACATCGGTCAGTTCCGTGAAGGCCAACACACCGCCTTGAAGGCTGGTGGCGTCACCAATCGCGCTGACCGTGGCGTCCAACTTGCGCCCGGGCTTCACGCCCGCCGGCAGCGTGGCTTCCACTTGCACGATGGCGATGTTCTTCGACGAGAGCGTATTGAGGTCGACGTTGATGTTGCGCGTCAGCAACAAGTTCGACAGCAAACGCCGAGCGGCTTCGATCGAGTCGCCGGTGCCTTGCAAGCCGACCACGAGGCCGATGCCCATCACTGAGTTGTCCTCTTGGCCACGCACCGCGGCCAGAGCGCTGATCGGCGTACCGAAGTCACCAGCAGGACGCGTGAGCCCGAGCGGCGCATAGCGCTGGTCTTTGGTCCACGCAGCGCTCGACACCGTGTTCGGTTGCGTGGGTGCTTGCACCGGCGCCTGCAACGGCGCTTGCACGACCGTCACCGGCAGCGTGCTGTCCTGCGGAGCAGCAGGCGCTTGGGCCAGCGGCATGAGAAGCATGAAGATCGAGGTCCACATAGTGAGCTAGTCCTGTTGCAGATCAGAAGGGCCAGAGCCAGTCGATGGCGTCATGGATCCAGGCACCGAGACCCGTGCGGTTCGTGCTGTTCGTCAACGGACCACTGCCCGTGTACGCGACCTTGGCATCAGCCACCAGCTCGCTGGTGACAGTGTTGTCGGCCTTCACATCCCAACGACGAATGACGCCGCTGAACTCGATCAGCTTGGTTTCCTTGTCGATCTTGATCTCGCGGCGACCGCGCACGACCAAGTTGCCGTTCGGCAGCACATCGACCACCACTGCTGTCACGCGCGCATTGAACGCGCCCTTCTTGACATAGTTCGCCTTGCCCTTGAACTGATCGTCCGAGCTGCCTTCCAAGGCCGGCAGCGTCGAAAACGCATTGGGCTTGATGTCGAAGTTCGAGAGCTGCTTCTCGAGCGAGCTTTGCTTCTGCAAGTCGCTCGTCTCTTCGTTCTTCACATCCTGTTGTTCGCTGATGACGATGGTGATCAAGTCGCCAGCGCGTTGCGCCGTTTTGTTGGCCACGAGACCGATCGGGCCTGCATCGGCGTCATAGATCGAGCCACGACGCTGGGGCGGCGTGACCGGACCCGTTTGCAGGGCACCCGTCTGCGCTTGCGCATCGAGCGCCAAACCACACACGATCAGGAAGAGCGCACAGACTTGCTTCATGTTGGAATTCCTCACAGTTGCACCCGCACCGAGCCACGGCCGGTGACCGCAGCAACGAAGGACTTCTTCTTGTCGTTGGACAACACCTTGACGCGATCGCCGAGTGCGCCGTCGTCTTGGGCCACCATCGTCGAACGCGCGACGACAGCACCCTTGGCCACTTCGACGGTGATCACATCGCCGCGACGCACGAGGCGCTCGCGTTGCACATCACCGTTCGTTAACACCGCACCCGGCGCGAGATCGCGCAACGCGGTGGCACCGATGGCTTGATCGGCGGCCAGCGTCTTCGAAGCGCTGGCGCCGATGACCTTGGCGCGCTGGTACACGAACGCATCGTGCGGCACGACCTCGCCGCGACGCACCGGCTTGACCAGCACGCTGTGGCGCTCGTAGGTGCTGACCTCAAAGGTCGCAAACGCAGTGCGGTACAGCTCGCCATCGAGCCAGACCTGCACGCCCACCGACCAGGCACCGCTGCTCGGTGCGCGCTCGTCGAGCGACACCTTCAGTTCGAAGTTCGAGGCTAGCTCAGGCTCGGGCACCACCAACGGCTTGGTCTGCGCGTTGGTACGGATCTCGCAATCCAGACCCGTGAAGCGCTGGCGCAGGGCTTCTTCGGCCAGCGTTTGGATCTGCGTCGCCTCGATGACACGCGTCGTCGGGCTCGTGCGGCAAGCATCCGCACCCGTGACTTGGTGCGCCACGCCGGGCAGCTCCAACTTGAGCGCGGCTTCGATCTGGCCGCGGTCAAAGCGCCGCGTCCAGCCCGGAGCCGGAGCACCACCGAGGCGCACCGCGGCCAAACGCGCGGCTTCCTCGTTGGACACGCCGGACACCACGGCGACTTCGCCGAGGGTCACTTCGGTGCCGCGCACCGAAGCATCGGGCTTCAGCGCGATCGTCGCGGCGAGTACGGTTGTTGCGAAGGTCAGGATCATGGCGCTACCTCAACGCACCATCTGGTTGACTTGCTGGAGCATCTCATCGCTCGCGCGGATCGCGCGGCTGTTCACTTCGTAGTTGCGCTGCGCCAGGATCAGCGACACGAGCTCATCCACCACCTGCACGTTGCTGCGCTCGCGGTAGCCTTGCTTCAGCGTGCCCGTGCCCGTTTGACCGGCGACACTCGAGGTCGCGGGGCCGGAAGCACCCGACTCGCTGTAGTAGTTGCCGCCCTGGGCCTTCAAACCCGCCGGGTTCGGGAAGCGCCACACTTGCAACTGACCGGCGTTCGTCGGTGTACCGCCTTCGCTGTTCTGCGTCGAGAACGTGCCGTCTTCGCCGATGCTGACGGCGATCACATCCGCACCGATCTGCGGCGCGCCTTCAAGCAAGTAGCCTTCGGCCGTGACGAGCGAACCGTTCGCGTCGCGATGGAAGTCACCATCGCGCGTGTAGCGTGCCTCGCCATTCGGCAGCGTGATCTTGAAGAAGCCTTCGCCCTGAATGGCCAGCGAGTACTGACCGCCCGTCGGCTCAAGCTCGCCTTGTTGGAACATCTTCGACGAGCCCGACACCTCGGTGCCGGTGCCGACTTGCAAGCCCGTCGGCGCGCGTTGCTCGCCCGCGGTGATCGCGCCCGGCTCGCGATAGGTCTGGTACAGCATCGAGCGGAACGACAACTCGCTCTTCTTGAACGAGCTGGTGTTCGCGTTGGCGATGTTGTTGGCGATCGTGTCGACCTGCATTTGCTGGGCTTTCATGCCCGAGGCCGCTGTCATGAGTGCGCGAATCATGGTGTCAAGCTCCTTTGACGGTCACTTCGGCTGGTTCAGCCGCTTGTAGGTTTGATCGATGGTCCGCATGACGGTGGTGCTGTTCTCAAAGTGGCGCTGCGCGACCACCATCGAGACCAACTCGTCCATGCTGTTGGTGTTGGCTTGTTCGAGCGCGCCTTGATGCACGGTCGGATCCGCAGGCTTGGTCTGGAGGCCACGCGGCGCAGCCCATGCCGCGCTGCCGATGCGCACCAGGCTCGACTTGTCATCAAAGTCGACGACCTTCACGCGGCCGACCTCGGCATCGCCTTGGCGCACCACACCGCGCGGGTCGACGACGATCGGCGCGCCCACGGCTTGCAGCGCGCCCGAACCGCCATCCCACGACACGGCAAAGCCGTCTTCGTTCTGCAACACACCCTGTTCGTCGAGGCGGAAGGTGCCCGCGCGGGTGTAGACCGGACCTTTGGGCGTTTGCAGCTCAAAGAAGCCCTGACCATCCAAGGCCAGGTCGAGCGGGTTGCCGGTGCGGCGCAATTCGCCTTGCGACCAATCGGTCACGAGGTTCGTTTGTGCCGTGGCCTTCGCGCCTTGACCGGTGGTGTTCGTCACCGGCAGAAAGCGCTTGAAGCCCGTCGTGCCTAGGTTGGCCAAGTTCTGGGTGATGGCCTCGATGCGACGCTCCGAGGTCGTCAGGCCGCCCACGCTGGTGTTGAGTCCGCTGTCCATACGCCAGCCTTGGAAGCAAACACGAGGCCAAGTGCCGCACCGCCTGGAAAGGCCTTCTCGGGGCCGCGGAGGGCCTTCGGACCGGCCCTGCCAGCGGCTGCGCGCGGGGGTGCGGAAGAAAGTTCTCACTCCACATGGAAAAAAAGGACGAGCCCCAAAAGAGAAGCCCCGACGCCGGGGCAGCGGCATCGGGGCTAGGGAGGATGCGCGGGGGCAGACCGCACATCCACAAAAGAGACAATCAGACCAAGTTCACTGTCTCGCGCAGGACTTCATCCTGAGCGGTGATCACACGGGCGTTGGCTTGGAAGCCGCGCTGCGCCTCGATCAAGCGCACGAACTGCTCGGCCGTGTCCACATTCGAGTTCTCCAGCGCTCCGCCGACGACTTCGCCGGCCGCACCGCTGAGACCCGACCCCAGGATCGGCGCGCCGCTGTTGGCTGAGGCCAGGTACAGGCCATCACCGCCAGCTTGCAAGCCTTCGGGGTTCGTGAACAACGCCACACCCACCGCACCCAAGTCGCGCGACTGGCCGTTGGTGTAGAAGCCCACGATCGAACCATCGCCATCCACCGAGATGTTGGCAAGGTTGCCGACGCCGTAGCCGTCTTGCGTGCGCACAGCGACTTCACCCTCGGCGCCATACTGCGTCAGACCGCCAAAGCTGCCGCCTGCGCCCAATTCAAGGGTCATCGCTTGCGGCAAGGTCTGTCCAGTAAACTGGACAAGTACTTCGGTGTCCACACCGCCCAAACCTACGGGGTTGCCGGCATCATCAAAGGTGATGCCCGTGATCGGAGCCGACAAAACCGTGCCCTCGCTCGCCGGGACACTTGGTACAGCGTTCCAACTGCCGTCTTGTTGACGCTCAAAGGTGACGGTCAAGGTGTGGGCGACGCCGGCGGGGTCGTACACTTCCATCGAGGCGATCACTTCGTCGGGCCCTGTGCCTTCGGTCGTGGTTTGCGCCGCATAGACATTCCAGTCCATGGTGCCGGCGTTGCCTGAAGCGTCTTCGATGGACAACATCAGGTCGGTTTCGCCGGCTGTGTCGGCCTCGACGACCAACTGACCGGCCGCATTCATCGACACGGTGGCATCGTCATACAAGTTGTCGAGGAAGGCGACAAAGTCATCCACGCTCGTGCCATCGTTGCCTGCACCATAGGTGAAGGTGGCATTGATCGGCGTACCATCCGAATCGAGACCAGTGATGCTGATCTGATCACCATCTTGGTACGGCGTCTCGCGGCCAGGCAGGTCGTTCAAGTCCGTGGTTGCGGTGGTCGAGGTCTCGGTGCCGCGCACCAAGGTCGTCGGAAGCCCCAACATCCCCGCCAAATCACGGTTCGTGGGCCCCGCCGTGGCACGAATCGAGGCTGCTTCGCCGACACGATCCGTGGTGATTTCGACTTGTCCAGCGCCGTTGACACTGGCTCCCACACCGTCAAGCGCATCGACGGCTGCGGCAACATCCGCCGCCGTGACCGTGCCAGTGGCGCTGGTTACCGACACGGTGCGCGGAGCGGCACCCGAGATGCTCAGCTCAAACGACCATGTTTCACCGGCCGGAATGCTGTATGGGCCCGCATTGGTGGAAGCCACCAATGCACTCGTGCCTTGCTTGAAGCCTTGAGCGCCTGTCAAAACTTCTTGCAGCGGGCCGGTAACTTCCTTGGGCAAGTTGCCAACCAACTCTAGGTTGGAGGTCGCTTGCGGAGCAAACACCGAGTCCGTGTCCAGCGTGATGGCCGATCCACTGCCATCCAGAACACGATAGCCCGTGCGCTGATCCACCAGGTTGTTCTGGCCGTCTAGACCGAAGGTGCCGACGCGCGTGTACATCGTTTGCGCGCCGTTCGACAGCGCAAAGAACCCGCGGCCCTGCAAAGCCAAGTCGAACACGCGGCCGGTGCCTGTCAAGGAGCCTTGACCAAAGTCACGGCCAATGTCCGACAACGACACGCCCATACCGATCTGTACGGGGTTGCGTCCACCCATGCCGCCACCGGGGCCGGAAGCATGGCGCAGCGTCGAGTGAAAGCTGGTGCTAAAGCTCGCGTGCGAGGTCTTGAAGCCCGAGGTGTTGGCGTTGGCCAGGTTGTTACCGATCACATCGATCCAGTCCTGGTGAGCTTTGAGGCCGCTCAAGGCCGTGAAGAGAGATGCCATAGTTCAGCTACCTTCCGTTGTTTCTTGGGGCGCATCTACTTGCGTGACCGTCGCGAGAGGCACGTCTTCCGTGCCCACACGCAACACCGCGAGCCCGTCGACGATCTTGACGCTGGAGACCGTGCCGCTCTGCTCAAGACCTGTCTCAGCGTCGCTCCAAGTGACGTTCTGGCCAATGAGCGCGCTCGAGCTCGTCAGTTGTTCCAACAACGCGTTGTTCTGCTGCAACACAGCCAGACCCACGATGTTCTCGTTCATCGTCTGCATCTGTTCGAGCGAGCTGAACTGCGCCAATTGCGCGATGAACGCCTGGTTGTCCGTCGGTGCCATCGGATCCTGGTTGCGGATCTGGTTGACGAGCAACTTCATGAAGGCGTCCTTGCCCATGGCTTGGCCGCCAGCCGCGCTGGACGCAGCACCTGTGATGGGATCAGTCGCTTGGATACCGGTGATCATTGTGAGTCCTCTTGGATGTGGTCGTGGTGTGCGGTTCAGGCGAAGGTGTCCACACCGCCGTCGTTAGCCACGCGACGCGCCAGCGCCCCGAGCTCGACAGCAGTTGCAGGCCTCAGCTCTGCATGGGCAGGCGTGGCGAAGGGTTCGTGAGCCTCACGACCACCGCTGCGCCGGTTGTCAAAACCAAGTGACAACGACAGGTCTTGTGCTTCGAGCCCGGCACCCGCCAACAAAGCGCGCAGCTCGGGCAGGTGTTGTTCCAAACTCTCCAGCGTCTCGGGGCGTTCGGCACGCACCGAAGCGCGCACAGCACCTTCCTGCACACTCATGCGAATGTGGATGCGGCCCAACTCGCGCGGGTAGAGATCGATCACGGCTTGGCGCAGCTGCGGTGCCAACTGCACGCCGATTTGGCGCAGCACATCCGCCGCGCGCTCACGCGCAGGCGCACGCGCGGCTTCCTGCGCCTTGGCGCTGGCGTTGGGATCGACTTCGGTGCTCGGGAGTGACTCGCTGCGTAGCAAGGTCTCCATCTGCGGCACGTTGACTGGGCTTGTAGTCGCCGCAGCGACTGTCGCTAGCGCGGTCGTGGTTGGTTGAGCCAACAACGCGGTCGGTTCGGCAGCCAAGGCGCTGGCGAGTGTCGGTTCGGGTACCGCCAAGGGCGCGACCACCGGCTGCACCACCGTGGGCGACGGCAGAGCGACAACCACTTCGCTCGCAACGGCCGCGTTGTGCGCCACCGGAGTCTCCGTCGCTTGGGCCGTGCGCTGTGTAGAAGAGGGCGCCGCGGCCGAGGGCGTGGCACACGCTTCGGTCGTCGACGGCTGGTTGGCAGCGTCCGAGGGTTTCGCCTCTGCGCGCCCCGTCGACGATCGATTGGTACCGCGCCGCTCGACCGGCGGCTCTTGTTCGTGAGGAGTAGAGTCCTCTGTCTCGGGCGTCGAGCTCGCCTTGCGGGCGGTGCGCGACTCTTCCTGTGCCTGCCGCTCACGCAGGCGCTGTTCGAACGCGGCGTGCTCTGTCTCGCTTTCGCGACGAGCCACGCGCTCCGAACGGCGCGCCTCTAGGGCAGCACCTGTGGCGTTCCTCTCAGGAGCGGATGTGGACGGACGCCCCGTGCCGGGCGCCCGTCCATCTGCTTCCGTGGAACGAAGACCGAGTTGGATCTCCATTACGACCGCAAGGGAGCAAGCCAGCGGCCAAGTGCACAGGTTCACACCTAAAGTGTTTCAGAGAAGCACCTTAGGTCATTTTCGTGCCTTCCAGCCCGCGCGCTCCACCACCATTCCGAGGAACGACTTTCCCCACATCTTGTCCAAGTAGGGAAACTCCTTCCCACCGACCCCCGCTGCGCCTCAAAGCAGCCGCAAGTCCGGAAAATACCGCCCGATTGCACGATTTTGAGCCCAAGTACGCATCCGTACCCACCCCCACGGAACAGGATTGGGGGTAGCCTCATCTAGGTCTCAGGGACTTGCGGCCGCAGGTCCTCTGTTTGCAAGCGGTTCCGACGCACCCGCGTTGCTCCGCCCGACCCGCCCGATTCGACGGACACACATGAAGACGACTCTCTTCGCCCTTACCGCGCTGTGCCTGGCTCCCGCTGCCGTGGCCCAGCATGTCAAGGTCAACTCACTCGGTCTCCAACCTGGCAATCCCACGCGCTTGTGGGTCTGCAACCGAGACAACGATTCGGTGTCGGTCATCAACTTGACCACCAACGCCGTCGTGGCGCAGATCCCCGTGGGTGTGGACCCGCGCACGATCGCGTTCAGCGCCGATGGCACGCGCGCCTTTGTCACCAACAAGCGTGGCAACATCAGCCGCGATGCGAACGAGATCACGGGCTTCCCGGCTGGCGCACAGCCCGGCACCGTCAGCGTCATCAACACCAGCACCATGGCGGTGCAGACCACGCTGGCCGGCGCAGGTGTCGAGCCCTACGGCGTCGCGATGGCGCCGAATGGCAAGTACTTCGTGGTGGGCGCGCATCGCTCCAGCACGCTGCACTTCTATGACGCAGCGACGCTGGTCGAGGTTGCACGCCTCGACTACCCGGCCGACCTCAGCAAGATCACCGCACCGCTGACGATGGCGGATGTGGACGCGAACCGCGATGGCATCCCCGACTTGGGCAGCCCGCGTGGCTTCACGATCTGGTCCGACAGCAGCAAGCTCGTCGTCACGCACCACAAGTCGCCGTACTTGTCCATCGTAGATGTTGCCTTGAACGCGCAAGGCATCCCGACGGGAGCCACCGTCGCGAGCAAGATCTCGACCGACGACTACGACTTTGACCCGGTCTTCAATCCGACACCGGTGCGCATCATCAAGAGCCAAGGCGAACCGCGCTTCTTGGAAGATGTGGATGTGTCGCCGGATGGGACGCGTGCTTTGGTGCCGCATGTGCTGGCGAACGTCAACCATGATGTGAACTTCGCTTTCGGTGGTGCTTTGGAAGGCGACCACGCCAACCGCATCTACCCGGCGTTGACCATGGTGGACCTCGTTACGCGCAGCTATGGCGTGACGGGTGACGCCTCGCGTCGTTTGCACCACGAGATTGCCGACACGCGCACGCCGGCCGAGTACTCGCCCTTTGGCTACGCTGCCACGCCGGTGGGTGGCGATCGCCTGTCGCTCGGTGGTGCGGGCATTCCGGTGCTCGGCGGCCAAGTGCAGCTCAAGCTCGACGGCTTGCGTCCGGGCGACATCGCGCAACTGATCGTCGGCATGCGCGAGATCAACACCAATTTGCCGTACACGGCTCCGGGTGTGGTCTATGTGGACCCGCGCGTCACGCGCCCCTTTGTCAACGACACGGCGCGCTTCTCGATCCCGTCGCTTCCGACCTATGACGGCTTGACCTTGATCGTGCAAGCACGCGTGGTGCGCGGCGGTCAAACGTACTTGTCGAACGGTGTGCGCGTGCATGTGCGCTCGCAGCACAACGCCACGAACAAGCTTGGCCACCACGCCGGTCAGCCTGGCTTGGTTTCGTACAACGCCGCGGGCAACCGCGTGCTGTTGCTGAACCGTGGTTCGGAAGACCTCTTCCTGTACAAGGTGAACGGCAGCGACTTTGAGTACATGACGGCCTTCCCGCCGCGCTTCCAACACCAAGAGCGTGCGCCGCTCGATACCACCACGCCGATGGGTGACATCCCGTTGGGCATGGTTGTGGTCGACGATGCATCCACGCTGAACGACGACGCCCTCGTGTACATCCACAACGAAGGCAACCGAACTGTGTCGATGCTGCGCGTCAACTGGAAGACGGGCGAGATCGCCAAGGAGCGCAGCCAGATCGGCTTGCTGACGACGCCTGATCGCATGACGGCATCGCAAGTGCTCGGACAAGAGATGTTCGAAGACGCTTCGCGTGCGCAGATCGCCGGACACTTCAACAACAGCTGCGCTTCGTGCCACTTTGAAGGCGGCGAAGACGGCTTGGTATGGCAGCGTCCGGCTGGTCCGCGCTCGACGATGCCGATGTACGGCGGCATCCGCGCTACGGGCTTGTTGCTGTGGAAGGGCGTGCGCCTGAACGCGGGCGAAACGGGCCCGATGTTCCATGGCGAGAACGGCGGTACGGGTGCGTTCACACCTGCGGAACAGCAGGCGATGATCGACTTCCACGAGACCTTGCCGATCCCGTTGAACCCGCACCGCGATCCGACGACCTTTGGCCTCACGGCCCAGGCGTTGGTTGGCAAGGACCTGTTCTTCGGCATCAACGACACGGGCCTCAACCCGAACTTGCGCAACGCAGGTTGCGCGGTGTGCCACCCGCGCGAACTGACCAGCGGTTCGCTCGCCGGTCCGCGTTTCTTCACGCAAGACTTCCTCAACCCGTTGCTGACGAACGGCGACAACATCGGTCCGGCCCTCGACCCGAACTGCTTCTCGCTGCGCGAGAACATCGTGGCCCTCAACATCCGCAACATCAACTCGGGCCTCAATGTGGACGAGAACGGTGACGGTGTGGCGGATGCCGACCGCAACGCGGACGGCTACAACGACCTCGAGACCTATGTCCCGATGAATGTCGATGATCACGACGACTTCCGTCGCGATGACGCGAACAGCTATGACTGTCCGTGTGATCCGACGCTAGACGGCAACTGTGATGCGGCTACCTCGACGCGTGTGTTCACGCGCGATCCGGGTGGCTTCTCGATCCCGACCAAGCTGGGCTTGTTCGCGACCGGGCCGTACTTCCACGATCACTCGACCTTCTCGCTGCGTTCGCTGGTTGACCCGCAAACGCAGATGACCTCGCCGATCTATGGCTCGCCGGCCTTCCCTGGCCAGACGCCGTACCCGGGCTTGTACAAGTTCTTCAACGAGTTCCACGATGTCCGTGGTCACGAGCAGTTCGTGCAGGGCGCGTCCAAGGTCCAAACGACTTTGAATAGCTCGAACGTGGACGCCGACATCGAAGCGATCTTGGCTTACATCAAGTCGCTCTGAGCCAGCTCAGTAGCAGGGCTAGCTGACACTTGACGCGCTTTCGGGCGCGTCAAGTTTTTTGTACAGGCTTACAAGCGCACGACTTCACAACGGCCATCGTCGTAGCCGACCACGCGGACATGCGCGAGGCCTACGAACAAGCCTGACTCGACCACACCGGGAATGGTGTCGATGGCGCGCTCCAACTCGGCCGGCTGCTCGATGCCGTGCGCGAACGAGCAGTCGAGGATCGCATTGCCGTTGTCGGTGCGGTACGGCGCACCGTCTTTGTGCACCCGCACGCGCGGTGTGCAACCCAAGAGGCTCAGGCGTCGCGCAACCATGGGTAGCGCAAACGGCACCACCTCAACAGGCAGAGCGAAGGTGGTGCCCAAACGCGCGACCACCTTGTTGGCACCGACCACGATGACCACCTGGCGTGCGAGACTCGCCACCACCTTCTCACGCAGCAACGCGCCACCGCCGCCTTTGATCATGCGGAACTCGGCGTCGATCTCGTCGGCTCCATCGATGGCCAGGTCCAGAGACTCGACCTCATCGAGGCTCAACAGCTCGATGCCCATGGCGCGCGCCTTGGTTTCGGTGTCGACAGAGGTCGCCACACCGCGTACGCGTTCACCGCGCGCCACGCGCTCGCCCAGTGCCACCAGAGTCCAATGCACCGTCGAACCTGTACCCAAACCTAACACCATGCCGGGCAGGGCGTAGGCGGCGGCGGCGCGTCCAGCTGTTTCCTTAGCATCCATCCCCAGCAGAATAGCGAGCAGCAGGGATGGTGAGCGGTGCGCTTCTAGTTTATACTGAGACTCAGTCTCAACACGGGACGAGCCACCACCGGCCATGACCAGCCTCAACCAACTCCAACCAGGCCAAGAAGGACGACTCGTTTGCATCCAAGGCGAACGCTCCTTCCGCCGGCGCCTGATGGAAATGGGACTGTTGCCCGGCACTCTGGTGCGCATGGTGCGCCGCATGCCCTTGGGCGGGTTGGTCGAGCTCGAAGTCCGCGGCGGACACCTCAGCCTGCGAAGCAGCGAAGTCGGCCAACTCATGGTAGAGCTCGGGTGAACACGCGTCGCCCGTTGGTTGCGCTGGCGGGAAACCCGAACACGGGTAAGACCACGCTCTTCAATCGTCTCACGGGTGCCCAGCAAAAGGTGGGCAACTACGCCGGCGTCACCGTCGAGCGGGTGAGCGGTCTGTTGCAGGTCGCCGGCGGGCATGAGATCGAGTTGTTGGATGTGCCGGGGACCTACTCGCTGGCCGCCAAGAGCAAGGAAGAAGAGCTGGCGCTCAAGTGCTTGGCCGGCATCGGTGGTGAACCCGCGCCCGACGCGGTGCTGCTGGTGCTCGATGCCACGCAGTTGTCGCGCAACTTGTACTTGGCCTTGCAAGTGCTCGAGCTGCGCGTGCCAGTCATCATCGCATTGAACATGGCGGACGAGCTCGCCAAGCGCGGCCAGACGCTAGATGTAGCCGCTCTGGAGCGTGAGCTGGGCGTGCCCGTTGTGTTGGTTTCGGCGCTGCATGATCACGACCTTGGACCGTTGTTGGCGCGCGTGGGTGAGGCGCTCGAAGGCCGCGCCATGCAGTTGGCACGGCCGCAAGTCACGCTCAGTCCTGTGCTGCAAGCCGCGGTGCACGAAGTCGCACAACATGTGCCGGGTGAGTGGCTGACGCGAGCCCACACGCAGCATGCCGCACACATCGAGGCGCGCCGCCAAGCCTTCGCCGCTTGGGCATTGTTGTCGCTCGAAGAGCGCGACGAGCTCGACGATGTGCCGGGCAACTTGCGTGCCCAAGCGCTGCGCGTGCGCGCCGCCTATGCCGCACAGGGTCATGCTCTGGACGACGAACTCGTCGCTGCGCGGTATGCGTGGATCGACGAGCGCCTGCCGCGCATGGTGCGCACCGCACCCACCACCAAACCCGTCAGCGAACGCATCGACAGCGTGTTGCTGCATCCGGTGCTCGGCTTCGCGGTGTTCTTGCTGTTGATGGGCATCGTGTTCCAAGCGCTGTTCGCTTGGAGTGATCCGCTCATCGGCTATGTGGAAGCCGCAGTCGGCTGGGTGGGCGATAGCTTGCGTGGCGTGCTGGCCGAAGGCCTGGTGACCGACTTCGTGGTCGATGGCTTGGTCGCAGGCGTCGGCAGTGTGATCGTCTTCTTGCCGCAGATCCTGTTGCTGTTCTTCTTCATCGGGTTGATGGAGGACACGGGCTACATGGCGCGCGTGGCGGCCTTGATGGATCGCGTGATGCGCACCATGGGTCTCTCCGGGCGCGCGTTCGTGCCGATGTTGTCGGGCTATGCCTGTGCGGTGCCGGCGATCCTCGCCACGCGCACGATGGAGCGCCAGCGCGATCGCTTGTTGACCATGCTGGTGGTGCCGTTGATGACCTGCAGCGCGCGCTTGCCGGTGTACACGCTGCTGATCGGCGCGCTGTATCCGCCCACAGTGGTGTTGGGCTTCGTCCCTGTGCAGGGGCTGTTGATGGTGGCGATGTACTTGTTCAGCACGCTGGTCGCGCTCGTCGCCGCCGCAGTGTTGTCCAAGACGCTGTTCCGCGGCCAAGCAGCAGCTTTGATCTTGGAGCTGCCCGCGTATCGCGCACCGCACTGGCCTAGCGTGTGGTCAATGATGCGCCAACGCGCGTGGTCGTTCCTGCGCGATGCAGGTGGCGTCATCTTGGCTTGCACCGTCGCGTTGTGGTTCTTGCTGAGCTTCCCGCGTCACGAAGCAACGGAAGCGCGCGTCGACCAAGTCAGCGTGACGAGCGAGGCAGAGGCGCGCGCCGAGCAACTCGCCGACAGCTGGGGCGGTCGCTTCGGTCATTGGATCGAACCAGCGATCGAGCCTTTGGGCTTTGATTGGAAGATCGGCGTCGGTCTCGTCGGTGCGTTCGCCGCACGCGAAGTGTTCGTGTCCACGATGGGCGTGGTGTACGGCTTGGGCGACGCGGATGAAGAGTCCGACACCTTGCGCGCCACCATCAAGGCCGAGACGCACGCCGACGGCAGACCGGTCTACACGCCCTTGGTCGGCCTGTCGCTGATGGTGTTCTTTGCCTTGGCGTGCCAGTGCATGAGCACACTCGCCGCGGTCAAACGCGAGACACGCACCTGGCGCTGGCCGGTGTTCTTGTTCGTGTACATGACAGCGCTCGCGTGGATCGCGAGCTTTGTCGTGTACCAGGGCGGCCGCTTGCTCGGGTTCTGACGCTCACTCGCCCTTCAAGAAGGCGATGAACTTGTCTTCGGGCCGCAAGCCCGCCGTCTTGCGCAGCACCGTGGCGGTCTGCGGGTCATAGACCAGATAGAACGGCAACGCGAGCGACTTGGTGAGCTCTTGCTGCAGCTTGAGGTTCTGAGCCAACGCCGGCCCGCCATCGGTGTGCAGGCGCGCTTCGATGTACTTTGACTTGAGGACGTCGGCGACCGCCGGACGCGGGAAGATCTTCTCTTCCATCACGCGGCAGTTGACTCATGTGAAGCCGGTGAAGTTCAGCAAGACCAACTTGCCTTCGTTCTTCGCGCGCGCCACGGCGGCATCAAAGTCGTCTTTGATGATCACATGGCCGGTCGTCTCGGCCTTGCCCTCCGCGTTGGAGCCACCGGTCTTGGTCGAGTAGTTCGGAATGATCGCGGTCATCACCGGATCGACGCTGTGGCCCAAGGCACCGTACAAGCAGTACATCGCGAACAAGCCGCTCGCAAAGCCGCCAACCATGCGCTTAGGCGAGACACTGGCGGACTCTTCGGTGCCGTATTCGTCCTTCAAGCGCAGCCAGCCAAACAAGTAGGCCATGGCGATGAAGAAGATGGCGGTCCACAGGAACAAGAACAGCTCGCGCGAGAGCCAGCCCCAACCCCACACGAGGTCCGCATTCGACAGGAACTTGAGCGCCGCCGCGATCTCGACGAAGCCGAGGAAGACCTTCAGCGAGTGCATCCACTCGCCGCTCTTGGGCAACGCCTTGACCTTGTCCGGCACCATGGATAAGCCCATGAACGGCAAGGCGATGGTCAAGCCGAACACGCCCATGCCCAACGCAATGCGGCCCACGCCGCCTTGCGAGGCACCCGTCGACAACAAGGTGCCCACGAACGGTGCCGTGCAGGTGAACGAGGTGATCACAAGCGTGGCGCCCATGAAGAACACGCCCACATAGCCGCCGCGGCTAGACGCAGCGCCGGCCATGTTCATCATCCAGCTCGGCGGGTTCAGCGTCATGACGCCGAACAGCGTCAACGCGAACAGGATGAACATGCCGCCGATGACAAGGTTCGTCACCGGATGAGTCGCGAAGGCGATGATGACCGGCCCCACCACCACGCCGATCAACACAAAGATCAACACGATGCCCGCGCCATACATCAGCGACAGCGGCAGGGTCGAGCCCTTGTTCGCCGAGGCTTGCTTCGTGAAGAAGCTGATGGTGATCGGGATCATCGGGTAGGTGCAGGGCATCAGCAGGGTGAACAGCCCCCACAGCACGGCGGACAACAGGAAGGCCCACAGGCTTTGGCCCTCGGTGTCGCCGGATCCGTAATCAGTCGTCTCCGCGGCGGTGACGGCAGCACTGGCCTCCGGCTTGGGCTCCGGCTTGGGCTGGGGCGTGGCCGTCAGATCGGCGGGAAACTGCGCCCACAGGGACGCGACTCCTTCGCTGGTGACGCCGATCGTCTCGGCATAGGGCGTGCACACGCCGCCATCGCCGTTCTCACAGGTCAGACCCTGCAGCTTGACCTGCAGGTCAGACAGCTTGGCATCGGGAGCCGCCGTGCCACGCAGCCACAAGCGCAACTGCTCGACATGCTCGTAGATCTTCTTCGGCCCGTCGCCAAAGTCCTGCGTCGCTGTCTCAGGCTCGCTCCAGCGCCAATCGCCCCAGGTAAAGCCCGCGCCGCTGATCTCCACGGTGGTGGGCTGGCCCACGGCACCCTCTTCGCCAATGTCCGCCTCGGTCGGCCCGTGATAGAGGTGCCAGCCTTCGTCGATCTCGACGATGACGGCCACTTGCACTTCTTGACCCTTTTGCACGGCATAGAAGGTCGCGGCGGCGTGTGTGTCGTCGTCTTGGGCGACGGCCAGACCCATCGGCACCAGCAAGGCACACAGGTGCCACGCCACGGCCACAAGGGAAGCGAAGAAGTCTCTCATGCTGGAGTCATCGTAGCGCAGGGCAAGACACCGAATGAAGGGCTTGCGTGGCAGTGCAGCAAAGGCCGATCATGGACGCATGAATCTCGCAAGCCTTGCTCTGGTCTGTTTGGTGTCGATGTCGTTTGCCCCCGTGCAGGACAAAGTGGCACCGCCTAACCCTACGCAGGCGCAGGGCCGCGTGTTGGAGCAACTTCAGGGCGCATGGCGCTTGCGCAAGATCGAGGACAAGCAGCTGGCCTCGCAACGCCGCCAAGAAACCGGGTACATGGTGGTCTCGGGCTCGCATGTCGCCCTGGAGATCCATGTCGGCTACACGCAGGACAACGGCTTGGTAGGCCAGCCCATCTTCCAGACCGGCATCTACGCCTCCTCGATCGACAAGGAGTTGAAGTTGGTGCTCAACACCTTGATCGGCTCGAACACCGATTCGCGCTTCAAAGCCTCGGCCGAGCAAGTGGGCAAGCAGCGCAAGTACTCCGTGGACCTCGTCGGCGCCATGCTGACCCTGCGCCGCGACGATGGCGCGCAGTTCACCTTTGATCGCTTGGCCGACAATGTACAGCGCTATGACTTCTACGGGCGCAAGGTCGCCGAGCCCAAGCAAGAGCCCGTCAAAAATCCTTGACAGACTAGGGGCGGTTGGTGGTCACAAAGTCCACACCCATCGCCCACAGCTGCTGGATGCGGACAGGATCATCGACCGTATAAACCCCGATGGACCAGCCGCGTGCATGAACTTTGGGCACATCCTCCGGACGTAGGTCCGTGTGCTTCCAATGCACGAAGCGCGCCCCTGTTTGGGCGATAGCGTCGAGTGTGGCCTGATCGAGCACACCAGAACCGAGTGCACCTAGGACGAGGCTCGGCTCCTGTGCATGCACGGCTCGCAACCATTGCCAATCGAAGCTCTGCACGACATCAAGGTGCACGCGCTCTAAGCGGCGCACGGGCTCCAGCACGGACTCGGGGCTGCCGTCCTTGCGCTCGATCATGGCGGGCCGGCGGTCCAACAGGCGCAGTGCTTGCTCCAAACTGGGAACGAGTGTGCCGCGATGGGCCTCCCCTTTCCAAGAACCTGCGTCCAAGACACGCAACTGAGACCAGTCAAGAGAACTTGACAAGCATTCTGGACCATGCAAGTCAGCCGCGTTCGTGGTGCGGTCCAGCGTCCGATCGTGCATCAGAAACGCGACACCATCGCGTGATGCGTAAGTGTCAAACTCGACCCAAGCAGCATTCGCTTCTACTGCTGCCTGCAAAGCGGGCAGCGTATTCTCGGGCCACTCGGCGCTGGCTCCACGATGCGCCACGATGCCGCTAGGGACTCGGGCAACAGCTGTGCACGCTGACCCAGCCAGCGCAGCAAGCCAAACAAAGAGTAGACCTCGCATGCCCCCCGGCATGCGAGGTCCAGGCGCAGGCATGATCAGATCTGCCACGCCACCAACAAGCCGTTCGAGAGATTGAACGTGCTTGCAGTGCAATAGGTCGCCGAGTTGCGGTACCACACTTGATAGGTCCGCGTGCTTCCAGCAGGCACCACGCCCTTGATGGAAATCGGCGTCGTCGAGCTAGCGTTCGGGTACTGCGACACACCCGCCGCATTCACCGCTGTGCCAAGGCGCACCACAGAGCCAGCAGCGCAGCGCAAACCATCTCCAAAGGCTACGCCTGCTCCACCGTTTTGTTGCGTCGTGCCTTGGAAGTACAGCGCCGAGCTGTTCGGCATGCCGCCACCCAGCAACACAAAGGTGTCGTTGCTGATGCTCGCATTGCCGCTCGAGCTGAGCAACGCACCCAACGGGTTGATCGAGTTTGCGCAACCAGCACCTGCTGCCCCAGCGTTGCCGCACGGGCAGGCGACCCCGCTGCCATCGCCAAAGCAGAACGGCGTAGTTGCGTCGCAAGCATCACCTAAGCCATCGCCGTCGATGTCGCTTTGCGTAGCGTTGGCAACCAGCACGCAGTTGTCGCAATCATCACCAATGCCATCGGCGTCGATGTCCGGTGCGCCGATCACATTCACCAAGCCTAGGTCTAAGTTCTGAGCCGAGGTGACGGGTCCATAGATCTCCAACGGATCAAAGGTGAACGCAAAGCCCACCACACCGTTCACATCCGCGGCAACCCACCGGCAGGGCGTGCCATCGGTGTTGTACAAGCGATAGAGCGCATCCGGCGTCCAAGTCGCTGTAGCGGGGATCGCGAAGCCACCCAACTCGTCAGCGTAGTAGCCACCGGTCGCAGGGTCGTCGAGCGGAGATTGGTAGCTGACGGCATCCACAGGCGTGAAGCCCGACAACACACCTGCATCCAAGTTGTTGTCGTTGTCGAGATCCAAATCAGTACCCACCGCGGGCACAGTGCCGTAACCCAGTACGAAGGTGTTGGCACCGTTCTCGATGTCCGGGATGAAATCGTTGTAGACCACGGATGTCAGCACATCGACAACCGGCGTGAAGGGTGTGCCAGGAATGTCGCGCACCAACAGCAAGCCGTTCGGGCCGGTGCTAAAGGCATTGAGGTCCAAGACCACATCGAGCATGCCTTGCGCCAACTGACCTGTGTCACCTTCAATGACCAGCAACTTCCAACCAGCGAGGGACGCGTTGGCCGGGCCACGAAGCTCGATGGACTCGAGTCCTTGGTCAGCACCCGGAGCGTTGATGAGTGCTTCGCTGATGGTGAACTGAGCCTGCGCGCTAGCCGTCAGCGCAGCGAAGGCGGCGAGGGTAACGATGTGCTTGCTGTACATGGCGCCTATTGAGCGCTGCCTCGATGAAGGACGCTTCAAGCACATGCAAACAGCACAAAGAAGTGGGCCCCGATCGCTGGTGCGACCGGGGCCCGTCGAGTCCCAACCTAAACGCTTCGGAACCTAAACGCTCAGGGCGTCCAGATGACGGCGACTGCGTTCGTCAAGTTCGAGCCGGTGCCACAGGGGCCAAGGGCGTTGCGGTACCAGACTTGGTAGTACCGCGCTGCACCCGTGCTCGGGATCGAACCCACCACCGAGATGCGCGGGTTCAAGCCTTGCGGGTAGACCGCCGCACCCTGGAAGGGCGAGAGGGTAGCCACACGCACCACATTGCCGGCCAGGCAGCTCTTGCCATCCGCGAACGGCTGCTGCTGGCGTGCGTCACCTTGCAAGAACAAGGCGAAGCTACGAGCAGCGAAGCCCGGGTTGGGCATGCCACCCGCCGACAGCACGAAGCTATCTGCGGCCACCGAGGAGGTGCCGGAGCCGAACAGGAACGCACCCACACCAGCCGAGTTGCGGCAACCGCCAACGGCCGAGTTGTTGCCACACGGGCAGCCGCTGGTGCCGAAGCAGAACGGAGTACCGCCGGTGGTTTCACACTCGTCGGGTACGCCCGTCTGGTTCACATCAGCCGAGACCGCGCCCACGATGTCACACGCGTCCGGCACCTTGTTCAGGTTGCAATCCGGTGCGCCAGCGAACAGCTCGCACGCATCGCCTTCGCCGTCGAGATCGCAGTCAGCCTGCGTCGCGTTGGCGAGGAAGGTGCAGTTGTCACAGGCGTTGCCCACGCCATCGTTGTCCGTGTCCAACTGGTCCGCATTCGGAACGGCCACGCAGTTGTCGATGCAGTTCGCACGACCATCGAGGTCCGTGTCGATGTCGACCACACCACAGCCACAGGCACCAGGTGAGGTCTTGTTGACATCGTTCGGGCAACCGTCATTGCAGTCCGGCGTACCGTCGGAATCGGTGTCCGTCTCCGCAACGCCGCAGCCACACACACCCGGAGTGGTCTTGTTGACATCGTTCGGGCAGCCATCGTTGCAGTCCGCCGTGCCGTCACCATCCGTGTCGGTGTCCGCGAAGCCACAACCACAAGCACCCGGAGCCGTCTTCAACGGATCATTCGGGCAGCCGTCATTGCAGTCCGCCGTACCGTCGAGGTCCGTGTCGGCATCCGACACACCACAACCACACACACCCGGAACCGTCTTCAACGGATCGTTCGGGCAGCCGTCATTGCAGTCCGCCGTGCCGTCGAGGTCCGTGTCGGCATCCGACACACCACAACCACACACACCCGGAACCGTCTTCAGCGGATCGTTCGGGCAACCATCAGCACAATCGGCTGTGCCATCGTTGTCGGTGTCTGTGCTCGAGGTGTCATTCGGGCACGGGTCGACGCTGCAGGTGTTAGCCGGATAGCCCGCGTTGCCCAGCCCGTCACCGTCGGTATCGGTGCAGGTGTCACACGCGTTGGCCAAGCCATCGCTATCCGCGTCATAGACCGCGTTGACCGAACCAGGTGTCAGCGTTTGCGGAGTCACGCCCAAGTCCACGCCATGCAGATCGAAACCAAAGTAGCGCGTGGCATCGAAGCTGTACGGACCACCTGGGTTGGTTCCCAGCACATCGCCACCGACCCACACGCAAGGTGTGCCGTTAGCGTTGTAGGTACGCAACAACGCGTCCGCGTTGAAGCCCGCGTTGGCCGGGATGACCGTGCCACCGAGTTCATCGGCGTACGCGTAGTTCTCGGCACCATCGTTCTCCGTGAGGGTCACGCTGTCCACGACCACGAAACCTTGCAACGCACCTGCATCCAAAGTGCCGTTGTTGTCCACATCTAGGTCACTGGCCAAGAGCGGAGCCACACCGAAGCCGAGGATGTAGGTGTTGCTGCCGTTTTCGATGTCCGGTGCAAAGTCGAGCACATTGATGGTCGTGCCACTCTCCGGCAAGGGCTGGATCGCAGCATTGCTATCGCGCAGCAAGACCAAACCGTTGGTGCCTGCACTCAAGGCACCGAGGTCATAACGCACATCGACCACACCAGCACCTAGTGCATCGCCATCCACCGCCAGCAAGAAGAAGCCGGCCAGCGACGCGCTCGATACACCGCGCAACTCGATGAACTCTTGTCCGTTGTCAGTACCCGGAGCGTTAGTGAGAATCTCGCTCAGGGTGAACTGCAAGCAATCGGCTGTGCCGTTCTGGTCGCCGTCCACATCTGCCGCACCGCAACCACACGCACCGGGCGCCGTCTTGTTGACATCACTCGGGCAGCCATCGGTGCAGTCCGGTGTGCCGTCGCCATCCGTGTCCGTCTCTGGCACGCCACAGCCGCACGCACCGGCCGCGGTCTTCAGCGGATCGCTCGGGCAGCCGTCGTTGCAGTCGGCTGTGCCATCGTTGTCCGTGTCCGTATCGGGCACGCCACAGCCGCACTGACCGGGCGCCGACTTGTTCGGGTCGTTCGGGCAAAGGTCGTTGCAGTCCGCGGAACCATCGCCATCCGCGTCCACATCGGCCACTCCACAACCGCAGGCACCGGCCGCGGTCTTCAACGGATCGGTCGGGCAACCGTCGGTGCAGTCCGGTGTACCGTCCAAGTCGGTGTCGGTCTCGGCGAAGCCGCAACCGCAAGCACCAGCAGCCGTTTTCAGCGGGTCGGTCGGGCAGCCGTCATTGCAGTCAGGTGTGCCGTCCGAGTCGGTATCCGTGTCGACGATGCCACAGCCACATGCACCCGGAGCCGTCTTCAACGGATCCGCCGGGCAGCCATCGAGACAGTCCAGCGTGCCGTCGTTGTCGGTATCCGCGTTCGTCGGGTCATTCGGGCACAGATCCACCGAGCAGGTGTTCGCCGGGAAGTTCGGATTGCCCAGACCATCGCCATCGGTGTCCGTGCACGAATCGCAAGCAGCGGCCAAACCGTCGTTGTCGCTGTCATAGCTGGGGTTCAGCACGCCCGGCGTCCAACTAACGGTCTCCACCGCATTGTCGATGCCATAGTTCGCGTAGTTGTACCCAGGACGATCCGTGCGCAACGTGTAACCCGTAGCCGCCGTGCCTGTCACATCGCCACCAACCCAACCGCAAGGCGAACCATCCGCGTTGAACACGCGCGACACCCAGTCCGGGTTGTACGCCACCGGCGTCAAGATCGGGCCGATGTGCTGTAGGCCGAAATCATCGGCATAGCCAACATTGGCATTCGCTGTGTCGTTCTCGATCAGAGCGTAGCCGTCCACCACGGTGAAGCCCGTGAGCTGGACATCCAAAGTGCCGTCGTTGTCGGTATCGAGGTCCGCGTTCAGCGCAGGCGGAGTACCGAAGCCGATCAGGATGGTGTTCGAACCATTCTCGATGTCAGGGTTGAAGTCCTTGACATACACACTCGTTTGCGCGTCCGGTGCAGGGTTGTGCACCGAAGCAGCATCACGAATGAGCATCAAACCGTTGGCCCCAATGCTCCAAGTGGATTCAAAGGCGTACGACTGGTCAACGACGCCCGCGGCAGCGCCGTCGCCTTCAATCGAAAGCATGTACCAACCAGCCAGCGAAGTACCCGCAGGGCCCTTCAGCTCGAGGTACTCGATGCCGTTGTCTGTGCCCGAAGGATCGATGATGATCTCGGACACATAGACGCCTTGGGGATTCGTTTGTGCACTGGCTAGGGCTGCAAGGCTGCAACCCAAGACGGCACTCAGTCCGCGTGTGTAGAGGGATTTCATGGTGTTAGTCTTCGTTGTCAAAAAAAGTTGACGGAATCTCAGGGGTTCCAGGTGATCTCGACGCCGTTCGTCAGGTTGAAGGTGCTTGCTGTGCAGAACACAGCCGAGTTGCGGTACCACACTTGGTAGGTACGCGTGCCCGGCGTTGTGACCAGACCACGCACAGAGAC
>Ga0208788_1000364_pt1 | contig 22579 bp, 26 predicted proteins | sample Wag4_2014_7_11_3_FD_187363 | JGI IMG/M metagenome (GOLD analysis project Ga0208788, IMG submission 187363) | Fresh water mixed with fracking chemicals microbial communities from Ohio, USA - Utica-2 Time Series FC 2014_7_11 (SPAdes) (version 2) ...
TGCAGCGCGATGAATTGGCCACGCAACCAAGAGAACAACTGGTGCACTCAGTGCAATTACCAACCATGCAGTTGGTGAATACAGTGGGGGCAGAATTCGAAGATCTTCAAGTGTTTGCAAAATTCTGGCATCGATTTGTTCGTGCCAAGCCATGGTCATTGAAATAGCAATGGCAGGAGCAGAAAAGAGAATTGCAAAGAACAAGGCAATCGCAGAACGCTTGCTGTGTAATGCGAATTGATTTGAATCGCCCAATAAGGCAGCAGAATAGCCAGCGCCTTTAACAGTTGCGATTAATTTCTTCGTAGAAATCTCAGCTGGAGCCAAAATGTGCGCTGTTTCGCTGGCAAAATTAACACTTGCACTAACACCTTCTAAATTATTTAGTGCACGTTCAATTGAGTTTACGCAGGCACTACAAGTCATTCCCTCTAATTTGAGTGTGCGAGTTTCCAGTGCGCGCTTATTCATGCGTGCGCCAACTCGTGTGCATTCCTGCCGGTTGCAATTCTTACGCGCTTAGTCATTACTTAACTCGCAACGCATCGAGTACGTGTTGATGAAGGACTGCGTTTGTTGAGAGTCCACTTCCGTGACCCGGACCATCTACGCCATCAATACTTGAAAAACAACCGCCAGCTTCTGTCACAATAATTGAAATCGCTGCCATGTCCCAGAGTGCTACGCCAATTTCTAGCGCAACTTCTGCGGCGCCCTCTGCAACCAACATGTGCGACCAGAAATCTCCAAAGCCACGTGTTCGATTTGCTGATGCAAGAAGTGATTGAAATTTTGGTAAGTATTGATCCCAGTTATTGAAATCTGAATAGGTAATGGATGCATCGCTAATCGATGAAATTCCAGAGACGTGAATCTTCTTTGGTGCGCCACCGTTCAGTGAAGCGTATGCACCTAATCCAAGTGCTGCATGCCAGCGACGAAAGAGCGCCGGTGAACTAACTACTCCGACAACTATTTGTTCTGTGCCATCATCGTTGCGTTCAATCAGCGCAATGAGTGTGGACCAGCTTGGTACACCGCGCATAAAGTTCTTTGTTCCATCAATTGGATCAATTACCCAATAGCGCTTGGCATCGGTGCCGCTAGTTCCAAACTCTTCACCGACTAGTCCATCATCTGGTCGTTCTGTGGCAAGAATGTCGCGTAACGCTTTTTCAGTTGCTTTGTCAGCATCTGTGACAGGAGTGTTATCTGGCTTTGTTGTGATTACTAAGTCCTGTGATTGATAGCGAGCCATCGAAATTACATCGGCGGCATCAGCCATTTTCAGCGCTAATGCGACATCAGCTTCGCGCGAGTATTGAGGTGCCATCACCTCGTCAGTCTACAACGCGAGGCAGAGTATGTGTTTATTCAGAAGTCATGGAGTCAGCAGTTGAATCAAAGTCCTTGATTTCAAGGAGTGATCGCAAACTCTGCAAACGGCGCGTGCGAGCAACATCGATGGTGCCATTTGGTGCAGCCCACTCATTGAGTCTGCAGCTCTCTTCACTATGTGAACAACGTGGCATGCATGTTGCTGCCACTTCAGATAAATCGCTAAAGGATGCAATGATTTTGTTTGGATCTAAATGCGCCAAGCCAAATGCACGAATACCTGGTGTATCAATTGCCCAACCACCTGCTGGATCTAAATCTGGTGAAAGCGGAAGTGCAATCGCACTAGAAGATGTATGACGACCGCGACCTGTTACATCATTTACATCACCAGTAATTCGCCCCGCATGTGGAACCAAATCATTAATCAATGTTGATTTACCAACACCTGAGTGACCAACTAATACAGAAGTTTTTCCAGCAAGGAGTGAGTGAATTTTTGCAACATCAGATTCTCGATCTGATTTCTTGCTTGATGTTGCCACGATTTGAACACCGAGTGCTCGATACTCTTCAATGAAATCAGGCAGTGGAGCTAAATCTGTTTTTGTCATCAAAAGTATTGGTGAGATGCCTTCATGAAATGCACAGACTAAAAATCTATCAATCAATCCGCGGCGTGGTTCTGGATTTGCAGTAGATGCAACAATTACTAAGTAATCAATATTGGCAACGATAGTTCGCTCGATTTTGGCAGCGTCATCAACCGTTCTGCTTAAAGAATTTCGACGAGGATTAACTGCAACTATGCGCGCAAGTGATCCTTCTGCACCCGTTACATCGCCAACTAAACTTACGATGTCCCCAACGACCACTGATTTAGGTCCTAATTCGCGGGATTTCATTGCCGTAACGATTAAGCGTTCTTCAGTAATACATGTAGTTCGCCCACGATCAACAGTTGTTACTAAGGCGCTAATTGCATCATCGTGAGAAGGGCGATCTTTTGTACGCGGACGAGTGCTTCGTGCAGGGCGAATTCGTGCATCGCTTTCGTCGTAAACGCGTTTACTCATTAGTCCAATTCTCGCACGAAACTACTTAGCTTTACCATTTTCGCTAATTCACGAAGGCAATAAGCACTCTGTGCACTACTGAACCAAGCTCTCCCAGAGTCCCGGAAAATCAGTCAACGTTTTGCGAGTTGTGGCGATGTTTTCTACTTTGATTCCTGGTGTCACTAAACCAATAACCGCACCCGCTGTGGCTAAGCGATGATCTTCATATGTGTGAAAAATGCCAGCACTCAGTGCTGATGGTTCAAAGTAAAGCGCACTGTGCTCTTCTGTAACTTTGCCACCAATTAAATTAATTTCGCGAGTGAGTGCTGCAAGCCGATCAGTTTCATGCAGACGTAAGTGTGCAATACCGCGTAAGTGTGATGGTGAATCAGCGAGTGCAGCAAGTGCTGCAATAGATGGTGTTAGTTCACCAACATCATGTAAATCAACATCAATGCCAACAATCTTTGGTGCATCGCGAAGTGCTGATTTTTCTGAATTAGCAGTCAGTGTTAAACCATCTGCACTTAGTGAAATCTCTGCACCCATGTCACGCAGCAAGGTTCGTAATTGATCACCTGGCTGCGTTGTTTTCAGTGGCCAATCCGCAATTGTTATTGATCCGCCGCAGACCATTGCAATAGATAAAAATGGTGCAGCGTTAGATAAATCCGGTTCGATCACGATGTCTTTGCCGTGCAGTTCACCCGGTTCAACTCTCCAAGTTTTCTTTGCTGCATCTACATGAACAGTTGCTCCAAAGTCGCGAAGCATTTCAACTGTCATTTCAATGTGTGGCATTGATGGTAATTCGCCACCAACGTGGCGAGCAGTAATTCCATTGACTGTACTTGGTCCAATTAACAAGAGCGCAGAGAGAAATTGGCTAGAAGCGCTTGCATCAATTTCAATTTCGCCGCCAAGAATCTTTCCTGTTCCGACCAGCGCAAGTGGCAAGCTGTAACGATTGCCATGATCAATTGAAATTCCGAGTTCTTCTAGCGCTTTAATTACTGGACCGAGTGGACGTTCATGAGAACGTGAATCACCATCGAAAGAGATTGTGCCTTGCGCTAGCGCTGCAAGCGGTGGCAAAAAGCGCATAACTGTTCCTGCGTTACCAACATCAATTGCCGCTGGTCCCTTTAGCGGTGCTGGCGTAATTTTCCACGCTAACTCTTTTGTGGGTGCGCCGGTGCCAGAGTTGTTTGTGCCAGAGTTGTTTGTGCCGGAGTTGTTTGTGCCGGAGTTGTTTGTGCCGGAGTTGTTTGTGCCGGCGTAACTCTCAACTTCAATCTCTTGCACATCAATTCCAAGTTGGCGAAGTCCTGCAACCATTAATTCGCTGTCGCGAGAAACAAGTGGTCTGCGCAAAATAGATGGCGATGTTGCTTGAGCTGCAAGGATTAATGCGCGGTTGGTTACTGATTTAGAACCAGGGATTACGACTCGAGCATTGACAGGTTTTGATCCACGAAAAGGCGCAGGCCACATCGACCCGTTCGCACTCTGCGAATTATCCTTTTGTGAATCAGACATATGCATGAGTCTACCGATAACCTGTATCTCTATGTGCGGCCGTTATGCGCAATCGCTGAACACCTCCGAACTGGCAGAAGAGTTCGGCATCGGTGTACAGACCCCTGCCGAAGAGTTGCCATCTACTTGGAATATCGCGCCGACTAATCCGATTTACATTGTTCGCGCATCCCAAACAATTGCAGAACAAAAAGAGTTATCAATTGCGTCGTGGGGAATCATGGCTCACTGGCATCAGAGTGAATCAGAAGCACGTGCATCACAATCACATGCAATCAATGCGCGCTCTGAATCTATTCACGAAAAACCAACATTTCGAAATGCATTTAGAACTCAGAGATGTCTAGTGCCAGCAGATGGTTATTACGAATGGGCAACCGCACTTGGAAAGTATTCACCGAAGCAACCTTTTTATATTTCATCTTCTAAAACTCGTTCCCTTCCAATTGCAGGAATTTGGTCCACGTGGAAGAGCATGGAAGGTGAAGTGATTCAGAGTGCTGCAATTATTACTCGCGAAGCTGTTGGTGAATTAGCAACCATTCACAGTCGTATGCCGGTGATGATGCCGCGCGATCGATGGGATGCATGGCTTGATCCGGGCCAACACGATGTAGAACTTTTGATTGCATTGATGAACAATCCACAACCAGATGATGGTTTAGTTGCGCGCCCGGTTTCCTCTGAAGTTAACCTCGTTCGCAATAACTCCCCGCGTTTAATTGAACCGATTACTTTGGGCGAACCGGAGACTCTCTTCTAACGCGCTTTGCGTTGTGCACTTCGCCATACCGCCGCGTTCCTGGCGCTGCCACCGACTTGCCTTGCGCGCTTCGCGATGCACGTGAGCACTGCAAAGCGATAGCCTTACGGCGATGGCATCTACAGACTTAGTTAAAGAAAGCGCTGCCGATCGCACCAATCGGTTCGAGCGCGATGCCCTTGCGTTCACTAATCAGTTATACGCAGCTGCACTTCGTTACACACGCAACCCAGATGATGCGCGCGACTTAGTGCAAGATACATATTTAAAAGCTTTCACTTCTTTTCACCAATTCGAACCAGGCACAAACCTAAAGGCTTGGCTCTATCGAATTCTGACAACCACCTTTATTAACACATATAGAAAAGATCAACGGCGTCCACAACTAAGCGCTGGTGAAGTTGAGGATTGGCAGTTAGCAGATGCGGCATCACACACAAGTGATCAAGGTAAATCTGCTGAAGTAGAAGCACTAGAAAATCTTCCGGATAGTGACATCAAACGTGCATTGCAAGAAATTCCAGAAGAGTTTCGAATCGCTGTTTATTTAGCCGATGTTGAAGGCTTTGCATACAAAGAAATTTCGGAAATTGTTGGCGTGCCAACCGGAACAGTTATGTCACGCCTACATCGTGGTCGAAAACAACTACGTGAGAAATTGACCGAGTATGCAAAAGAACTCGGTTATTCGACCGCCAAAACAGATAAGAAATCTGGAAAGGGGGACGCATCATGAGCAACGCTCATCACAATGATTGTGTAGATGTTCTTCAATCAGTCCTTCTCTTTGTAGATGGTGAAATCTTCGATTCAGCACAGATTGCAAATATTGAAGTACACGTTCAAGCATGCCCACAGTGCACCGCAGAAATTGAACATGAAAGAAATGTTCGTTCCCTCATGCAATCTGTACTTCGTAGGTCATGCAATGAGCGTGCTCCAGAAGAGCTGCACCAACAGATTCATCAGCAACTACGCAATCTTTCAATGAATAGTGCACCGGATATCGTTCGCGAATTTAGAATGACTGAGATTTCGATTGAGATTAATGAAGATGGCACAATCGAATCGCGTGAAATTCATATTGAGCACACTGAGGAATATCGCTTCCCTAACGAAGAGGCGTGAATTAAATGTTGGTTCCTGTTGAAGAACTTGTTGGGGCAGTCGCTTTTTCAACGATGATTGTTCGCCCAGGAGATACCGCAGTTGCTATTGGTGTTGGAGATTTACCAGTTCTTGCTAATTCACTGATCATTAATGCAATGCAAAGTGCTGCGATTGCATCCATTGCGGAGCATCTAGAAAATGGTGAGACAACTCTGGAAACTTCTATCGCGCTCGAATTTCATGGTGGGATAGCAATTGGTGGCGAGCTACGCACTTCAGCAAATTGCACAGAAGTAAATGGACGCGAAATTACATTTGTGTGTGAAGCTTATGAAGGTGAAAGACTTGTTGCATCAGCTGTAATAAAAAGAGCAGCGGTTGAGCGAGTATCTTTCCTCGCCCGAACCGCCGCTCAGTCAATAAAGTCGAGTACTACTTCTTAGTTGCCCAGAAGATCTCTGCAATTTCGTCAATCTTTGCGATTAACTTATCTGCAACTGCAACATCATTTGTACCCTTTGTGCCAGCAGCGCCAGCAAGTTTTGTAGCATCGTTAAATAGTGTGTGTAATTGAGGGTATGCCTCGAAGTGATTTGGCTTGAAGTAATCAGTCCACAAAACCCATAGGTGCTCTTTGACCTGGTGTGAACGCTCTTCTTTAATTGCAACTGAGCGAGATTTGAAATCAGCATCGCTGCTAGCTGCGTACTTTTCCATGCATGCCTTCACTGAAAGTGCTTCGATCTTTGCTTGTGCTGGATCGTAAACTCCACAAGGAAGATCGCAGTGTGCAAGTACAACTGTCTTTGGTTGGAACAACTTCATTAGTTTCTCTCCTTCAAGAGCGCTATCTCTATGCCTTTTTCGCGAATATACGCAAACAACTTATGTGCAAGACTACTGTTCGTGAGCAAATTTGGCACAGTTAGAGTTTCTGGGCACTCAATGGCCCCAACTTTTAACGACGGGGACTGGTTATTGGTCTGGTACTCCCCGCATATACGTATCCACGTTGGCCAACTAATTGTCCTGCGCCGCCCCCTAGATTCACGGGCCCAAGCTGCTTCACTCTTTATAAAGCGCATCGCCGGAATCACTGGCTCATTTGTAACTGTGCACGGTGATAACAAAGATGCCAGTACTGATTCACGCCAATGGGGCGATGTTGCCCGAGAAGAAATAATTGGCAGAGTTATTGGGAGATATCACAAAGGAAAAACAAAAAAGCGCTGAAAAAGATTAGCGAGTGAAGGCTTCCATCATTAACGCTTTTTCTTCTTCCACATGCAAGTGATGATTTCCTGTTGCAGGACTTGCAGTTGCACGACGAGATACACGACGTAATGTGCGTCCACCAAATCCTTCGCCACCGAATTGTTCTGCTGTACGTAGTGCAACAAATGGCCATGGACCTTGGTTTGCTGGTTCATCCTGAACCCACAAGAGATTTGCATTTGGATGCTTCGCAGCTTCTGCAGCCATTTCTTTAGCAGGAAGTGGATACAAAAGTTCTAAGCGAATGATTGCTGTCGTATCTTCTTTACGCGCCGCACGTTCAGCAACAAGATCGTGATAAACGCGACCAGAACAGAAAATAACTCTCGTTGCATTTTGCACAGTGTCATCAGGAATCAACTTCTGGAATTGACCTGATGTGAAATCTTGTAGCTTTGATGCAGCAGCACGCAAACGCAACATAGATTTAGGTGTGAAGACAACCATTGGTCGACGTATTGGATTCTTTGCATGCCATCTCAAGAGATGGAAATACGATGCCGGAGTTGATGGTTGCGCAACTGTCATATTTCCTTCTGCACACAGTGCTAGGTAACGTTCAATGCGCGCAGATGAGTGATCCGGTCCTTGTCCTTCATAACCATGTGGCAATAGAAGTACAACCGATGATCGCTCTCCCCATTTTTGTAATGAAGAGGAGATGAATTCATCAACGATTGTTTGTGCGCCGTTCGCAAAATCACCGAACTGCGCTTCCCACATAACTAGGGCTTCATCGCGAACAACTGAATAACCGTATTCAAAGCCCATCGCAGCGTATTCCGATAACAACGAGTCAATCACGAAGAATTGGCTTTCATCGCTTATTAATGCGCGAAGCGGCGTCCATTCATTTCCATTTTGGTTATCCACGATTACTGCGTGACGGTTACTAAATGTTCCGCGACGTGAATCTTGTCCCGCCAAACGAATTGGTCGACCTTCAAGCAATAGTGAACCAAATGCGAGTGTTTCACCCATTGACCAATCGATGCTTCCATCATTGAGCATTTCAACGCGCTTTTGTAATTGTGGCAAGAGTTTTGGATGAACGCTAAATCCATCCGGAACAGCGATTTGTGTATCAGCAATCTTGCGGGCAGTTGCTTCATCAATACTTGAAACCAACGCTTCAGGATTTGCAGCAACTGGTGCTTTGAAGTTCGGATCCACTTCTGGCTCGATGTTATGTACGGCTGCGAAGACCGCTTCTAGTTGTGCTTGATATTCGCGTGATAATTCTTCAGCTTGTTCTAGAGAAATGTCTCCGCGACCGATGAGTGCTTCGGTATAGAGAGTACGTGTAGAGCGCTTTGCATCAATGAGTTTGTACATCAGTGGTTGTGTAAATGATGGCTCGTCACCTTCATTGTGACCACGGCGGCGGTAGCAAACCATGTCGATGACAACATCTTTATTAAATGCTTGACGATATTCAAATGCTAAACGAGCAATTCTTACGCACGCCTCTGGGTCATCACCGTTCACATGGAAAACTGGAGCCTGAATGATTTTTGCCATATCTGTTGAATAACGTGATGTGCGAGAAGCATGTGGCGAAGTTGTAAATCCAACTTGGTTGTTAACAACAATGTGAACTGTTCCACCTGTGCGATAGCCAGCTAATTGTGAAAGTTGGAATGTTTCTGCAACAACGCCTTGTCCAGCCATTGCTGCATCACCATGCAAAAGAATTGGCAGAACTGAATAAGCATTCTTCACATTGAGGCGATCTTGCTTTGCGCGCACAATGCCTTCTAGTACTGGGTTTGCAGCTTCTAGGTGTGAAGGGTTTGCAGCCAAATAAATCTTCGTTTTCGCGCCAGATTCAGCGGTGAAGACACCTTCAGTACCCAAGTGATACTTCACATCGCCAGAGCCTTGGACTTCATTTTCTTTGTAATGTCCTTCGAACTCTTGGAAAATTTGTCCATAAGATTTACCAGCAATATTTGCAAGAACATTGAGACGACCACGGTGTGGCATTGCGATACATACTTCGTCAAGATTGCGCTCTGCCGCACTTGAGATAACTGCATCCAGAATTGGAATTACTGATTCGCCACCCTCGAGTGAGAAACGCTTTTGACCAACGAATTTAGTTTGTAAGAATGTTTCAAATGCTTCTGCGCTATTTAGCTTGCGCAAGATTCGTAGTTGTTCTTCGCGCGGAAATGTTTGGACTCCAACTTCTACGCGCTCTTGAATCCATAAACGCTCTGCTGGATTTTGAATATACATATATTCAATTCCAACTGTGCGGCAATAAGAGTCACGCAAGATTCCAAGAATTTTGCGGAGTTTCATAAACTTTTCGCCACCGAATCCACCAGTTGCAAACTCTCGATCAAGATCCCACAGCGTTAATCCGTGAGTAACTACATCTAGATCAGGGTGTGAACGTTGGTGATATTCAAGTGGATCGGTGTCAGCCATGATGTGACCGCGCGTGCGATATGCGTGAATCAACTGTTGAACACGAGCAGTCTTGTTGATCTCTTCATCTTTAGAGAATTCAAAATCCTGTGACCAGTGAATAGGTTCGTAAGGAATTCGCAGTGCTGCAAAGATTTCTTCATAGAAGTTTTCTGCTCCGAGCAATAGCTCGTGCATACGACGCAGGAAATCACCGGACTGTGCGCCTTGAATAATTCTGTGATCGTATGTACTTGTTAGCGTAACAATCTTGCTAATCGCTAAACGTGCAAGTGTTTCTTCACTTGCGCCGTGGAACTCAGCAGGATAATCAAGTGCACCAACGCCAATGATGAGGCCCTGTCCTTGCACTAAACGCGGTACAGAGTGCACAGTTCCAAGAGTTCCTGGATTCGTGAGCGAAACGGTTGTGCCCGCAAAATCTTCGACAGTTAATGTGCCAGCGCGTGCTTTAGCAACAACTGCTTCATAGGCATTCCAAAACTGTGCGAAATCTAAGTCTTCGCAACCCTTAATGGACGGAACTAATAACTGACGTGACCCATCTGCTTTAGCTAAGTCAATTGCAATACCTAAGTTGATGTGTTGAGGATGTCCAACAGCAGGCTTGCCCTCGATATCTCCAAAGAATGCATTCATCTCTGGCATTTGGCGAAGTGCTTTTATCATTGCAAAAGCAATTAGGTGCGTAAATGAAACCTTTCCACCGCGAGCGCGCTTAAGGTGGTTATTAACAACAATTCGATTATCAATCATTAACTTGGCAGGAACGGCGCGAACACTCGTTGCAGTTGGAACAGTGAGTGAACCTTCCATGCTTGTAACAACTCGTGCACTGACTCCGCGAATAGGTTCAAACCTTGCAGCATCTGGTGTGCTTAAGACAGGAGCAGGTTTAACAATTGGATCTGCAGGTGTTGGAGTTTGCAGTGAACGATCACGAACAAGTTTTTGTGTTGCAGATGTTGCAGGGGCTGCAGGGGCTGCTGGTGTTGCGGCTGCTGGTGCAACTGGTGCGACCGGTGCTGGTGTTGCGACCGGTGCTGGTGTTGCGACCGGTGGTGTTGCAACAGGTGCAGCTGCAGCAGCTTTCGGTGTTGGTGGAATTCCCCCACGTGGTGCATCTGCAATTGGCGCACTAGTCGCTGCTGAAGAATTATGTGAAGAAGAATTATTTGGGTTATATGTTTTAAAGAATTCAATCCATGCTGGCTCGAGAGAAGAAGGGTCTACTAAATAGCGCTCGTACATTTCGTCGACGAGCCATTCATTGGCTCCAAAGTCCTGATTCGGATCCTTTGCCGACACTGGCGCTCCCCTGCTTGGCGAATTCAATTAACCGCTTTACTGCAGGCCTAAGAGTATCCGCATGCACGCAGGGATAAAAATAAGGAAAGCACGTAGAGAAGGCGAGATTGACCACATAAAGCAGCCGATTTCTGGGCGGGTAATCGAGTCAGCGGGCGCTCTGGCAATCTTTCGGGCACAGTATCGCCATGAATACATCGAGTGAATCCGCAGCCAAACTGGCATTCGTCACCGGCGGATCGCGTGGTCTCGGATTCGAAGTGGCTCGCGGATTAGCTCGCACAGGAATTAGTTCAGTATTAATTGCAAAAGATTCAGCGAGATTGGAAAGCGCCGCCATTCAACTGCGCGCAGAGTTTCCAGGAATTACATTTGAAACAAGTGCGTGTGATTTAGAAGATCAAGTACAGACAAGAAAAACTGCCGAAGATTTAATCAGTAAATATGGAGCACCATTTGCACTCGTTCTTGCCCACGGTGTGATGAGTGAAAAAATGTCTAAGACGCTGCGAACAACTGATGCGGAATGGCGCCGAGTTATGGCGATTAACTTGGATTCAGTTTTCACACTCGTAAATGTCATTGGTGCGCCGATGACTGAAGCGCGTGATGGTCGTCGCATTGTGATCTTCTCTGCATGCCTTGGACGAATGTCTGGTCCAGGAAATGCTGGTGGACTCGCCCCATATCGAATTAGCAAAGCCGGCGTTAACGCATTTGTTAGAAATCTTGCACACGAAACTGGACTCGGTGCACGTGGTTTTTACGTCGATGCAATCTGTCCTAATCATTCCCGCACCGATATGGGTGGCGCAGATGCACCTCGCAGTGCCGAAGAAGGCGCAGAGTGCGCAGTGTGGTTAGCTACTCGTGAATTTAATGCAGGAGATACAACCGGAGTGCTTTGGGAAGATCGACAGATTGTTGAGTGGTGATTACTTCTTCTCAGGAATAATCGAGACAGCGCAATAAATAGTTAGTGCAGCAAAGAGAGCTAGCGGCAATGCTGCCCACCAGAAACCTGCTTCAAAAATATATTTTGAAACTCCAATAGCAATCAGATTTGCTAGTACTGCTGGTGCGCGTCCATACATTCTCCGTGCCTTAAAACCATTGGCAGCGAGTAATAATCCGAATCCACCAGCGAATGCCATGATCAAAATTCCAGAAATCACAAACCACTCGATTGATCCGCCATCAACTAATCCCTTAACAATGAGAAAAAGTCCGAGCGCAAGGATGAAAGAACCTTCGATGCGAAGTAGGGCTACCACCATATTCCGGCGGAGTTCTGGGTTGGAAAATATAGATGCCATGAGAAGAACTTTACTTGCACGCCGATGAATAACTCAAACTTTTCCCATGACGGAATTCATGACACCTTTACAAATCTTGCTGCTCCAAATTACTTCTATGAAGAACTTAACCGGTTAATTGCCCGGTATGAACGCTCGCGGACTCAATTCAGAATTCTCAATATTGCATTCATTGACATCAAGAGCGGTCATGAATCTGAAATTCTGGAAATGGCTGCCCTGTTGCGCAGCGTTCTTCGCGGTGAAGACCTTGCTGCAAGATTAGGTGAATATGAATTTGGATTATTGATTAATGGATCTGAGTATGAGTCTTTGGCGCAAAGAATTGAGGAAAACTGGTTTAACTCTGTTGGAGCCAAGGTTCGCTTAAGTTTTAAATATGGAGAGCCTGAGGATGGGAAAAGCGCGTTGCTGCTACTCAATAAAATGGATGAGTAAAAGCTAGATTCGTGAAAATAGATTTTATCCACCTATAAATTCAGGCACTTTAGCTCTCTTGGATCACCATTTAATCTTCCGAAATGAATTCCATCAAAGAAACTATGGACGTTGAAGTTACTTTCGGTCCACTCGCCAAGTTTATGAGTGACGACAGTGTTGAAGAAATTTGGATTAACTCGCCCGAGCGTATTTTTGTTGCTCGAGCCGGAAAAAGTGAACTAACTAATTTATTGCTGACTACTACTGAAGTGCACAACATTGTTGAAAGAGCACTCATGTGGAGTGGGCGCCGATTAGACCTTTCTCATCCATTTGTAGATGCCCGAATGCCAGATGGAAGCAGACTCCACGTAACAATTCCAGAAATTACTGCAGAACACTGGGCAGTGAACATCCGAAAACACTTGCTTAGACACTTAAATCTTTCGGACCTTATTTCTCGTGGAGTTTTGAATGAAAAAATCGCGGAGCTACTTAAATACTCTGTTCAAGCAGGACTAAACATATTAGTTAGTGGTGCAACGCAATCTGGTAAAACAACCATGCTGAATGCTTTGGCATCTAGCATTCCAGTGACTGAACGAGTAATTACCATAGAAGAAGTCTTTGAACTGAAGCCGAATTTGCCAGATGTTGTTCAAATGCAAACCAGATCTGCAAATCTGCAAGGCACTGGTGAAATCCCATTGAGACGACTGATTAAAGAATCACTTCGAATGCGGCCTTCAAGAATCATTGTTGGTGAGGTTAGAGAAGCGGAAGCCCTAGATTTACTGATTGCCTTGAACTCTGGATTACCTGGCATGGGGACTCTGCATGCAAATTCTCCTAAAGATGCAATCATTAAATTACAAACACTTCCCTTATTGGCTGGTGAAAACATTTCACATAAATTCATTGCACCAACTGTTGCCGCAGCAATTGATCTCATTATTCATGTCCAAATGGATCAAACCGGCAAGAGACGGATTTCGGAAATAGCCGCACTTACTGGCCGATATGAAAATGATCGCCCGGAAATTGAATCTCTTTGGAAATGGGACATCGATCACTACGTTCGAGGTCTCGGAGGTTTACCAAAACCAGAGAAGTTCGCTGCTATCGGTCACCCACTTGAAAGTTGGTGGAACAAGTGAAGAACTCATGGAAATCTCGCTTCCAGCATTCACACGCACGAACATTGCTATTTGGATTCGTAATAGGTTTCTTGGTTTTCATAATCACACAATCTCTAATCCTTAGTTCTCCTTTTGCGTTACTCGCTGCTGGTTCGCACTTCGCTATTGCTCGAGGGAAGAAAAATAAATTTGCATCACAGCTGAGCACTGCCTGGCCAGAAGTAATAGATCACTTAATCTCAGGCATCTCCTCCGGTTTATCTCTTGCAGAATCGCTTACCGGACTCGCTTCACGTGGTCCTGAAATTGTTAGACCGGCTTTTCATGAATTTCACATGCAGCTTCAAAAAGATGGTGATTTTTCAGGCGGAATACAAAATTTGAAAACGTACTTTTCAGATCAAAGCAGCGACCAGATTTTTGAAGCAATAATTTTATCGAAATCTCTTGGAGGAAATGAATTGATGTCTATTCTGCGCACCGTTGGTGAATTCATTCGACAAGATGTTGCCTTACGTAAAGAAATCGAAATTAAACATGGGTGGGTAAAGAACTCTGCGCACCTTTCAGCAGCTGCACCGTGGCTATTACTTTTACTTTTATCTACGCAACCAGGAACTGTTAACTCCTATTCAACTCCCACAGGTGCGCTAATTCTTGCCGCGGGTGTTGCAATGACAGCACTTGCATATGTTTGGATGAATTTCCTAGGACGACTACCGCAAATCCCTAGAGTCTTCAGCAGATAGTGAACCTCGCAATAGCAGCGTCACTGGTTCTCTCAATGAGCAGTGCATACTTTTTTCTTCAAGATGAAGACATTAAAGTGTCTACCCGATTTTTTGCAAAGGGCAAAGATCGGACAGCTGAGCTCTTCCCTAAAATTCGTGACCACAATTCTGTTCAATACCGACTTCTAGAGTTGGGCAAAACAAGAACTGAAGATCTCAATGAATTTAGGTTTAATCAGTTCGCAATTACACTCTCAGCTACGGTGGGTTCATACATTTTTCTGACTGTGATTGGAAAAACAAACCTCTTGAGCCTATTGGTCTCGTGTTTAGTGGGAATTTCGGTTTACTTCTTTTTAGACAGAACGTTGACAATGAAGATTACTAAGAAGAGAACTCAGCTAGAAAGTGAGTTTCCTGCAATTGTTGAGATGTTAACTCTATGTATGGCAGCAGGAGAAACTCCTTTAGGTGCCATGTCACGAGTTGCTCAACGGTCAACAGGTTTATTAAGCGTTGAGTTTGCTCTGGTAATCCACTCAGTAAAAGCAGGAATCCCTTTCCAATTTGCGCTCGATGAAATGGGCAGGCGGATTAAGTCCACGCATGTTCGTCGCTTTGTTGATGCCCTGATCACCGCAATGCTCAGGGGTGCTCCACTCATTGATGTTTTGCAGAGTCATTCAAGAAATGCGAGAGAAGCCGAACGTAATCGAGTTTTAAGTGCTGCAGGTAAGTCAGAAGTTTCAATGATGATTCCAGTTGTCTTCTTGATTTTACCCATTTCAATTCTTTTTGCTCTGTGGCCTTCTTTATCCAACTTAAACCTCTTCTTGAGTTAACTCACAGAAATATCAACAAATGTGGCTTATCCACACTTAAGCAGATCTTGAACTGATCGCCATCCAATTAACTAGAGGATCAGGCACGAATCATTAACTTAGAAACTTTGGGAGAAATATGAAACTAAAAAGTAGGGTAATCGAAGATACCTCTATCAAAGTAGCTCTAAATATCTTCAGAGCTCAAGCATTTACAAAGAGAAAAATTGAACAATCAAAGTTTTTTTCAGAGGTGCGCGATGAACGAGGAGATGTACCAGGTTGGGTGCTTGTTGTATTGATGACAACTGGCCTTGTAACTGCCATTTGGACAATAGCTTCACCGAGGTTAAGCGCAATCCTAAAAAACTCGTTGGATTCAATGAACGGCATTCGCTAGCTAATGCGCAAAGTAAAAATTCACACAAAGCGCTCTTTCTTTGGAGCGCTGCGTGCGAATACAAATAGAGCAGTAAAGGGAGTGCAAGACGAGAGCGGATCCGTCGAAAGCGCTCTGGTTTTAATCCCTTTACTGATTCTGTTTCTAGTAACAATGCAACTAGGTGTTGCAATTAATTTTAGAAATATCGACAGAACTTTTGCGCAGAGCGAAGCCTCTGAAAGGGCAATATCTGGTCAATTCATCGCTACTGATCGAGTGATGGAAGTTAATCCATTTGGCACATTTAACTCTTTAAGTATTCTGATCACAAGAAAAGTAAGTTCCATTCCAATTTTAATTCCCTTTATTGGAAGTTTGATTAATAGAGGTAGTCGCACAGAAGTCACTGGCATAGCGGTTCTTGAGAACCTTTCATGAGAAATTTTCTTACCGCAATTCGCTCCGAACAAGGCAGCGCTGTCGTTGAGTTTGTCCTTCTCGCTATCCCTCTATTTATTCCAATAATTTTGTTTATGAGCACATTTGCCGACGTTAGTGACAAAGAATCCATTGCTAGAACTCTTGCTCGTGAAAGTGTCCGTGGATTTGTACTGTCGCGAGGGGATATATCTGCGTATTCAACTGCGCACCATATTGCTAATGAAGGTGCAATGGCTCTGGGTTTAGATAGTCATGAAATTTCCTCAATGAGAGTCAATATTCGATGTGAAGCGTGGCCGTGCATTACTCCTCGTAACCGAATTTCGCTCACTATAACTTTTTATTCGAATCAGGGTCATAGAGAAATTAAGGCCACTGCTGAAGAAGTTTTGTCTCCATGGGTCTGAAAGCCAATATCAAAAATGAGGATGGATCCATCTCCTTATTGATTATTGGGCTCTTTGTTGTAACAGTTGCAACTTTGCTAGTGGTAACAAACATTGCATCGATAGCAATTGCTCAGCGATCTTTGGTTCAAGCTAGCGAAGCTGCAGTGCAGCGCGGCGTTCAGAATTTGGATCTCGAGGCATATTACGTTGGCGAAGGTGGAATGCTCAGCGGTATTTTGAATAATGGTGAAGTTCCAATTCCAATCGAATGTAGTTCTGCTAGTTCAGCAATTAGCGATGAGTTGCAGCACTGGAACTCTGCCAATAGCGCACTCTTGCGACGAGAAATCCGAGATATTTGGATAAGTGAATTCAATTGTGATGGAGTTTCCGTTGGAATTACGACATCAGCTTTTGCAGTACTGCCAATTCAGCTTCCTTTTATTAATCTGAAGAATATTGAACTTCATACATCGGTCGGTGCCACAAATACTCGCTCGAAAGGCCTTTATCTCTTTGGAATTCGTATTTCTTAGTTCGTTGAATACATTAAATTCTTTTAATTAACTTATCTCGCTATCCTTTACCCATGGCTGCGCGTGAATACGGGATAGAGATTGGTGCTATTGACGCGACCCTTGTATCTATTGAAAAGGTTTTAGATTTACCGAAATTACGTAAATTAGCGGCTGAATTAGAAGAGCAGGCCGGGGTTCCTAATTTGTGGGATGACCCAGAGAGTGCGCAGAAGATTACGAGTCGTTTGTCTCGCACACAATCAGTAATTTCTAAGTTAGAGAGTTTGCGTCAACGTGTTAGTGACTTACCTATTCTTATTGAGTTGGCGCAGAGCGAGAGTGACACTGCAGCGGCGATGACTGATGCTGAAGCAGAGTTAGATGCGACAAAGAAGGCTGTGAGTGAGTTAGAAGTTCAAACTCTTCTCAATGGCGAATATGACGATCGCGATGCTCTCATAACAATTCGCTCTGAAGCTGGTGGAGTTGAAGCAGCAGATTGGGCGCAGATGTTGATGCGTATGTATTTGCGTTACTGCGAACGTCACCAACTAAAAGTAGATATCTTGGAAACTTCATACGCCGAAGAAGCGGGAATTAAATCAACAACTTTTAAGGTCAGTTCTGCTTATGCATATGGAACGCTATCCGTGGAACAAGGAACGCATCGACTGGTTCGTATTTCGCCATTTGATAGCCAGAGTCGTCGCCACACATCATTTGCTGGCGTAGAAGTCGTACCTGTTGTGGATCAAAGTGATCACATTGAAATTGATGAAAAAGAGATCCGAGTTGATGTGTATCGCTCTTCTGGTCCGGGTGGACAGGGCGTTAATACAACGGATTCTGCGGTTCGAATTACTCATATTGCGACAGGAATTGTTGTTTCTTGCCAGAACGAACGCTCACAAATTCAAAACCGTGCAACTGCCATGGCAGTACTGCAATCAAAATTATTGGAACGTCGTCGCCAAGAAGAGCAAGCAAAAATTAATGCGCTCAAAGGCGATAACTCCGGTTCATGGGGCAATCAAATGCGTTCATACGTTCTTGCTCCGTATCAAATGGTTAAGGATTTACGTACCGATCATGAAACTGGAAATACGGGCGCAGTTCTTGACGGAGAAATAGATGACTTCATCGAAGCTGGAATTCGTTGGCGTCGCAGTTCATAATTCACGCGTGATTTGCCACACTCAGAGAAAAATCACAGGCTCGAGTAGCACCTAATTCCCAAGAAAAGTGCATCAATTCCATAAACTATGGTCAGTAAGGAAAGCGCAACGTAATTGCTTTTTTGAACCTGAAAAAGAAGTTGGTGGCGCTTATACCGAATTAATTGGAGTGCGCGTGATTCGTTTTGAGAATGTAACGAAGGTTTATCCAGGGCAAGAGAGAGCCGCCCTCGATAGCGTTTCCCTCGAAATCGTTAAGGGTGAATTCGTATTCCTTGTTGGTTTATCTGGATCAGGTAAGTCCACATTCCTTCGCTTGATTCTGCGCGAAGAGCGTCCAACTTCTGGAGTCATCCACGTCGCTGGAAAAGATTTAGGAACTCTCGCGACTCATAAGGTTCCTGAACTTCGCCGCCAAGTCGGAACAGTTTTCCAAGATTTTCGTTTACTTCCAAATAAAACAATTGCAGAAAACGTGGCATTTACATTGCACGTACTTGGATACTCGCAGAAAGAAATCAGTCGCGAAATCCCTGAAGTTCTTGAATTGGTTGGTCTAGAAGACAAGGCTGATCGACTCCCCTCAGAAATCTCCGGTGGAGAACAACAACGTGTGGCCATCGCACGCGCATATATAAGTCGCCCACCAATTCTTATCGCTGACGAGCCAACAGGAAACTTGGACCCAGCTACATCGGTTGGAATTATGAAATTACTTGATCGCATTAACCGTGAAGGCACCACAGTATTAATGGCAACTCACGATGCCGGAATTGTGGATCAAATGCGTAAGAGAGTGATCGAACTAGATGCCGGACACGTGATTCGTGACCAGGTTCGCGGTGTTTATGGATACACAGGTTAGGGTAAGCAAATGCGCGCACGCTTTTTAATTGGTGAAGTTGGTATTGGCCTCAAGAGAAACTTCACGATGACTTTTGCAGTCATTGTCACTGTAGCGATTTCACTTTCCTTGCTTGGTATTGGGTTGCTTTCAAATTCACAAGTAAATGCCATGAAAGATTATTGGTATGACAAGATCGAAGTCTCTGTCTTTCTCTGTGGTTCGCTCTCTGAATCCCCATCATGTTCAGCTGGAATTATTTCTTCTGCACAGCGCCTAGCGATTCAAAATGAATTACAGAATATGCCAGTTGTCGATACTGTCTATTACGAATCGCAATCACAGGCATATTCACGTTTTCAAGAGCGCTTTAAGGATTCCGCAATTGCCCAGAACGTAACTGCCGATCAACTACCAGAATCATTTCGCGTTAAGTTAAAGGATCCACAACAATTCCCAGTAATTGTCAGTGCGTTCTCAGGTCGTCCTGGCGTGGATTTAGTTCAAGATCAGCGAACGATTCTTGAGAAGTTTTTCCGCTTATTAGGTGTATTACGAAATGGCGCACTCTTAGTTGGACTTGCATCGGTTCTGACAGCAGCGCTTTTGATTAGCAACACACTTCGCATTGCAGCATTTAATCGTCGCCGCGAAACTGGTGTGATGAAACTTGTTGGTGCATCTTCCTGGTCAATTCAACTTCCATTCCTACTTGAAGGTGTTTTCTCGGCATTCATCGGCTGGGGATTGGCAACAGGATTACTCGCTGCTCTAAAGACTGTGATCGACTCGAGAGTCGCGCCACTTTTAACCTTTACTAATTTCTTTGGCTGGGGCGAAGTCTGGATTGCATCGGGCTGGCTCCTGCTGACAGGACTTGGTGTTTCGGTTCTAGCTTCATTAGTAACTCTTCGACGCTATCTCAAGGTTTAATTATCTCTTAACAACCACTCTGGTTGTCTTATCAGGAGGTGATCTGCGATGGTAAAAGAGATCGGTCGCAAGGTCATCGCACAAAACAAAAAAGCGCGTCACGATTATTCGATTGAAGATGTCTTTGAATGTGGGATTGTGCTTACGGGTACTGAAGTGAAATCTCTTCGCATGGGTCGTGCATCTCTCATAGATGGATTTGCAATGGTTGATAAGGGCGAACTCTGGCTCAGCGGTGTTCATATCCCTGAATACACACAAGGTACGTGGACAAATCACACGCCACGTCGTGATCGCAAATTACTTGTGCACTCTGCTGAAATTCGCAAACTCTCTGCACGCATGAAAGAAGGCGGGCTCACACTCGTTCCGCTATCTCTGTACTTTAAAGATGGAAAAGCAAAGATTGAATTAGCTGTTGCTAAAGGAAAGAAAGTTCACGATAAGCGTGCTGCACTCATGGAACGTCAAGCTGGTCGCGAAATAGAGCGCGAAGTTTCTCGTCGTCGCTCTGGAAAAGATTCTTAAGCTCACTATCCCTGATTAATTCCTCAGAAGAGCCTTGAATTCACGTGCTCTGTTTCTGAGCACTCTGCAGGCTTAACTTTCACCTTGTTTTGTATCTTTTTTTATTCAGCCTTACACTTATCTACTCATTACTCAAAGCATGTAGATGTTTTGGTTAATGAAAACAAAAACTAAATAGTGGGAAATGCTTTCCACACCCATGGGGGTGAACGGTCTCGACTTTGGAAGTTGATTCAGGGGAAGCGGGCCGAGGAAGCCAGGATGATCTCGTTAACCAAAAACCTGTGCAAAAAATAAGTGCAAGTACAACTCGCACTGATTACGCCCTAGCTGCATAAGCTAGCCCCGTAATCCGTCAGCTCAGATTCCGTCTTCGGTCTGAAATCTGGCGTCGCTAGAAGGCTTTTTCTACAGTGGCGTTGCGAACACTGTGGAAGAAACTTTTCGCAAATGAGTTCGTCGAATACTTGTGTGAATGAGATTCGGGACTGAGAAAACGTTAATCACACTACGCCCGTAGAAGCCCTGTTTTAATCCCGAAGGACCCGGGTTCGATTCCCGGCACCTCCACGCAGTTCTGAATCAAACGTTGCGCTTGCGCAAAAGTTTGTGAGGAACAAGTGGGGGTTAAGCGCTTTAGCGCGCAACCTCCACGACGAGCAAGCAATGCAGAATGCTTGCATTATGCATTCGCGAGCGAGGAGTGGAAGGTTGAGCACAATTTACTAATTGTGTAAAACCTCCACGCAGTTCCGAATCAAACGTTGCGCTTACGCACAAACTCTCGCTTCAGCGCATACGCTGCTGCAGCAATTGCAAAGAGTGCAAATAACTTTGCACCGATTGCCACACCTTCCAGAATTAGCCCTATTCCCAACCCCATTCCAACTGCGCACAACAAAGCGATGAGGATTCGGCGAATTATGTTTAATATCGGATTGGCGCTTCGTATAAAAGTTAATCCAATAGCTAATGGCCCGGACAGAATCATCGTTAACAAAATGATTCCAACTAATAGTGCTAAAGATTCCATTAATTCAGCCCCGTCCAATTCTTTTGTAAGAGCGCATAGGCATCCATATCAATCAGCGTCCCATCAGCTCGCAAAACGCGTTCACGTAGTAATCCTTCATGCTCATATCCGACACGGGTGATCACTTTCTTGGATGCTTCATTGTCATGATCAATCATGGCCTCAATCCGGTTCCAGCCCATTGTTTCAAACCCAAAGTTTGTTAGGACTTTTACAGCATTAGTTGCTACTGATTTTGCGCGGTGTTCCTTTGCAATCCAGTATCCAATTTCGGTCACTTTATTATGAAAATTTGGTGAGTGGAAGGAGATAACTCCAGCGAAGGCAGAGCTTGTTCCGTGATTGCTCTCAATAATGAATCGAATTTCACGTTTATTGCGTAAACCTTCGGGATCCATTTCGCGCACAAAAGATTGTGCATGTTCGATTGTGTAATGCGGTGGCACTGTCGTGAAGTGAGAAATAAGTGGATCTTGACACGCCTGAAAAATACTTTCGATATCACTCTCACGTGATGGACGCAGAGTGATGTAGCCGTAAGTCAGCGTTGGAACTTCACTGGGCCACCAAATCATGTATTAAGAATGACACAGACTAAATCTTGCGTCGTAAATGAAATAAACCAGGCTCTTTCGAACCTGGCTTAACTTTCATTCTTCATTGGTAGCGGGGGCAGGATTTGAACCTACGACCTCTGGGTTATGAGCCCAGCGAGCTACCGAGCTGCTCCACCCCGCGTCGGAAGGCTTATCGTAAGTGACGCCGCAGTATTAACCAAATCCTTGTGTGCACTTGCCTGTTTAGGCAAGCCGATTTAGTTAGTAATTACTTTTTATTCTGCGCAGCAGTTGCAGCATCGATTGCTACTTTTAATCGATCCTGCGCTTTTCCGTACGCTGTGAAATCTCCCTTTGCAAGAGCTGCTCTTGAATCTGCAAGTGCTTGTCGTGCATCTGCAAGTGCATTCGCTAAATCAGTTGCACCACTAGTTGGTGCTCCTGATCCTGTTGATCCACCACTATCTGATGTACCAGAGTTTCCAGCAAAGACTTGATCAAGTGCGCCCTTAAGAGTGTCAC